>Ga0307511_10003615_pt1 | contig 15841 bp, 15 predicted proteins | sample 13_EM_MG_FD_200266 | JGI IMG/M metagenome (GOLD analysis project Ga0307511, IMG submission 200266) | Populus trichocarpa ectomycorrhiza microbial communities from riparian zone in the Pacific Northwest, United States - 13_EM | ecosystem: Host-associated > Plants > Roots > Unclassified | place... | reverse complement strand
TATGTTTTTGGATGGGGGGTAGTGGGGTGTGAGGTACGGCGCGGTGCGGTGGGGTGGAGTGGAGTGGAGTGGGTTGAGGTAGGTCAGTCTTGGATTCATTGATTGCATTGGCGTTGGTTTGGGCGTTGGACATGCATATGTCCTTTCTTAGGATGGGGGGGGTACCTAATGAGGTGTGCCCTAGGGATTAATAGGTGTGCATACTCATGCTTTTACTTCTTGTAACTTGTTTATTGTTTAAATTAATTGGGTCTCGATTTATGGGTAGCTTTTTACTCCTAGCTGTGCTTGAGCTGTATTGGGATATGCAGTGGGATTGTCGGGTTGGGATTATATGGAAGTGGTGGGTGGTGAGTGGGGGGTTTATATGATCTCTCCCACCCAACTGAGACGATGCGGATAACTCGGCTTTTGCTTACGGGAGAAACCTTTTTGGGGGTGCGCTGGAAAATTCGGCAGTGGTTGCCGAGGTCTGGTGCCGAGGTTACTTACGGTAGATGAGGGTTTTGAGGGAGGGCCACAGTAAAATGGGGGGGGGGGGACTAGTACTGCGGATCACCTGCGAATGAAATTGACCGGGACTTTTTTTGGGCCCCCGTTCCTCCAGCGCAGCGAATTATGCCCCCGAGGGAAGGGTGTATGCAGGAGAAGGATCGTGGCTGTTGGTTGGTGGGGTGGTGTGGGATATGGGATTGGGTGAGTTGAGACATGTCATGCATATATGTATGTTCGTAGGAACTAATTGAGTTGGTGGTGGTGGGACAATGGTTACCCTGAACTCTGCCTAGAGAATGAGGTGGCCTTTTCCATGTCTCCCTGGTCTTTTTTTTCTTTTTGGTATAATAGGGCATAGGGCTGTAGTATAATACCTTGGGATATTTAATGTTTTCTGGCCATGGTGTCTTTTGAAGATGCGTTTGGGTTTATTTAGTAGTTGGTTCTGGTAAGATGTGGATGAAATAAGGAGAGTTTGTATTGAGGTTTTGAGAAAGGAGATAAAGAAGATAATCATATAGTCCCAACCCTCTGACAGGTTGCCCAATGTGGACGAATCCAGGCCAAACCAGCGAACTTTGGTAATATCCCTCCCTAGAGTTCATCTGATCTAGCTTAGGTATGCCTGCTTCTGCCTGTGGATTCACTGCTCAACGCCCTGAGATTGCAAAGCTACCTACGGACCGAGTTTCTCCGCTTCTATGGATTATTATCGTTAATACGAAAGAGAAGATGGATGTAGAAAAAAATCGTAAGGACATTTTTCTTCTTGCTTTTGAGAGCAAGGCAGGCAAGTATTTTTTATACCTTTTAAGCTTACCTATGGTATATATGCTCTCAGAAAGTATCTCTCATGAACAGGTGAGAGCATTGTTGGTATATATCAGGTGTTGCACCCAGCGGTCAATTCCTTTTAGTCTATGCGGTATATGTGACCCCGGTCTGCGCATGAGTTTGATTCCCTGAGAGAGCAATCACTAGATTACGTATATTAGTACCAGCTCCATCCGTAGCCACAAGGAGAAAGGAAGTAAAGGCCCTGACCATAGCACGAGGTTGATTAAATCCCTTGGGGGGGGGGGGGTTTGTTGGGCTCATGATCACTTTACTGTAGTCTCTGCAAGGGCTTGGCATAAAACCCGACGCCGTGTCATCGCAGGTGTCAATCCAGATTACAAATCAAGTGGGAATCGCGCACTTCACTTTCACACTACATGACTGGCACGGTCAGAAAGATGAACCAGAGAGCTGGGTTCACCGAAGGAATGCCGGCACCACGAAACCCACGAAACCCACGAGCAGAAGACCAGCGTTGGCGATCAAGGCAGCCTTGGGAGCCAGCTCCGATCCAACCAGATCCCAAGTTTTATGAAAAATGCGCGGGTGTGCTTGTGCTATCTCTCATCTGCATCCTCTCGGTATATACGGGCCTCCCACCCTTGTATTATGGAATCTTGCGCATAGCTTCAACGTTGGTTAGTCTTGGAATTATTATGTTTAGAATATTAACGTGAGTTTTAAAATTGGTTGCTTGTATACTAGGTATTATATGTATCCAATTAAGTACTTACTAATGGTTAAATTGTTCCTCTTTTTGATAGTGGGAGCAATGCGAAACCTAGTGTAACGAATCAAACCACCAGCCAGACTAATGGAGCCACAACTAGAGTGATCACGACGAAAGCAGTTCCCACTCCGGCAGCAACACTACCACCGACCAGGTTGGAGATAAGCCTCTCACCCAGTCTATTCTGGTCGATATACATCCCACTCGTGGCTATAGCCATAGCTATCGTCGGGTCACATATCTATTTCAAACACCAAACCCTTCTTCTAGAGCATAAAAGGCTCGATAAGGAGATTGAAAGCAGCAAGACCGGCAAAGATAAAGCGGCTGAGCTGCAGGCCGGGACGGCGATAGCTGTAGATAAAATCAAGGCAACTGATCCGTTGCATGAGGGGGAAGTTCCGGTGGTGGTGGCTGTCAAGAAGCTCAAGGCAGCTGATCCGTTGGATGAAGGGGAAGTTCCGGTGGTGGTGGCTGTCGAGAAGCTCAAGGCAACTGATCTGCTGGATGAGGGGGAAGTTCAAGGTGCGGCGCCAATCATACTAGGGTGGTGGGGAAGGGAGGTGTGACTATGCGGGGCTGAAGGGCTCATATGCATGACCGGCAAGGGGTGGGCGCGTCTTCAGATATTTTAGATATACCGGTAATTGAAGCTGTGTAAAATTCAAGGCTTGGCTTTTCCTCTGCTTTGGGTCATTAGTATACAATAATGAGGAAGAGCTTTATGATTTAGTCTGGTTCTTTATGATTAAGTACAGATGATCTGGGTGAGGGCTAATTAGACTAGGTAGTACATACAGGCGCAGCTCTCACGGGCTTGGTATGACTCGGTGACGCTGAGTAAGCTGCTAATCACGAGACTATAAAAGCCGAAAGGGGATCGCGCACTTCCCCTCACGTCCTAGATTCATTCCCACACTACCTAGTCCAGTTAGCACGACCAGACTTCTTTACCAACTTAAGTACAAGAGTCTAGTTAGTCTCGGGACTAATAAAAGACGATGGCTCGATATACGGTATCCTCAGGAGTGATGTCGGCGGAACGAAATTACCGGGCACGAGAGTCGACACGAGACCAACGTCGAGCACAAAGGAAGTATGCGCCAGCCGCGGTCCGATCAGGCCCAAATTTCCCCGGGTCTCTTCAGAAAGCTGGAGGCGTGCTTTTGCTAGGACTCATTGGCGTCTTCTCATTAGCGTTAACATATATGGTTCTCCCATTCTTGTACAAGGGAATCTACCAGGTCGTAAGATTCCTATTAGCGCTGATCATGCGCATGGGTTCAGTGTTGGCTAGTCCGGGAATCTTTATATTTAGAAAGTTAACGTGAGTTTAAAGCTGAAGTCACACCTTTGGTCTGGTTGCTACTATGCTAGTGTCTAATTAAGTACTTACTGACGGTGAATTATTCTTTCACATAGTAGGAGTAATGTAAAACCCACAAGCGCTGGTGTGACGGAGATTCAGTATCAAGCTACAACTAGACCTACTACAGCTATGTCTAGCACTACAGAAACTTCAATATCAAAACTAGCCCCTACTGCAGTTTCGGTGCCACTTAGTCTGGTTGCGGAGCCTCTATCATACACAGATAGCAGCTCCCACAGCTCCCAGATTACGTATACGCTGGTATATACATTAACGACTACAGAAACCTCAATCACATCAATCCCCACTACAGAAACTACCACAGAAACCTCAGTCACATCAATCCCCACCACAATCACCACCAGAGAGCAGCCTGCATGTCCAACACCACCTCTTCTACCACCGACCAGTTCGGAGATAAACCTCTCATCTGGTGTATTCTGGTCGATATACATCCCACTCGTGGCTATAGCCATAGCTATCGTCGGGTCACATATCTATCTCAAACACCAAACCCTTCTTCTAGAGCATAAAAGGCTCGACAAAGAGATTAAAAGCATCAAGACCGGCAAAAAGAAAGCAGCAGCTGCAGAATATCAAGGCTAGCTGTAGGGAACATCAAGGCAACTGATCCTTTTGATGAGGGGGAAGTTCCGGTGTGGATGTCGAGAAACTCAAGGTAACTAATCAGTTGGATGTGGGGGAAGTTCAGGGCGTCGGGGGGTAGTCCCGCCCTCTCCTGCACAGGGCTGGAAGGGGACAGTATGGAGATAGAGAGGCAAGACTACGAGACTTATAGCTTCTTTAGGCATTTCGTATGGTATGGATTTGATTGAATGACTTTCTGCGCAGGTAGAAACTGGTGAATGTAATTGAACTTGTGCAAGGCAGCTTTTCCTCTTCTTTGGATCATTAGTATATTAAGGAGGAGCTTTACCTACGAGCTTGAGAATTAAGTACCTAACTACTTGTATGTTTGAAATCTTGACACCTTCTTTCAGGACAGGTGAGTTGCAGCACTGCCTAAATATATCTACTTGGCATAAGACTCGGCGACGCTGAGTAAGCGGCTAGTCACGAGACTATTAACAATCAAAAGGGAATCACAACACTTCCCCCCATGCCTCTAGTCTCGGAACTAACCTCCAGTTGGAGACTGCTATACCCCTCTCGCTGTTCAATATACATAAATCTCGAGCCCTATCATATATACCTAAGCTTAATTAATGCCTTGGGGACGAGTGGAGCGGACACCGCCACCTCCAAATGCCCTCATGTCCCTCATTAGGGGATTATTTGGGTTGCACCTTTTTGCGACCATCGTTAGTACAATCCTGTGGGTCATAGAGTTACTATCAGCGCTGGTCACGGGTGTGATGGACCTACCTGCATCGTGAGTTTGTAATTCCACCTAGGCCTACAGGCGCCCCTCATTTACATATTGTACCTGGCTGCTAGTAGATATATAGGTACTTAATGGCTAGTTTTGTGTCCGGTATTTTTGGTGATAAAAGCCCCAATAGCAGAAATGCAAAACTCAGAAGCACCGGTGTGATAAAGGGATGTCAGTCCCCAACCACGACTAGACTGATCACAATTTCCAAAGCCTCGACGAAAACTGTAACGACAGCAATTTCTACTGAAGTTACGACTACGGAAACCTCAATCCGAACAAGACTAGTCCCTATTACAGTTACAAGGAAACCAGAAGGATGTATTCTAGATACATTAACTACAGAAACCTCAATCATACCAGTCCCCACCACAATCACTATCACAGAGCAGTATTTATGTCAGACGCCCACTCCTGCAGCAACTCTACCCAGGACCACTTTGGAAACCGGCACCTCATCCGGCCTATTCTGGTCGATATACATCCCGCTCGTAGCCATAGCTATGGCTATCGTGGGGTCACATATCTACTTCAAACATCAAGCCTTCCTTTTAGAACATAAAAGGCTCGATAAGGAGATTGTAAGCATCAAGATCAACAAAGAAAAAGAAGTTGAGCTGCAGAACATCAAGGCTGGGACGGCGATGGCTGTAGAGAAAATTAAGGCGACTAATCCGTTGGATACGGGGGAAGTTCAGGGGGAGGTAGTGGGTGAAGGGGTGACTATGCGGTATCGCCTTATCCCTGGGCCTGAAGGGGCTCAGTAAGGGGAGAGAATGGTGGGTGTAGGGGAGTGAGGTGAGACTATGAGTCCTATAGTTTCTGTAGACATTTTGAGTGAGATGGAGCTGATTAGATGACTTTCTTACCAAGTGCCGGTTTGGTATAGCCGAACTTCTCATATTGAGGCCCCTCTTGCTGGATATCCTCGATTATGGGATAGACTGCAGACCCTCAAAGTCTGAAGTACGTTCTTTTGCCCCCCTTTACTTGATGTTTCCGCCCCAAGCCCATCCAATTAGAGAGATTTGAGTATTCACCCATAACGAGGCTGAGGGGGTTGAGAGAGGCTTGATGGCGGGCAGGGTTTTGTGTCGCCTGGGGAATTTCTTCTAAAATGACTATGGTGCTGGGGCTGGTAGGGTAGGTCATGCGAACCTATCAGGAAAAGTGCACACTGATTTAGGTATCTCATCTGCTTTTATGGTTAATACCCCATGCTACTCAATACATGTTCACTTATGGAGTTATTCGGAGCAATGATTAATCCGAGTGTCAGTTCTTGCGTATGGCTTGCCCAAGCCAAGGCTCCTGTTACCCTGAATTTTATGACTTGAGGGTAACTTTTGGTGAACAGAAACAAGAAATTCAAAGTTGCAAAGTAGAACTACAACTAAAGTATGCTATAGGTCTCTCTAGCGAGTCCTCTTATTCTTCTCACCTGCAAGAATGAGGGCCGGTGAGATTTGCCAAAAATACCCAGAATCCCACAGTACCAGGCAAAAGGAATTATGTGAGGTCGCGCTTATTCATAGCTACTTACCGTGTCAGATTTAAAGCGGCGACACTTAAAGCGGCATACCAACTAGGTACTTAGCGGTAAGATAACGTGAGACTGGTAAGCGCATAACTTGGTAGTATTACTTTTTTTTCCAACAACCACATATCGACATGTGTGTTCGCACAACTACTGGGGAGGAAGAGTCACCGAAGAAATTATGATGCTGGTGTTGGGGATACCTGATGAATAGTCTTGTTACCTGGCAAAGCCTTGGAGAATTAATTACCCGTTTTAAGGGCGATGTCTGGAAGTTGGGTGGTTTGCCTGGTTGGTTGGGTCACTTTCGGCACCAACCAGGCGATTTATCTGAGTGGGGGGTTTTCCTCTACGGTACAAAGGTATCGAGTTGATGACCGGCTATCCACCCGAAAATAATCGTATATCAAAGGTACAATAAAGCCTTGGTACAACACAACACTATTGTTGTGAAAGCCGAAAGGTCAGCCGAGCTTCCAGTTGTCGATCAATTTAAGGATTGAAACAGCATATGTTCTCCCTTGCTTCAGTAACCGTCTTACAGCGTCGTGTCTCTGTAGGCAACCACCCCGAATATCGGTCCTTTCTGGAATTCAGCATCAGTAACCGGGGTTTGATGGTCAGTTGTGTTATCCCAACAACCGCATTCAGCCTGTCGCATCACTGCCGTTTCGAAATAACAAAGCGATCCAAACCAAAGGTAGTAAAGCAAGGGACCTACAGTCTCAACCCTTTTCTCAGGTTGGTCATGGTGCATGCCGTCATTACCCTTTTTGATAGTGCTGGTGGCAGGATATCCTATTTCAACTCACCGGTCTCACCCAAAGTTGACACGGCTATCTCTGCATTATCTAGGACAAGCGAGACTGCAGGCTGGAGAGTATGGGCAGGGCTTGATGCCTCGAGATACCGGTAACCCATCCTGTATGCGCAAAACCCATAACAGGACTCCAGATCCTCTGTTTTGAATTACACAGCCAACTTCAGCATACGTATACTTAATATACGTACCGGTACCTACACTAGCAATAGGATTTCGGGCGCCTGCTTCCAGTGCCTTTTGCATCCGCTTTGACCTGCCTAACTGCAAAGCAGCTGAGTCCCACTTCCTGTTCTTTTATTTTTTCCTTCCCTTCCCCTTCTTGAGACGTCAAAGAGGGGTATCATGATCTTCACATTGCAATTGATACCCAGCCCAAATGTTCATGAATAGTGGGTGTCCTCATATGCCCAATGAGGAAAAGTAAGCGACAAACGTGCATAGTGCTAACTTGAGTAACAGGTACCGACTTACCAGGCGGGTCGGTACTTGCTGATTACGAGCGTACTCTCCAAGCGGCACCGCCGTAGCGGAGATCTGCAATTTGGGCAAATAGTGCTTGGCGTTGCATGCTCGGGACGAGATCGAAGCCTGCTGGTAGTCGAAGGATGCAAGGACCAAAATCTAACGCGAATTACTGGACACCGGATGACTCTCTTACCCTTCAGCTCTCTGTTGAGGGTGCACCATGTACACCATCAACCTACGACGTTGGGACCATTGGCATGTACTCTTGCTTCTTCGCGTTCAATCGGACTTTTTCGTTGTATCGGTCGTAAAAGATGCATATGCGGTCTACAACGACAACTGCAGGGTAGTCTTAGTTAATTGGCACAGGAACACGAGACCAGACGATTTTCATCAACTTACATTATGATGATGATGCGCAACTACCTAATTTCCTACTTTGATCGATCACCTGCAACTCAGCAAAAAGCGCGGGACCAAAAAATTACCCATGTTTCTGCTCCAGACAAGGGCTGGCGGGTCAGGGTCATCCATGCTGTTGGTTCGATGGCATACCTCAATCCTCGAGTAGAGTAAATATGGAAAATGTGACATGGGAGGTTGTCACCACGCTATTGCCCCTAGGTCGCACACCAACAAATGCAACAATAACAAATAATTTATCGCGTGATTGCAGATAGAAGAAACACACTTGCTGGGCATTTGAATTCGCTCGTCAAGTCGATAAAGTTGAGGGTGGTTTGGCGCTGTGTAACAAAGACAAGCTGTATGTAGGTCATGATACTCCAAATGATCCATGACTCGTCGTTGTCCCCTCACAATGGGTTAGCGACCGTGTAAGCTAACAAACAATACATTTACCAGGCACAAGATTATAACCTGCGTCATGTGCATCTTCAAGGCTCATGGGTTGGTCTTGGTGGGGGTGCTTAAGCTAGCAGGAAATCCTTGTACAATGACGAGAAGGCTCGTGGTCTCCACTCACGCGGAAGAACCGGTCGGGCGGTCATTGGACACCGTACTTCTATCCAATCCAAGAGCAAGTATAAATCCTCCTGAATTGGCTGGCCTCCAATAACCTAATGCATCGAGTTCCCTGCAGAGTGTGAACCCGCATTGGGACGAGAGGGAAATGTACTCTGTGGTGTGCATGAGTGCCATGTGACTACAAAACACTGCGGATGTGCTTCCTGCGCTGCGGCGCGGAAGTCTCGCAAGCAAAAACAAGCTTAAGCAAGTCGCACTCTCGACTACATCACAAGCACTGATCATACAAACAATCTCACTAGGGTAGGTAGACGTTGACCTCGATCTAGAAGCTGCATACATACATATATAGTACATACATATGTACTACGATATGTTGTCTAGTTTTACGATATATGGCTTCCATCTGTTACAGCTGTTTCTCTAGAGAAGCATGACCGTAGCCAAAAACTACCATGTTTCCCGACAAATGCCCAAAAAGCAACAGTGCAAGGGTCCAACCGTACATATTATTCATCGTCTTATTTCATGTTTTCCACCCTCACCAATTGGAACGCGAGAAACGGGGGTTGGGGAACAAATGATGTGAGAGGCGAGCTTGCCGGGGTCTAAAAGTATGCATACTGGAATGGCGGTGGGGCTGTTTACTACTCTGGACGGGATCTACAGCTTGCGTAACTTGGTACACAACCTCGTGAAAGTGACCAAGGATCGGATCATCAACAAGTCATCATTATCAAATTTCGCGCGACATAATTTTTGGCAATTATTCTAACGAGCGGACTGAGCCAAGGAGGATGCCGCCTTCTGTACGGCGCGTGTTACGACTCCAAGGGCAGTAGGTTCAAGAAAGAAAGTAAGAAGAGGTTGGGGATCTCGCGCAAGGGGCAGCGGGCACAGCAAGGTCTGCTGTATGCGTGTTAAGCTTTCTATCACACAATTCCTTTTCTGCCAATATCACGCAGCAAGCTGCAACTGGATGATCCTACCCTCGAGAACTTGCTGGAGAGTTTAGGTGTCACGGCCTACGAAGCTAATATTACACTCGTGCACAGCATATACTAATTATCGAAAGCAGGCGAAATAATCCCCCTTAATGCAGTGTGTTCTCCCCTGGCTTTCAAAAATGAACTATTAATATTATAACCATGCATACATACACAGGTGTATGAACATGTGCTTGCTGCCTCAGCTACCTATCCCGAGTCTGTCCGTCCCCAGTCTATGGCGCGTGTGCACGCACAGCAGCTGGGTACCTAGGTAACATGCGTCCGGTGGTCCCCAACGTACTGGGAGTACCATGGCCAGTCAAACCACTTCGTTCCTAGTCTATTGGTAACACAGACACCAAGCACAGTGCATACATCCACTTTTTCATACAGGGACCTACATGCAGCACCCGAGGGAAAAAAAACTAAAAAAACTAGGCAGGTAAAAGGGAGGTCGGTCAGTAGACTTTTGGGGTCTTGCATACCACTTACCGAATCCCCGGTCCAAAATAATATCGTGCAGGGATGCAGTCAACCATTGGGCAGCTTAGGATTGGGGAGGGGGTGGGTTCTGGGGATTTTTATGTGGTGGGGAGGACGGGGGGGGAGTAATCACGGAAGGTAATCGCCGCATTAGGAAATGTCATATGTGATTCTCGCTCAGATCACCGGTAATGATTTTTCTGTCCTAATGAGGTTCTACATTTTTCTTTAAGTTTCTGGGTTTGAGTTTTGCGAAAAAGGGGGATTCTTGGGGAAGTAACGTTAACGCTAATACGCTGACTTGGGGTAGCATATGACAATGCGCCGCGCGCCCAAGCGACAGAGCTGAAGTGTACGTTGCGTGCCTAGGTAGGGGGCACAGTCAGTGACATACGGTACACGACACAACATATGGCCAGGATTGGGTGATAAGCATAAGATGCGCGCTGATATAAATTACCTATACATGTACATACATACATAGTATGTACCGAGTGAGCGGGGCGGAGCGGGGCGCAGGCGCGGTACCGTGTACGACCTGCCGGCGGCGCTGGGCAGGTCAATGGAGCATAAGGGCATAGGTACTAGAATGCATTCATCATGCATGCAGTTTGCAGACTGAAAGCCATCCCGCGGAAACCAAACAAATACCAAAAAAACAACAGGAAAGGAAAAAGAAAATAAAAACAAACTAATTGATATCGATCATGTATACACTATCCGGCCACATGAATCTGGTAACCCCGCGGCGGCAGTAGCATCAAGTCTCAGTTTTCCTCTTTTCCAGGGCGCGGCGAGGCCGCGCCGCGCCCCCCCAGTGCAGTGGGCGGACAGGCTAGAACCCAAGGAAATCTAAAGACCGGCATCTTCGAAACAAAGTGATACTGTAATAGAGACTGGTAAGAGGTTGCGGAAATAATATAAGGAATACACCCTAAAGCTTAAATGCAGTCCAGTTATATTAAAAACTAACCAGGGCACCCTAGGCTCTCTGGGCGACGGGGACAAGGGGACAAGAACAAGGCATCCATCCATACCGCACACACGACACACACATGCACCACAGTCCGTAAAACTAAACCTGCAAGTCCAAGGGCCCCCCTTCAGGCCCGCCTCAAGATGAAGATGTGTTTGAGGATATTGATCGATGTATGATGATGATAGATGCCCATGGTCACGCACGAAGCGGGGTAATAATTTTCGTTTGGTTATTATAAGAAACTAAAAACTAATAGAAAAAGAAAAGCTTCTGTAGAAGCGACAGAGAAAAAAGAAAAAAATGGCAGTAAACGAGCCCGATATCCCCAAGAACAAGCAGATAGAAACAAGCCCAAATAGCACACCCGACCCGATCAATAGCAAAGATCCGAGGGTCAATAATCCCAACCAAACAAAAAGCCCAAACAACCCAGACAGCCCAAATATAGCCAGTACACTAACTAAACTAATATGTTCCCATGCTGTAAATCGATATCCGCAAACTGCCCAGCCCATATACCAAATCCAAACATCCCATCAAACCCCAAAAACCAGAACGTTGCCTATATCTCTCGCTATTGTAACCGAATATCATACAAATTGTAGTAGAAAAAGAGAAAAGAAATGGATAAACATATTAGATCCAAAAAGGGGACAAAACGCTCGACACCGAAACGAAACCGTACGCATTCTTTTGGCAGGTAAAAAGAATATTGCTCGCATCCCACGCCCGTTGACAGACCTAAAAAAAAATAATAAAAAATACAAAATACAAAACAAAGCCTCCTGATAAAATAAATCTGAAAATAGTAAAAGAAAATAATACAAGGGCGGTGTAGCCCCGCAATATGCTGAGTTGAGAGAAAACCAATGATTATATGGCCCATATGTTTAGTGCGATATGCGCGCGCCTTGGTTCGAGTTGCCAACTTCTTGCATTCATCCGACTTGCAATGCGCGTTGTCGTTCCATAATGCTGATTGGGCTGGCGGTGTCGGGATGTGCGTTGAAACACGAGCCGTTGCCCATCCTCGATTTTCGTTGGGCCTTCCTCAATATTTCCGAGGCAGAAAGCAAACTTGTAGGTGTTCTGTGATAAAGTGAAATGTAGATGTATATCGAAAAGGAGTAACACCGTAATAGCCATGCTCCACCTTCTCTGACGCGAAAACAAACAAATGCAATATAGCCGCAAGAAGCCCTTTGAAAGGATAGATCGAAATAAAGAAATAAAAAACACCACCTCTCAACCTTGCCCCCGCCTTATTCCATGTCCCGTTTGCACCGTGTTCCCGTGAAGAAGCGTTCAAAAATATAGAGATCGTGGATTAAGGTCCGCTATTTGGGAGACTGTGGCCGGCTCCTGATGAAATATCCCTCTTATCTGCTGTATATGACCCTCGTGGATAATGGATTCCTTGTGTAGTGGTGGAAACTGTTGGCGATCCTGTTGCATCAAACCCAAGCATGTCCCAAGGAGGCCCAGGATGTACCTTGGGATTTGGAGGAGGAGCTTGGTGCGATGGAGGCCACATCTGCGAAGCTTGATTCGATATTGACGGATGCACAATCGAGGATGGCTGGAGATCTACAGGAGCTTTATTGAGACGTCCAGCGATCGGCTTATCTTTCTGAATCGGATTTTTGTTCACAGGGGAACCAGCTGTTCGGGTGCGGCTTGAAGAAGTTGCACCAGTTGGGGCCGGGTCCAAAGCTGGTGTTTGAGCCATTGGCAAAGACTCTGTCGTAATGACAGCGTTTTCATTTCCCTGTGAGGCCTGATAAGATTGTTGGTTGGGAGCTTGGGGCAGAACAGCAGCTGTCGAGGAATAGCTGGCAGACTGTAACAACTTAAGTTTTAGCCATGGTAGAATAAAAATTTAAAAAAGTACTGTAACGAGCGGAAACTTACGTATTTTCCAATGATTTTCTTCAGTGCCAGTCCGAGAATTTTCCATGGAAACACTTTCACATCCTTTTCAATGTTTCTTGGCTTGGGATTTGGAAATGCCATGATAAGTTTGAAGAAGTTCTCGCTATCCGCTTTGGCCTTAGAGACTGTTAGTGGGCGGAACCCCTCCAGGTTCCTGCGAATTCTATTCTTTTCTTCCACCGTGAACCTCACGGAGATTAGTGATTCTAATAAATAGATGCAGTCGACACTAGTAACGTAACACTCCCCCTTCTCCTCCCAGTAGATGCAACTAATGCAGATGCTATTGGGCTGCCTTTCGCTCGTCGACACCACAGCAAAATTGGTATTGATTGTTGCCCCTTTCTGATTGCGCCAAAATTGCACCAATTTTCTCTTGTTGTCTATCTCCTCTTGTGTCCAAGGGGATACAGCAACGGTATCCAGATCACCTTCAATGTTGAGCACAGCCTTGGATGTATGTGGATAGATACCATATGGATTGAACGATCCGGATCCAGTACTCCCAGGGTTTTGGTGAGTCTGAAGGGTTGATGTTCGTACAAGTGGTGGGTTGGCCTCTTGAGGAGATTGAGTCGGAGGTGGGATTTTTGAGGAACTCGGCGCCACTGATTGTGGAGGAATACTGCTAGAAACAGAAGAACCAGTCCCAGAATTGGGGTATGGGTGTGCCCAGTGTGGCATGTGCTGCGGAGCCACGATTGTTTGGCTTTGTGTTTCTGATGTAGCAGGATATCCATTGTACGTATAACTCCGGGGAGACGATTGAGGTGGGTATTGACTTCGAAAGGTAAAGTCAGTTGATACAGTTGATGTGTAGCTGCCAGCTGAGGGAGTGAATGGAACATACGCAGAATATGATACACCTGCAACCCCGCTTGGAGCGTAGCTGTAAACCCCATAATCATCCCCCTTTGGTCTGATCAACGGTTGGCTTGTGGGTCTTTTTGTAGAACTTCGTGTTTCATCAGCATCTGACGACATCTTCCTCTTCCGTGGGGTACTTGTCGCCGGTGAATATACTGGTTGAGCCGCCACGTCGGTGTATGTGAATGTCCCAATTTCGGTTGTATTTAACTCCTGGCCTTCTTCATCCTCTATCACCAAGTAAACGCTTACTTGTGGGGCAATCCATCCTGTCAATGAAGATGCTGGCACATGCCCAGTCAATACATAGAAACCACTGCCACGGTCTTCGCTTTTCGATAGTGTTGGGCTGCACCTAAACGATCCAAACATGAGTTTGAATGCACGAGAATCTGTGGTTAAATCTGCCTGGCATTGCAAGTATACGGTATATGTGCTCCCCTCCACTCCTGAACTGGGGTGAGTGCTTATAACATTCGGCAAGGGCAGTGATGAGTCTTCGTATGAGCGGTGTTGGTACGTTGGCTTGGGGTGCGATTGAGATGAGTAATGTGGAGTATGTCCATGCGGGACCTGTGGGACCTGTGGGGAGCGTTGGGGGGGGGGTTGACGGGCATAGTGTGATTGTGAAGGATAATATGGTGTTGGCTGCGCGGTCTGAATATGTGGAACTATCGGCCTCCCACCATAGTCTTGATTCCACCAACATGTTAGATCTTTACCATGCAGAGAAGTGCGATGAACTCACACTTACCCTGCGCTTGATGCTGCTGTTGTTGCTGCTGGTGCTGCTGATGGGGCTTCCCGTAGGCAGGCATTGACAATAGCACGCCTGACTTGGCCACTAGGCCGTCCTCGAAATTTACTGTACCGGCTGCTCTCACTGTGAGCGACTCTGGGAGGCTGTAACTTGTTCCTGAGGAATGTCCCACCAAGGCTCTGCCGGGCTATTTTGGTATTGGTCAGACACCGAATTTCTGCAAGAGGCAGTAACACGAAAACCTACCTGTGCAGGATGACAATATACAGCGCTGAGTGCCACGGTTGAAGATGTTAACTGAACCTCGTGAAGACGCGCGAAAGCTCCGCGTCTGTGAAGTAAGTCTCAATTATAAAGTCGCTGAAATCGCCTCCGGGGGTCGAAGGGGATGTGGGGCAATGAAACGAAAATTTCAAGCCGTGAATGCGGGTATCAAGGGGGCCTGGTCGATCAGCCTATCGAGTTGTCCAGTTGCTGCTTTGTGCTTTGTAAACTGAGGCCGGGTGTTGACTTAGGCTGCTTTATGGGAGACGGCAGTCAATATCAAGATCTGGAACTGGGGGAAAGCGAACAGCCTGTGGAAAGGGTGTCAGATAGGAGGATATATGCACTGAGAGAGTGCAGGTGCCCTGTAGCAAGGGGATCGGGCTGCAAGAGGACTGATGTGAGGACTGAGATATGGAGGTGTGGAAGGTGGAATCGAATGGAGGAAGCTATGGCGGTAGCGTTGGTGTGGATGGGTGAAATCGAATGAACACCGATGCGACCACTTGAACGACGGCTCAGACTTTGAGGATCAAGCAACCGCTCGCATGCAGGTGGAAGTGAAGTACCGGTACCCAACCCAACGTCGACAATACAGTAGCTCGGTTATTATTATTTTTCTTTTGCTTTTCCTTCCTATAGCCTGGTTAATCTGGAAGTATAAGCTGCAGTTGCTATATCAGTCTCTTACTGCCGGCTGCTACGGTAATTGTAGATTGTGTATATAGTAGAAATAAGATGCGAGACAGATTGTATATTGACAGGCGCGGTTTGGGTGGTGTAAGGGGAGGGGAGGTGGGGGGGAGGGGGGTGTGAGAGACCGGAAGTCAAGATGAGAGATCTTGTGCAAGGTAAGAGATGGAATAGAAAAGTGAGCGTCAGGTGGATATAAGGCTAGGACTGAGCAAGTGATCTCTCTCGACCAAGGAGG
>Ga0307511_10003614_pt1 | contig 15843 bp, 17 predicted proteins | sample 13_EM_MG_FD_200266 | JGI IMG/M metagenome (GOLD analysis project Ga0307511, IMG submission 200266) | Populus trichocarpa ectomycorrhiza microbial communities from riparian zone in the Pacific Northwest, United States - 13_EM | ecosystem: Host-associated > Plants > Roots > Unclassified | place... | reverse complement strand
TTCTCAGTCACCATTTGCAGGGCAATGGCGCTCACTGCCGCCCTGAAGGTATGTGGAATTTGCTACGCGTGCCCGCGTCAACTCGAGAGGGGACACGTGTTGATTCATCCTGTCTTCGTACCAGGTTTTACATACATGGAACATGGCAGCAGATATCGCATATGGGCATCGGCAATGATTGTGCACCGTATTTTTTCACGTATTACTGATGCCATTCAAGGTGAGCATGCTAGTTTGATCTTCATAGTCAGGCTTCCGTACGCCAGCCAGATCCCAAGAACGGTGCTCCGAACTCCAGAAAGATCACATCAATCATTGGCCCGGATCAGGAGAGGCGACCGTCGACCGTATTAGGACCCTCTTATAAGGTCCAATGTAACTTAAATGGACAAGGTTCACCTGATAACAGAGACGCTGGGAACAACAACACAAACTGAACTGTGGGCGACTTCTCATCGCGGGTGGATCCACAGCAAGGTTTACAAAGTACTCATCACGTGGGCACAGCGCCAACCGTTGTGATTGTATCAAGTAGCGTTTATCGCAGGTCCTGTCCACCTCCCACCACTCGCTCTCCGAACGATATGGGTGGCAACACAAAGACTACTGGTGCCAACCAGGAAACCCCGAATCGGGATGCGGCGTTGGAGGAGTTGGCCAAGTCTGCTGTGGTGAATGCTGTTGAGCTAGTCACTACCAAACTTGGCGAGCTCCAGCATCGTTTGGGCGACATTGCAGACCACCTTACCGAGAATACAATCTCCAAGCATGATACCATGTTACAAGACCGTCTCAAACCAATTGATGACCACCTCAATACAGTCCAAGATGAGATCCTTGGACACATAAACCAGCGCCTCAATCCACTGAATGACAATTTCAACACGCTCCAGAATCAGGTCCTCGATGTGGATAAGCATGTTGACCGCCTTAGTCGGTCTGTGCAGTCAACCCATGACGATGTTAGGGCTGTGGGTAGTGTCCAGACAAGACTAGCAGCTGAGACGCTTGTGAGGGCCTCTCAGGTCAGTTCCTTGTCCTACTTCTCATACCCTGTTCCATCTATTCCCCGACCTGTTCATTTTTGCGAGCGGTGTTTGATGACCAGATGTCTGGCAGCTGTTCAACACAGGATGTGGATTAGGATTGTCTCGTAGATTCGAAGTCGTTCCCTTCGTCACTCATGATGCAGTCAAATGGCCAGATGCTGTGGGTACATGATTTCTCCCCCTTGTCACATATCCCTCAAATGGTTTACCTTTCTTCCAGTTCGATCTGCCTCCGCTGCGTGATGTGCATGCGATAAACAGTCTGAATGACGATCAACTTCAATTGTACCTGGCGGGATATAACATCAATCACGAATCACTGGATTGGGCGGGGAAGCTACACAGGCTCAAGACCCACATCGGTTGTATTGATGATGGCTCTGTCTCCATCCTTCCGACGGTGATGGTTATGGTGCTCCTAGTCGCTGCCTTGTTGATTTTATTCCCTGATACGGTTTTCTGAATTATTTCCTTATCTCCACCACATTGTAATTGTTCAGTATATGCTCTTGCTGTTAGCCATGTATATTACTCCTGCGGGTCGTGTTCCTTGTACGCTATGAGTTCTACCTACGGCCATGTGCCGCATTCATACCTTGATATGTACCTTGTTTAAAATACCGCTGTTTCCTACTCCCCGGCTTTCGCTTAGTTCCCATCATCTAACCAACCCGTAACGACACTTTGCAAGGTTCCCTTCAGGGACTCGGCATCATAAGTTGACATCTAAGGCAGCTAATGACTGCCCGCAGTGCAAGGAGGCAAAGCGACTGCCTCAACTAGATACCATTGCTCAAGCCAGACGAACGCGAGCATTATGACTGACTGGAGGCCCGGAGTCCTGAAGATTTGAATCGGTGCACCAAGCACAGGATATTCCTTGCAATCCCTCACCCAGGCCAGACGGAGACTTCTATGGAGGAGCTCAAAGGAGCTGAGTACACTGTAGTCTGTTGATGGAATCGCGGTGAGGACTTACTATATAATCATTCATGTTACCAAGTTGTGGTATTGAACATACTAGCAGACGGACCCCTCTGGAATCAAGATTTTATTCCGGTTGTTCAGTCAGATGAGTGAATAGCTGTCGAAGGTGCATCTAAGCACAATCAGACCAATATTGTTGAATGGGCACGATGACGTAGAGTCAATTGAAGCTGATTTCGCAATCCAAATTTTGAGACAGACTGTGGAAAAAATAAGAAGTGCAGATGCCAATGATACAGGGTGGCCTAGTATGGCCCTTGCTGGTACTAATACTTGCATTTATGTAACAGGTAAGTGTTGTGGCCAAACCGTCGACTTGGTATGGTGGAAGGCATAAAAGACTCTGCAACGGTCCGGGCGCATGACCAACAATAATATTGGAAAGTGCGACTGGACCTGCTTCACTCGCGCAACTTGTGGGCATAAATTGTGCTGGCCCACCGCATCGTTTGGATAAATTGGCGCGGCATGATTGTTGTTCAACGTTCAGGCTCCGAGTCGGAGCGTCCAGGGATATTTACAGTGAGTATTTTTCTTCTGCCTTCTCAGCGCATATAAGACATCGAGCTAAAGAGAAGACACCACCACGTCTGTATGGATACCATTCCGCAGTTGTCGATCACTGAGGGCCGCTATCAGGGGCTCACGATCGTTACCGTAATCGGCGGGAGTCAACTGCTGGCAAGATGAACTGATCCCCTTCAACCGGAAAATTTCTACTAGCCTCTTTAAAAACGCTCTCCCTTTAGTTTCCACTGGCGGACCTGTGATTGAAATCAGTTCCCAGCGAAAAGCTATGTATTACTGGCGACATTTTCTCCCTGGAGTATCCATGGCCCTACCGACTCCACCCGGCTTCCTTCCCTTTAACTTCTTTCCCGAGGACTCTTGCTGAGAAGTCGAATGGCCCGCCTACTCAAGTCAATCGTTTCCCCGCACGTCGTCTTGCACGCCACTTTCTAGTATGTACGCCGACTGACTCCATGTTTCGACTTACGTCTCTGAGATCCACGTGTCACCCTATGTCCCTGTTTACGGTATTTCCCACGGTCGAACATATATGTAACTTGAAATCGATTTCGCCTCCACAGTCGCCTCCTCCCAATCAAAACCAGCGAAACAAGTCAGACTGTCATGTTCGCCAACTCCAAGTCTCTAGTCGTCCTTGTCACTGCCTCCATCCTCGCTGTTCAGGCGCAGTCTGGCAGTGAGACTTCCAGTGCGCCCTCTTCCACCCCCTCTTTAAGTGCCTGCCTCCTCCAGTGTGTTACTTCGGCTGCCCAGAGTGCGGGCTGCAGCGGCTTGTAAGCTACCCTATCTCTCAGTTCTAGCCAAGTACCGTATTCATTTCAACGCATGCAACAGCACAGACTTGGCTTGTGTCTGTTCGTCTGCTTCCTTCCAAACTGCCGCTGGCGAATGCTTGCAGACCAACTGCACACCTGAAGACGTCCAGGCCGCCCAGGCTCTCGGACAACAGGAGTGCGGAGGTATGTGAGCTATCTACTGTTATCTGGCCCTTACTTATGCACGTCCAGGAACCACAACTTCTGGAGGTTCCGAGTCGACTGGCACTAGTACGACGACTCCTACCTCGGTCACTTTAACGGGCAGCTCTGTTTCTACAACCCCCACCGCGCCTAGCACCATCACCACCCTTACTAGTAGCCACACCACGACCACAACTACGTCATCCAAGACGTCAGGCACTGGCACCAGCACCAGCACTGCTACCTCGACCAACGGCGCAGCTGGTCTCGTACCCTTCGCTTTCGGGGGCTTCTTCGGCATCCTCGTTGCTTCCGCTGGTGCGCTTGTTGGTGCTGCCCTGGTGCTTTGAACGTGTGTGGCACTGGGGTGTTCTTGGCATGACAAAATGACGCGCCTCGTTTCCACAAGGCTGTTCCTCGTGCCCTGTCACGTGAGCGTGTTGTCAACTTGTTGTTCCTCAACTGCATCTAGAACATTTGTTTTGATCTTGACGAACTATTCACGAACATTGTAGTCCTTGTTTATGTAGTTTGGATTCTTTGAGCTTGGCAACGTAGTTGTATTCAATTTTGGTGGACCTCAGTAAGTCACAATTCAATATTACTCAATTGACTTCAAGACCCTTCGCTATGACATGTGATAGTCCGTGACAGTTGATCTTGGCATCGGTACCTAAAACATATAAGCAACGATGGCGTCCACCGCATCATGCTGTGTGTTCGTCCGCCGGTTGTGGCTTTACGCTCTGCTCTCTCATCCAGACGCTCCATGTGTCGTGCCAACCGTCCGAGGTGATACATACTGTAGTGATCTTCTGGGGCACCCTAAATCTTGAATTTCCCCTATAGTAGACTATTATTTGTTCCTCGATCAGGGATTGGGGTGTCTAGTGCGGGCAGCCCAACCTATACTACCGTCATCATCCATTCATGTGGTACGTACTTACTACGAAAGTGATCCGCCATCGCTTCTCGCTGTCGTCGGGATGGCAGTGCGCCAGTGTCTTCATGGTCGGAGTGGCAGGCAACCAGGCTCATCCCTCCGGCCATGACGACACTATCCTGTATTGGCAAGGTAGTGGTTTGGTATGCAAAGGGCATAAGCAGATGGACTGGAAGGTACTGGGGAGGGTGAAGGGTGAAGGCAGTTGTGATGTGAGGGCGAACAGAAGCAGTGACTGTTTAATCTCAGACCGTGAGGACTACTAATCAGCGCTCAGCCAGTGACTCTGCCAACTGCCGCGTAGTTCCACTACACCGCTTTGCTTCCTGTGCGACCATTGGAAAAAGATAAGACCCATGATGGAATCCCAGGTGTGTATTTGAGTCATCGTATCCATCTATACTAGCTCCTCGCAGGTGCGTATGAGAATTCATTTGTGTCGGACCACGGGATGGGAACTAGGAACTTGGTGACGCCGTCGAGTCCGTGTCCAGGAATACCTCAGATCGGGGATCCGAGCAGTTCCCTTGAGCCCCAGAGCCGCCCGCACCCACAGAGGACCAGCAACTTTCCAAACCAAGATAGCTCTAGATCACATGCCACTCCACAGCAAGTTCAAGTCAACAATACATTCATCACACGTGGGCTAACCTCAATTATTGTAAAGGTCTCTCACCCTGATACCAGGGGGGATATAAAGCAATTGGGTTGAAATTGCGCCACAAAAATGTCGTCTAGAAACCAAGAGCGCCCTCCTCCAACTCCCATGTCTCAGACCCACCAGAACCAGGATAATTCCACCGGTAGCACCCAGGGGACGCGGAACCGGGATGCCGGGATGCAGGAGCTTGTCACGTCTGCTGTGGCGACTGCTCTGAGGCCAGTCGCCTCCAGACTTGACGGACTCCGGCAGCAGCTAGATCCCATCACAGCTCACATCACCAATAATACAGTCACTCCAACTATTTTACAAACCCATCTCAATCCGATGAACCAATCTCTCCAGTCACTCCAGGGTCAGGTGGATCGGATTGAGCAACAATTCAATCCATTGAACGACCGCCTGGACGCAGTCCAGAATCAGATTCTACAGGGGATGGATCAGAGGTTCAACGTTTTGGAACAGGCCGTACAGGTCACCAATGGAGAAATTCAGACCGTTAACAGAGCCCAGATAAAAGCAAACACCTCAGCAGCTGATGCCCTTGTCAGCTCTTACCAGGTGCGTTGTACGTTCTTGGTTTTAAATCTTGTCACCTATCCATGTTATCCGACTCGTTTCAACCCCATCTGTCCTTCGTTATCATCTTGGAGTGGCTCATAAATGACCAAGCTCTAAATAGATCTACAACTCAGGTTGCGAGTCAGGATTAACTCGCCCGTTCAAAGTCATTCCTTTCATACGAGAGGGAGGTGCGACCGAATTACCAGATGCTGTGGGTGTCGATTCTCTCTCCTCATCTTTCCCTGAAATGATCTCCGTCTACGTAGCTCAGTCTTCCTCTGCTGCGTGACGTGCCTGCAATCAATAGCGTCAATGACCACGATCTTGACCAGTACTTGGACGGGTACAATATTGGCCACGTTGGATTGAGCCGAGCTGCAAAATTGCGCGAGCTTAGGGTTTACATTGGTTGCACTCCGGCAGATGATACACCACCTTCACATACGTCGAGTCTCGTGTACATGTTCCTTCTAGGATTCCTCCTGCTTGTTTGGTTCCCCGACCATTTTTAGTTATCCCATTCACGTTCACGGCATATATAATTCATCCATACTGTCTAGGTTACTACGATACGATCAGGTCTTACTTATGTATGTCGTGGCTCGAATTTCAACCAGACTCAGTAAGCTGCATGATAACGCATACATGTTGTATGTGGACCCCAACCTGTTACTTCTAGCTAGACAGACAATATCTGCTACTGGTGCACAGGCTGCAACTTTTTGAGGAGGTGTACCCTTTCCCTGGAACGAGGGTTTTTATGCGAATTTCATCTGACCAGGAAAATTCGGCATGCTCCATGACGTTCAACTTCTAGTATGTGGGTATGTGATAAGGTGACTATCATACGCGTCTGGTCCCGAGACTATGTAACAAATTCTTTATATAAACATGCACTACAGCGTTTCGTGTGCTTCCGAATCTGCATTCCTATAGGTTGGAATTGGAGCGGGAATTGGGAATGCAGATTATCCTGACGGAGTTACTATGTGACTCAAAGGTACTGGCTAGTTACCGCATGCAACATTTCACATAATGGTTACTATATATGGACATCCTGGATTGTTCAACACCATCATGGCGCCTCTGGTCACTTCAAGTGTGCCTATCGTAAAAATGAAAGTGTTTTCCCGTCATCTTTCCGCCACGTCATATTTTCAAATCTCTTACTTGTGTGCATGTCCAGTTTTCATTGGGGGACTCATGGCCTAAATTCCCTGGCCTCTGGTCGTGTGAGAGGCCTCTCATGTTAAACGCCCCCCGAGATGAGACTCTCTTTCGACAGGATGAAAGCCACGAGTAAGTACCGTGTATTCTCACTCTGGACTCCCCCCCTCTGACGGTAGGTTGGCTGTAGCGAGGGATGCGACTGCCCCTGAGGGGTTTAAGCAACCCGGGCTTTGGAAGTCTATAGACTGGAAGTTGATGGCCGCACTCGTGCTTCCGCTCTCGCTTGATACTCTAGATTACACTGGTATGTCCACATTCTATACATGGATCAGCAGGCTGACTGCACTGACAAGCAGTTGTTGCAACTGCCCAGTCACACATAGCCGTAAGCATTCATCCGTTTTTAGTTCAAAGCTAGTATCCGAACCTCGAACACACTAGTCTGAGTTTAATGCTCTCAATCTCCAAAGGTGTGTCTTGCCTTTGACGTGCCTGCAATGCTCTTAACATCCACTCTCGACTCAGTTATATCGGAACGTCCTATTTATTAACGACCACCGTTTTCTTACCGTTGTTTGCCACTGTTGCCGATATTTATGGACGATATTTTGCCATCCAGATATCTTTATTTCTTTTCTTGGTCGGAAGTGCCTTGAGCACTGGGGCCGTCAATATGCTGATGGTTTTGATTGGGCGAGGAATCGCGGGTATAGGAGCCGCTGGCCTATTAACTGTGCGCCATCGCCCCTTGTATTTTTTGCTCTGTCGTCTCTGATATCACTGCTAGGTGGTCAGGACTATCTTGTCAGATACAAAGTCGCTGGATGGAAACAATGTGCAACAGTCGGCCATGATGCTGTTATATGTTATTCCCTTTTCCACGGGACCTCTGATTGGTGGTTTTCTAGTAACTGTGAATTTCCGCTGGATATTTGCCATCAGGTACGTAACAAGGTTCTACGGGACTTGTGCATGACCGTATCGATCACTCTAGCCTGCCATGTGCCGCCTTCGCGATGGTCTTATGTTATCTGCTCCTACGTAGTCGAGTCAGAGATGCCATGCCTTTTGATGACCTTTCGTCCGCCAGTCAAACAGACACATGGATCTCTAAACTCGTTTATATGGACTGGATTGCCACGTTCTTGTTTGTCTCTGGAGGTATACTGATCCTCCTTGCCCTCAACTGGGGTCCAGATGACAACTGGAAGTCAATGCGCACTATTGTGAACCTTGTCATCGGCGCGATACTCGTCAGCCTCTGTATTGCATGGGAGATTGTACTCGAGAGGAAACGTGGCTCTACGACTGGAGTTTCTGGCGTGTTCCGTGCATACCCAATGATCCCGCTAGAAATGTTTACATCGGTGGACATATGCGTGGTGCAGTTCGGGTCATTTGCGTCGGGGATCGTGGTGATGGTGATGTTTTACTTCGTGCCAATCTTCATGACGATTGTCACCGGTCTTCCGGCATCTCAGGCAGGTATACGACTGCTTTACTTTATCCCCGGTCTTGTGTGCCATTTCCTCGTTGACGTTTCACTACTGTACTCAGACATCTAACAGGGCATCGGATCCCTCATATCGATTTATATGATCAAGAGATTGCGACAGGCAAGTAAACCAAACTCTGTGGACCATTGATGCATCAATCGAGAATAAAATAGCCTATTTACCCGATCGTGCTTGGTTCTGCAGTCATAACTGTTAGCCTCGGGTTAATTCAAATGGCCATGGAAATGAACGTTCAGAGACTTGTAGATGTGTACGTATTTCCTGCTTTGTTTTGCTGTTCCCTTCCAACATCTTTACATTGCAGCCTCATAGCTATGGTTGGTGTCGGGCTTGACTTAATTTTTGGTCCACTCGTCATCCAGGCTCGCTTCATCAAACCCGACCACATTGCAATTTCAAACGCGATGCTCCTCTTCGCAAGTCTAAATCATTGTCCCATGCTACCTCTGTTTATCTGATTTTCTGTAGTTCCGCGCATTCGGAGGTACCTTCGGCCTCGCACAGTGCTTCACCGTCATGAATGCCATAGTAGGCTCCTATATCACTGGTGTAATCGAAAACAGAAAAATATCGGGTCCTGACCTTGCAACCCTCGTAGCGCTGCACAGCAGTGGTGGTCTGAAATCTATTCAGACCTTGGATGGGCTCCCAAACAGTGTTCAAATAGTGGTCAAGGAGGCATTTAGGGAGGCCGTCAGGTGGAGTTTCATCTCACTGATTCCTTGGGCCGGGGTGGCGACTATCAGTTCACTGTTTTTGTCGAAGATTGAAGATACGGATGCCAAAATGACTGAAGGTCATGCAAGTAGGGATAGCGTCAATACTAAGGATGCTTCCCACCACGGAGAAAAGTAGTAGCAGGGTAGGACAGTGGCATCCAGTTTTAGTTAGAGAATCAAGCTATATGAGTCCAAATATGGTGAATGCTGCGAGGGCATTGGCAGCCCAGCCCGATCCCTGAAAGTAAAGGTGGTAGAACCAAATGCAACACTGTAACAAACCTATGTATGCATATGCCATCTTTGCAGCGAACAGAGTTTATATCTAGACAGTAGCCTATGTATCGTGTGAATTGGTGTGCTCCTGGAAATGTGGATGGAGTAAAAACTGAGTGAGGAGGCTGCTGAGTAGAACGGACTTCCGATTATCGCCGTGCTGCATATTATCTCTGCCAGGACAGGGATGCGTGCTCACAGATTACAACTGACCAATAATATCCCAGTACACACTGTGCCTCAAACTCATTACTGTGCCCTTTAAGTTCTTTCCACCTGGGGTGCAAGCTACGGGTACCACCCTCCTGTAGTTTCCCACTCCGAACCGGGTGGCAATCTCCAATCTCCAAAACATCCCCAATCCCAATCGATGTTCCTGATCGATTCCCTTTGCCCTTCCACGAATGCAGACAGCGGACAGAGTCCGTGAGGCGATATCGGACACGTGCGAATGCCATGCAGAGGAACAGGCCCGTCGTTGATCACTACACGGATGTGGGTGGGATTAGAGGCGAGTACGTTGCTTGAGGGGGGATTGGCGTATGCTGGACAGTTGAGTACTGCAACCAAATGTCATTGTTATGATCGTGTCAGGACGTGAGAGAACAACGAAATAGACAATCTGGGAAATAAACGAGTAAACACTTACGCTGGAATTGCATGTTGGTTGCGAATGGTGCAAGGTCAGATGCTCTGAAAGAACGTTTCGCTGGAATGTGATCTGCGGGGAGAGGTCCCGTTGCCGCAAGTGTGGTCAAATTAAGCGCAGTGATGACTATGTTGGAGGATACAAAGCAGACGAATTGTCAGTCTTGCACTACCAATGACTGGACTAGAGAATGCACCGTTCAGCACAACCACGTCATGGGTTGCATCGACGTAGAGAGCATCGTTAAGAGGCCAAGTCTCTGGCTTGTGCCACGTCGCATTCGTACTCGAATTGTGCACCTCGATTGGCGTATGGGTCAGACGCGACACAAGTTCTTGAACGTAACCGAGCCCCTGGACACGTGCCACCGGAGAACCGAATGCGGAGTCATACCAGAAATAGAGATCCATGCTATGGAAGAACGGAGTTGATGAAAGTCAGCCAGTAGTGAGTGTGGTTAGAAAACAGCCAATGGCGAACTCACGCATAATTGAATCCTTCCCATTCTTCCTCTGTGAAGAGTTCACAGAACTTTGAATACCCAAGGGCAACGGTCTAGAATCACACGAACGGTCAACTGAAGTACCTATCTTAAGACACGCCGAAGGCATGGAAACCTCTAGAACGTACCTCATAAGCACACAAGAGTTGCATCCTATACACGTCATCAACTGTCAGCACAAGGCCCTTACCCCTCTCACCATTCGCCTTGACACTGGGATTTATTTCAGTTTGCAATCGCGCGGTAGCATCTTTAAGGTATCTGCTTTTCCATTCGTTGACATAGGTGCGCGATCGATCAGCCTTGCCAGGTGCATTGGCATTGGGGCAGCTATTATCAGATGGAGGAAGAGGGGAGAAGAAATTATGTGTAAGTAGGATGAAAGCAAAGCGAGGACGGACTCACGCCTGATCGGGAGCCAGCGAATTATTGAACTACTCGAAGGGCGACGTCAACAAATATTTCTACGATCTACGCAGTCACTCACTCCGTGGGCTTCAATCATAATCACTTGCTCGTATTTGCCATCGAGAGGCCACCCAAAGAAGCCGAGAGCAAAATTGATCGCCGAGGCATGCATTCGATTCCTGTGGACGATGGATAACCAATTATTTTACGTAACAATTGGTAGCAGGGATAAAGCAGGAAGTATCATTCATTAGGAGCGTGCGTAAATAACCTTTGGAGAAAAGAAAATTACTCACTGAGATTCCGTGCGGAAAACAGGGAGATTATTTGACGCCGTGAAGTTCTGAAGATATAGTTTTAAACTGCGTGCTGAGTCGTAAGTCGCGCTGGAACGACAACGTACCTCGAGCAAATAGCCGTATTTGAGCCGCGCCGATACCCCAAGGTCAACTACATATCGTTAGATGTGTAGGAAGGTCATGTTCAGAAATGGGGGACATACACATTTGTTGTCTTCCAAAGGGCGTCAGAACTAATCAAGCCAAGCCAAGCGAGTTTGAGTAACAAGCAATGAGGTAAAGGCGGTGGAAGGTAAAGTGATGCACAAGCACGCAGAGTTCGAAGGATATCAAAGTGCGTAGAATCAAGGATAAGCGATAAGGGGACTGAGCACGCGTCTAATGAGCAAAATTTACCTTCTTCGCCAAGCTTGTATGTCCTAATCGCGTGTCGTGTGCGATGCATGAGACGGCCACAGAGCGGGATTGAAGAGATGCCAAGAGGGGGGAGGGAATGGTTAAAGCAGCACAATGGTAGAGTACGATACTCTAACTTACCAATCGTTCAAAAATGCCAAAGAGCCAGTGGCTTCCCATTCTACAGCAGTTTTATGCAAATGGCTAGCAAAGGTGGCGGGACCAGATGCTATTGAAACAAATTGAGTACCATTCTGGATCGGAGAGGTAGAACGTCGCCGAACTGCCTCCCGTGGATTCGATAACCTACACGAGCCAGCCGGGTATCTAGCACCATGGCGATGTAATACATGAACACCGACAAGATCGCATCCATCTGGCGGTTCTGGACTCTCGTCAATTCCAAACGCGCCTTGGGGGACAGAGTACCAGGGGGAGAGATTCCCCCATGAACGGAAGAGGTCAAATTCGCGGTCGCCCTTGTGTTTGTGCTTGTGCTCAGAGTGCTTGCCTGGGTATGAAGCCGGCAAAACGAGCTGGGCAGCCCCAGTTTGGATGGGCTGTGAAGGGGCCGTTATTATGAGACCTGCTTCTGCACCAGCTAGGGTTTTGCCTGGATAGCCAACGCTGTTGCGCCAGCAGGTTAGGCGGAAGGACGAAATATTTGGCAGTACCTACTTGGTGGGAAATAAATCTGGGTAATTATTCGTTGGTGAAGGAGGGGGGAAGTTATGGCCCTGCGTAGAGCCGGCGTAGGGTGGTGCAAGGACGTGTGCGTGGTCACTGTTCTCAGGCGGGCCGGAAAGAAAGCATCTGGATTGATGCAACAGCAGCTGAGCAACAAAGCAGATTATGACACCACCTGCGAACGAAGACAACAGATGCGTCAAGGTGAAATGTTGGCGCGACAATGCGTGCGTCTTTGGGGTATGAATATTGGTATGTGGGTCATGGGTATGAGGCCTGGGGCCAGAGAGAAGGCCATCGCTTTCATTGGAAAAGGGGGGACTGTCGCCGTCGGACGGGTCAGCTTCTGGGTCGTATTCGCGGTTGCTCGCCATCGTAGGACGGGCTAATGAAGGCAAATGTCACACGTGAGTACTCACTCACGGCGACGTACTACATAGTGGTGTCTATCACGCGAACTGTCACGCTTTCATCCACACAGGCCTATGACGGGCACTTCAGGCATAATACTTGCAGATGAGGATGGTATCATAGAGCGAGGCCAGTGGGCAGGAGTAGCGCGCGTATTGGGTCCACCATGGGCACGCTTGCCATCTCTCACTGTTGGCTTGCTGGGCGTGCAGGTCCTTTGGTCGGTCGAAATGTCTTATGGTACGCTCCGCTGCTGTACTTTCGTACTCGTCCATTCATGTCACCTTTCAGCCTCTCCTTACTTGGTGTCTCTCGGACTCAGCAAGTCAGGAATGGCGGCTGTGTTTCTTGCTGGCCCTTTGTCTGGTCTCATTGTCCAACCCTTGATAGGTTTGCAGCAGCTCGTCAAGGTTGCTCACGTCTGGGGGTGCTCAGTGTTTTCCAGGAGTTCTTGCGGACAACTCAAGATCACGCTTTGGACGACGGCGACCTCTGATGCTTGCAGGTGTTGTCCTCTGTAGCTGCGCGACACTCCTCCTGGGATATACCAAATCGGTTGCGTCCATATTTGCGCCTTCGGGATCGTTAACAGTACGCCACCCTTTATTGCGTCTACTTCTCATACTGATACCGCATAGCATAACGTATTCACCATTTGGCTCGCCGTGCTAGCCATTTATTGCATTGACTTCTCCATTAATGCAGGTGAGTCCCTTCCACCTCTGTTCGATATACATTATGACAACACTGTCGGAAGTCCAAGCATTAGATCGCGCTCTTCTTGTTGACACCCTACCTACCTCCGAGCAGCCCAGCGGAAATGCCTGGGCAGCGTGCATGCTTGCTATAGGTAGTGTCGTTGGTTTCTACGTGTATGCCCTTCCCCCTCTCTCTCACGTCACCTCATGTTCCGAGTTTCTCCAGCGGCAATATTAATCTTCCCGCTCTCTTTCCCTTTCTTGGCCACGTTCAACTTGAGGCGATTACTGTCATTGCTTCCTTCCTTTTAATGGGAACACACCTGTGGACAGCTTGGTCCGTCAAAGAACGCATCTTACTAGCCACACAGTGAGCGACATGTTAGCTTGCTCCCACTCTCCTCTCACTTGCACGATTTAAACCAGTACCCCTGCAAAAACTCTCCGTCAAGAGATAGCAGAGATATGGCACATTTTTCGCCATCTGCCACATGCCATTTACCAAATTGTCAGCTTCCTTCCCTCTAGCAAACTTCGGTAGCAGATACTAATCGTCGCCTCCCTAGTGCGTCATACAGTTTTTGTGAGCGTCTTAGGCTCGATATTGAGCATATGCATTTTCTCAACACTCTCCTATGCCATCGGGCATTCGCCTGTTGCAATTTTCTGCCAGTTCATGGGTAGCCTGGTTTCCAGTTCTCTTTTACACTTCGCTTTACATTGGAGAACTTTACAAACGTTCATTGTCAGATACATCCGCCGACGACGCCGACGTGGATGCAGAAGCAACGCGTCTGGGGAGTCGTGCACTGTTTTACAGCGCGCTTGTCTCGCTCATTGCCAACACTGTTGCCCCTGCGTTCGTTCGCCATAGAGTGTTTGAAGCTAGGGAAAGTGTGATACGAAGAGGCGTTGGACGATGGTGGGCCAAAGTGCCACGGGTACACCTTGCGACACTGTGGGCTGTTTCGCATGCGGTGTTTGCGTCGTGTATGTGTGCAACTTAGTAAGTACTTTCGCTGCAATATGACCCACCCTTCCTAATTTTCCCTGGGTTACTTGCTGATCCCCCATAGTTTTACGACGTCCGTTTCTAGTGCGACAGTTGTGATGGCAATCACTGGATTCTGCTGGGCAATCACACAATGGGTGCCATTTGCATTGGTGAGAACTCTTTTCATAGGCAATGTGGATGTCCCACTCAACTATTTATCCATCATCCCACGACTTCCTTGCTCTCTGGTATTTGCCTCCCGACTGTCATCTATTTTGAACATCAGCTTGCCGATGCCATCCTCTCGCACTCCTCTCCTACTTCGACAAGGACAGATTCGGCCCTTGAGCTTGTTGGAGAACTCGAGGAGCTGGATCCAGATGATAGTGGCAATGCAGAGCTGACACCAATACATCCACGGAGCCATACTCGTCCAGGGCGGAACTTTGAGGAAGAACAAGGTTTAGCTGAAAGCGGTAGGGGGAGGATAACAAGGGAGGAGAGGAGACTGTTATTCCAAGAGGGATCGAACGAGCTTATCCCAGAAGACGAAGAAGGGGAGTGGGAAGACAACCATGGTCCTTTGGCTGACACATTATTTGGTGCTGGCGTTGGGCATGGACATGGGAAAGCACGCGGACAAGTCAGTATTGGGGACGTAGAAGATAATCACAAAAAGTACCACAAACGGAGGAGTGATGATTGGACAAGCAACGAAAATGAAGCTCTTATGTCCAGTCTGCGGTCGTTTGGCGACTCTGGACAGCAGGTTCCTGGGTCCTTGCCGCGGTCGCGAGTGGGTGTGGACAGCGAACGGAGGACGTTCTCCAGACATGGGACAGGAAAGGGGCTCAGCGCACAGGCTGGTGCCATTTTGGTACGTATACCTTCTGTACTATCATGGGTCTTTCATATCCGAAGCAATAATTCTTCACATTTCTGCTTATGTCCCGTCTTCAATTTTCGTAGTGCTTACTTTTTCTCAACCAATAGGGCATACACAATATTTTCATTGTTATTCCCCAATTCCTTGTAACAGGGCTCTCGTCACTCATTTTCGCACTTTTCGACCCCGAAAAATCTGTCCTGCACGGCCACCATCCAGGAAGTACATTGCCAGCTGGAGCTCCAGGAAATGGAACAGTCGCAGCAAGCGTGTACGGGAGTGAGGGCGAAGGGAATGGATTGGCCGCTTTGGGTGATGTGAGTTTACATGCGATTAGATCGATGGGGGTACAGTTGAGTGGGCGCGAGGAAGGCATAGAAACTGGTGGACCGAATGCGATAACCATGATATTCTGGTGCGTGACGGTTGCCTTTTACGACCTAAAACCAGATCGCTAATTTAGTACCTCTTACTCACCGTTACCTTGTGTGCCCTCACACATGTGTCGTTGCCATTTCGGTCCATCGTCGTTTTGGC
>Ga0307511_10003613_pt1 | contig 15844 bp, 10 predicted proteins | sample 13_EM_MG_FD_200266 | JGI IMG/M metagenome (GOLD analysis project Ga0307511, IMG submission 200266) | Populus trichocarpa ectomycorrhiza microbial communities from riparian zone in the Pacific Northwest, United States - 13_EM | ecosystem: Host-associated > Plants > Roots > Unclassified | place... | reverse complement strand
CGCCTATTGCTATCCTATCAGTGCCTCGAGCCTGGTATTTCGCTTTCTGTTTTATATGGAAGGCTTTTGCGAAAACAAGAGTCTGATGATTGGCCGGTTGCTATCAGCCTGATACACAAGACGTCAGGTCAGCCCAGCTTACAAATGGTGGCAGGCTCGACATATTTTGGGAATTTCACAACTGAGACCCAGAAATTTCGTTTGGCTTTGCTGGCGTTGAATCTGCTCGCTGTAAGTTACTCAATGAGCCTTGTTTTGTCTGACATAAGAAAAGGCATAATGTCTACTATATTAGCTCAGATCGGTAACTTTGCTAGCAATTTCGGGAGTGCAGCCCATCGTACAACCGCCGGAAGTATGATAGATCAGCCCAATCTATGACGAGGCTTGATCTATCTCGTAAATGTGAACATGCTCATTCCTTGTACGGTTGAAGGGTTTTTGTATTGTCGCTTAGGGTACCTACCTTCCAATAGAAACATGGGCAACCTCTTCGGAGCAGCCAGATCTTCACAGAAGCTTCTTTCAGATCGTAAAGATTAATATCTCTTCCGGATTCCGTGATAAACTTTTGACAGGTATAGGCGAGATATCTGTAAGGCACGACTACCCCTTTTGGCGACACAGCCTGGAGACTTATCGAAAGAGGTATTCCGTCCTTACATCCGTGCAATACCGGATGTAATCTATAGAGGTGCGTGTCGTAAAGTGAGCCTTCGTTCCCCACGGGTCCTGCGCGAAGTTGCCTCACCCCACACGTTACAGGAACGGCAGGCGCTACTTTAGGACAAAGTATAATGCAGCCTGATTTCCAGGTTCTTCCAATGAGCAACTGGTAGACGTACTAGTATCCACATCCGTCGAGGAGAAATTTCTTGTGGCAGTCGACTTGGTGGAATTGCCCCACAGAGTATGGAAGTTTTGTGAGCGTGCCACTGCTTGATCATTCGACTGATGCGGGTTTGCTCCTGTAGCCCCGTGAGGCATTACGTCTAGAGTGGAGGATAAAAGTCACGCCACTTCTAGTAGCTAGGGAATTGATGGCGTTGAGACCGAGTTCAATATCATAAGTACGATATTCAAAGATTGAGATGCAGATGCTGCGCGAAATTCGGATACTCGGGAATAAGTACGTAGGGCGGTTAGAGGAGCTCTACCACCTGTATGGTATTGCTTCATATACCATGATTGCTTTTATAGAGACCTGCCTTAAACTATAGTTTTACTGAATGAGCTTGATTTACCAAGTGCGAGCTAGGGAGAGGATGCCTCCCGGGCCAATCTGTGTAGTAAATACGGTTTGGGACCGGAGAAGCTTTTGTCCCGCCGCGGCGAACACAATATCGACTGATATAATCTTCAGTCTGACCGATCTAAATTGCAACCGAATTGTTTATCATATTGCACTATTACTTCGAGCCTGAGGAAGTACCAGATGTACCCAGCCAGATGTATACAACCGGAAGCACTGCAGGAGAGCGTACTACTGAACATGAACGCTAGCGTGAACAGACGGTGGAACCTACTATCAACTGTAGCCATGATGTTATTAATATTCCGGAAGAACCATTGCCATATGAGATGTCATTGGGATAACAGAGATATAGTACATACATATTATGCTTTTGTTTCCGTGCTCATGACGACATCGTGCATTAAACATGAAATCACGAAGTTTCGGCCGCACCCCAGAATAGTTCAGCGACATCCGAGCTCCGGGCTCCGGATTACTAACTTTACGAAGCCGGTGCCTGCCAGACTTACCGTACTCGTTCCGAATGAATCGCTGATTCGGAAGCAACATCCTCTCCCGCATTCGACCCTTGAATGTCTCTCGTGCCATGGTAAGTGCATGCGACGGCGAATTTTGTATATCATATGTTGATACCTTCCTTCACATATCAGACAAAATGTGAAGTTAGTCTCGACCGCTCCTGTGTGTAAAGTGGTGTTGGCTCCGTTCGTCTGGCAAGGAGTGCGACAAAGCTTGCTTGCAGTTTGGCTTGACCCCACTGGGAATGGCTTGCCTTACACCACGCTAGCGACCAAGCTTAAGCTCAGAATTCAATTGACGTCATATCGCAGCACACTCCTCCGAAACACAAGATCGCAGGCCACTAGCTAAGCAATACTAACTCCAGGGTCCAATGAACACAATGCGCCGACCTCGTTGCCTTCTGCCATTGATGTACGTTATCATCGGGTATACTCGAGTACTCATCCACAGTCGCGAATGGTGTCTCACATATCTGAATTAGGGTGGAAGGGGATGCATGCTAGGGACAGGAACAAAGAAGCAATTTGATTGATCATTCTGACTAGTCTGGTTCATTATGACAAACTCTCTCGATACGCGCCAATGTATTGTATATGTAAATAAGTAGTCGCAGTCACAGTCGGAAGGCTTCCATTCTCGTCGCCCCCACACAGAATCTCCGCCTTGCTTTCCCCATTCTCAATCCGCCGTCAAAGGGTGCTGCGGTCAAGCCCTTTAGTAATAGGTTGGCACGACCCCGCTTGTGGGTGGTATCAATCAATTTTTTGTGATGCAGGGCACTCTTGAGAGCCTAAAGTGCAGAACCCTTACCGATCAGTCTAACTTGCATAAAGTATAAGGATAGCTCTGGAAGGTCTGTCAGAACCAGACTACTTTGTCAGGTCTTATAACGAGGTCTTGTCTCGGCCAGGCTGTGTCTCGCCTCTACGTTACATTCCCAGTCCTCATCAACAGTACTAGTACTAGTACATACTACGCCCCCCCAGTTACTTCGCTCCGCCTCACGTCACGTTATCCTTCCCCAGAATTCAGCCCAGCATTACCCGTCGGTTCGGGCTCAAGTCTAGCGTGAGCTCATTTGCTGTCATAGACTGACCGGTCCTCCTCATCACAAAAGCAACCCTCTTTTTCCGTCATAGCAACAGGGGCTGCCACTTAAACCCTCGCACCTCTTAAATAGCTACATCCCCTATTAAGCTCCAAAGTATTTGTCCACCACGCACCAGACTCACCTAAATTGAATCGAGGGTAACACGCAGCATTACTGCAAGGTATGTATGGTTCTCCGCATCCGCACCTGCTTCTGTGCTGTGGTAGGCCCTAAACCTCTAACAGACTGCCACCATTACTAGATCACACCACCCAAGCACGGAAGATACCCCCAGTGTCAATTAGCCTACAAATACGATCAGTGTCCCTTCATCTACCTCACTCAAGATTTCGAACATCCTCGCTGGTCTATTTGGTCATCCCGAACATAAAGGCTTCGATCTCGAACCCCACAAAAGAATCTCTCTTCCCATTTCAGAGTTACGGAATGCAATCATCTTTCGCGATGGCACATTTGACCCGGTCGTCTCCTCCGGCTCCCCGGGAGATGTACTTCTCTTTCAGCCATCTTCACAAAATCTTAGCACCGGTAGTAGAAGAATCTGAAGACTCTGAAGAGGAAAGACCACGAAAAAAGGAGGCTTGGAGGAAACGTCTTCACATACCAGACTACAGAAAAGTGAAAATTGGGGAGTACTATGATGACGATTTAGACGTTAGCTGCAGTGGTGAGGGTGAAAGCGACATCAGTGCACGGAGTAGCTTTGAAAGCGAGAAGAGTATTGAAGTAAAGACACCCGTACTTTGTTCTGGGTGCAATTTCAACTTTTCACAAGCCTCCACACTTGCTTCAACTCCTGCTATCGAGAAGGGTAGTTCCCCATGCGACTTTGGCAAGCATCAACACCGCTCACCCCCACGGAAACTTCGACTGAAAACTGCAATTCACACACAGTACAAGTGCCAATGGCCAGGATGTAAGCTTGTCCTATGTGCAGCGTGCACTAATTTAATGGTGAAACCGAAGGCCTCCGGTGGCATGGGCGGTTCATTATCAGCTTTGCAAAACTATTTGGAGCACCAAAGGAGCCACACCGAGCCCAGCAAGCCAACTCCTCCCGAATCGGCACTAAAGACCGACAAGACTGATGGTGCCATCACAGCAGACATTGTTCAAGCTGTCACATCAACTCCCACCTCTCCTTCACTTAAACGCTCCAACAGCGACGCTTCCGAAACTATCAACGTCGTAGATCATGCAGTTGCAGCGGCTGAAGGAAAGATCGTCACGAAAGCCGTTACTGAGATCATCGCACAGGAAGCAGCTGGTCTAAGGGAAAATGGAGAGACTAGTCAGTCAAGCGTACATAGTGGTATCGTTGTTACTGTTAAAGAGCTTGGATTGGTTAGAAAACCTAAGGAATTGTAACGTTGCGATTCATCTCATTGGGAGGGATTTTCATATGCATGAACAGCTTGCACTCCAGAGCCTTGCATACTGATAAAACAAACCGACTTTCAATGAGTGCCCAGCACTATACGAGAAGCGCAAATTTTCTGTATTTTCATCTCGCTTTATCCTATTTTCCTTCCCACGGGGAAGAGAGAAGGATATCTAGTCACTAGGAGGGATAATTTTCTTTTGCTTTGCCGGCGTGGCCTTGAAAAGTTTGGGTCGGGGCTCTTTTTCTTATTTGGGATTTCCTATGTCAATGAATCTCCTATTTTTCTCTATTTACATTTACCCCTTTCTCACTCGGGTTAATATCATATGTCGACCTACTCAATAGGGAGCCTAATAAGCGACAGACACGGTTCTCCTTTCCCTTTACCATCCTTTGGGTTAATGCCTCTCCTACTACTCACTAATATCTTTCGGTTTATCTTTGGGGTTCTATGCTACTACATCGCTAATCCTCTGACCTTAAATCTAATCATATTACCCTCCCTTCCCTACATATTTTACTGTTAACGACTTTTTCATTCCCTTTTCATTTGTACTACGGTGTTTTGAGAGTTCGGTGCTTTAGGATCCTTGATTTTTCCATTTGATAGCATCATACAAAGGGCAAACGGAACTTGTGGAGGGATACAGTACAGGGATAGGTTACTTTTCGGTTTTTAAAGACCGTAATAGTGAGGGATCAATTTGAATGGCACAAAAATCACTGAGTTAACGTCAATGCTCGATTGTGACGGCTAATCCTTACTATGCTGCTAACTTTTCAAACGTCATCAGTTTCTCAGGAGTCGGCAGGAGTTGCAAGGCGGGGATCTCTTTCCTTCTATACCAGGAATACTTGTCAGCTTATAGTGATTTGTGTCCTTTTTGTAATATTTGGGATCTCCTATAGGCCTGAGTCTAATGTTTTCTTGTTGGCTTGACTTATGGACTTTGCATAAAGATAATATATCTGGGCATTTTTGCGTATCGTATGCTTGTGCAGTAGGCTGGGGGGGTTGGCTTAGTCTCGAGACTCAGCTCATGACGTGGAGTTGGGCTTGCCAGGCCCTATCAAGGATACTCTTAAGTGGGGCTCCACTAAAGACTCCTACCAGTACACAAATCTTTTGGAAATATATCATGAGATCTGATCAACTGCTATTTTATATCGGTTACTCTTTGTCCAAAGACCATATGTCGGTGTGGGGGTTGATTGACACGTGAGTCTTAGTTCTAACACCTAGGCCGCCCCTCGGAGTTCAACGGGTACGTGGGGCAAGGAGGGGTATATCGGTCTAGTAGGGATTAAGACCTAGGGTCCTTGTTTACGTCGGCACACGCTACTCCCGCCCCACACTCACCGATGTCAACGCTCGTTGTTCTGGCAGCCAGGCTAGTCGAGTTCGGCTTTGAGTTTGGGGATATAACGATAAATATAGATCTATTAGAATTCATTGTGAATATATGTAGTGATGAAGCTCGGGGGGGACCTTACAGTTTTCAGTTCGGAGTTGTCATATTTAGATCTAGAGGCCCACAAGTACCCGACCAACTCTATTTTAGTTTCGATAATAGTGAGATGAAGTAATAACTTGTGATTACGGAGTTGGGGCCGCTCTAGTGAGAATATTCTTGATATTCGATAGGACAAACAGGAACCAGTACCGAATCTCAATATGCTGATAGTGGCGTCGAACAAATATTCGGATCCAGTACCCTGATTGTAAATCAATTGCAATACGAGATGCCCGCCAGACTAATACGAGATGCAAACTTGAATGACAAGGTCACTAGAACACATATATCGGATCAAAGTCATGAGTCGGATGGGTGGGTCACCGGTGACTCCAAAAACAGGGAAATCATCATATCACTCGTAAGATGACGCCGTGGCAATAGCACTACACGGCCTCTAATAAGTCAGTAAAACCCAATGTCGCCAATGCCTAAAGTAGTCTGGTATTCAATGCCTCGATGCCGTGAGCCCAGTATCTCTCACAATCTCAGGGTAACATAATCAGACCATATCTAGCAAGAAGTTTTCATTCCGCTTTGCCGTTTACCCATGCTGGAGATCATAGACCCTGCATAAACTCATTCCCCCTGTACCCGGTTTAATCTTCAGATTATGACGTCATCCTGTTCTAGCTTGGATTGTGATCCCTGTTGGTGGTGTGGCGGGGGGTTTGATCAAGTTGATTAATGATGATAAATATTGGTATATGTATGGGAACTCGAAAGAATGATTGCTAAGATGAGTTTATATCTCTCAAGAATACTCAATATTAGGAAATTTGATAGAAGGAAGTCGAAGCCAATGTTGTTGATCAGATTGCTGGGAGTACCAGTGTAAGCAGTTCTCTGACTATTCCTGCCCCTAGTATCCCGGTTCAAATTAAATGTCACTACTGTCAAATATCCAAGCTTATGCATGCATGTACTTTACCTCTGCGATACACCTAGTTGGGCTCCAACGAGAAGGTCAAACTAGCGACACCCTTTCATGAACAAATTTAATGCCCAATGTTCCAGTATAAAGTCATTCGTGGTTTGGAGACGGCGGATATTCTAGAAAAGGTTAGCGAGCTACTGCAATAGACTCCAGATGAACACCTGCTGTTCCCCGCACCGGTGACCAATTCTTGGCCTAGGTAAGACCCATTGTCTCTTCTTGAGATCTCGCATATGCCGCCGGTAGGGTAGAAGAAGGGGCGGCTCTTTCTGGAGCAATGGGCTGATATTAATATTTCAATGTATGTCAATATTTATAGTCCCTTGTCGATTTAATTTCCCCATGTTATAATTAATAACAGTGCATAGAGGAAAGTCATACGAGAGGTGCTTTATTGTGTACCTCAAATTAATGAAAAGCCCGGATCAGGTACCTACATGCTCTTGCCCGTAGTTATAGTTAACCTGCCTCGGAGGTACCCCAGGCTCGGAGGTACCCCCTTCTTCTGCTCGTTGATACCGTATACGTATGTAGCTATAACCAGGACCTCGGGGCAAAAGATGGCGAGCTGCGTCGTGACCGGGCGGGTACAGTATATGCATGTAGCATTACCTTACTTGAGACCCGCATTGAGTTGAGTGAGTTACATACATAGATAATGAGCTGCATAATTGTCAGTATTGTTACCTTGGCCAGGGGAGCCTGAGTCTACGCAATGGCCCTAGGAGGATTTTAAAGTCGAGATACAGCAAGAAAGCGGAAGAGCCCACTCACGAGGCTAGAGCCAATTGAACATGAGGGGTTAGATGATAAGTATTCAGGTTTTTTCTCTCTATATTTACACTAGAAATGTTATCGTGTGCATTCATAATCTATTGAAGGAAATTTACCAGGCTGGTTCATTCAGTCCATCGTGAGATTCCAATATGCAAATGCACCCATATCACTTGACTGGAACATCACGCCTATCACATGTAGCCTGGGTTTGATTGAACACGGAAATGAGTCTTAACTGCAGTGCCAACCAGACTACCGCCAGACTATCACAGAGATGGAGCAAATCTATATTCTCCCTTTTCGGTCAGTGATTGTTAGTAGTAGACTGACCAGGTAGTATTGCTAGAGCCCATACACTCCAGATATCGATATCGTCCAGAGAATTGAGATGTAATATGAACTTTGAAACTGCAAGTGTCTTCGTAATCTCGTAACCATCGTAAACCCCAGCCATTTGAGCTCATAATAGTTCCGGCTTGCTCAACAAAATTTTGTATTTGATAGGGAAAAAGATATGATAGCCATAGCCCAATACACCTGCCAAAAATTCCGGTAGGGTACCTCAGCGACCAACCGCAATTTGCAGAGATCGTGGTCCTAGTCCTAGTCACTATTTTCTATAATGCCATATAGGTCAGTACTCAAGTATTCCCCTAGCCCAAGGACTTGGTTTCACGCGCAGCATGTGCATAGTCCGGCAGCAGAAATAATCCCGCTGCATGCCTAGTTGGTCAATACTTCGCCAGGACAGGTTCCCGGCTGAATACCAACATGCATCTGGTGCTTCTGCTTCTGCATGCCTCCAGCTGGATACGAAGACAGCGGCCTTGTTTCAGCTGCGGAAAGTCGCTAGATCTCTCACATCTAGAAACCAGAGATAAGGCCGTGCGATCAAGCTCCGCTTTGCAGCCCTTTTGCGGCCTCAGATTTAGTTGCATGATTTTGTAGTGTATGCTAATTCCGGACATGTCGATAGTCTTGCATCAAATCCCAAGTCACGTGAATCCACTACATGAAAACCAGTGACCTCGTAGTTACACTTTGTGACTTGTCTGATTACAATTTTGCTACTGCAGTTTTCTTTATCGTTTACACTCTCGGCGTGGTATTAGAAGTTATTGTGGATAATGAGACATGTGCAATTAGTCTGGTTGTGTGCAATTGAGAACGAAGTAAGCGCCTAATTTGGAAATAGATGGCCTATATGCTTGGCGATGAACCCCACATCACATCCCCCACGATTTCCTGCGGGCACCAAGCTTTTTTTAGAGCCTATAGGAAACTATCGAGACCATAGAAATATACAGACTCCTTTGCAATCCCCCGGCCGTCTATACGAGAAAAAGGAATCAATATGTCTGAATCAAAGAGGTTCTCCCCTGCTGAGCCCGTCGCCCTCGATCCTCCGAAGGACGATCCGATCACTGTGGAGGAGCTTGCTAAAGCTGACGGTGAGTACTTGATACTTTCATCTGAATTAGCAACAGATTCGGGTTCTGTTGATCTCTCCCAATCATGAGAAAGCCATCCAGTTGCCCCTATTGACAGCATAACTAACGTATAACGATCTTCATAAAGGTTCAAACCCCACTACACCGATCTATGTAGCGATCAAGGTAGGTCTTTGAGATCAATAGGATTCCTGGCTATTTTCAGCTAACATCATCCACCAGGGAACTGTTTTCGATGTCAGTCGCAACCGTACTAGCTACGGCCCTGGGGGTGCATATCATGGTACGTGTCAAGACTCAAGTGACAGACTTGCCTCTCAGACACCTGATATACTGGTTTCTTTTTACGCTCTGCATTATACTACTTCAATTCACCCCCATCCTGCGGGTTTTGAGTTTTCTTATCAAATTTGATATGTCATTTTCTCCTATGGGCATTCACGGGCTAACATATCACTCCGCCAACCACCAGTTTTTGCCGGAAAGGATGCCTCACGTGGGTTAGCAAAGTCCTCCGTTAAGCCCGAAGATGCAGTTGCGCAATGGGTAGATCTTGATGAAAAAGAGAAAGGTGTATTGAACGATTGGGTAATGCTTTCCACTTCTATAAGCTCAGATTTGGAGAAATCTATCTACGCAGCAGCTAACTCGTATGGTAGTATACCTTTTTTTCCAAGCGGTACAACATCATTGGAAAGGTCGAGCTGTAAACCGTCTATATGGGGCGGCCCGTTGCAGAATTGAGGAGACCAATAGACCCCAAGATTGCATCAAGATCTTTCGAAACATGCAGGTGGTATTCCGTTTTATCCCAAGGCGTCAAACGGGCGGCGAACCATAGTGAAAAAGGGGGGCTGAATCTTGAACCATGATAACGATATCCCTAATGATTGATTGTTAAGAAACTTTTAATAATATTTGGCTAATGCACATGGTATTAACAATGCTTTCGTGGCTCAAGGTGTGCTCAGGTGTACCACATAACTTTGTGACTATTCAACGCTATATCACATCTCCTCAATACCCCTGAGGAAAAAAATAAAAAAGGCAAAAGGTCGGGGGATTTGTGAAGCGAGCTCCTCCCAGATAGGAAGCTATGGTTGTGTGCGTGGACTGTGTGGCGAACGTTAGGTAGAAGAAAAGGCCCCTGTCACGATGCCCATTGGTAGATGATCTCCCCTCCGTTCGTGCCTGGGTGCACTGTGATCGATCATCGGGTACAATCATCTCGCGGACTCCATCAGGCCCGCCATCACAATCTTCCAATCTCAAACAACATATGAGCTGGCCAATGTTAGTTATCGTGGGCCAAGTGATGCAGTGACAGGGAGGGTATGCATGGTTCAAGGGTCTTATGGAGCTGCTGTCACGGATACGCCATGCACAAACCCGTGAACCGGAGCTGAGTACGTATCATTTGGATCGACATGGCATTCTGCACTGGTTTCTGAATTTTTGTCGACGTCTCAGCTATATTTGATACTACTTGTAATCGGCAGCCATTTGGGAACTGGGCCGTGGCTTGCATGCATACATATCGAATTTTTTTTCCCCATATATATGACGGCCATGTTTGCAAACGTCTGCCGATTGCGAGTATTGGAGCCATGCAGGGCAGGGTATCGCGTATTTTTCCTATTTTCCTAGTCGGGATTTTCCCCAGAGATTTACTTTTCCCATGTTTATTCCCCATATCACATCGTGAGTAATTTTGAAGTGAGAAAGAACTCCACGATTACCACTCATATTATGTTACAGCATCCTATCAACTCCTATTCCAGGGGAAGTACTGATGTAGTCCACTTGTGTGTGATATTACACAGCGTTAAGTATTACGTTGTGTTACTTCCGTTTCTGGAACTTACAGTTGTTGCACCACGTTTCTCAATTCAATTCAGATATCTCACATATACGAGTGAAAAAACCCAATAAAACCCAATAAACAGAAGCAGAAACATCCCGCCGAAGTCGTGAAACAGTATATGCAAAAACCAAACAACCAAAGGGAGTATAGTACAGTATATGATTCAGATCCAAATACACCTACGTACAAATAACAAACAAAAAGACGGCAGGGAAAATAAAAAGTTTGTCGAGATGCACAAAAAAACATTAGAGTATTAGTACGACGGTCATAACTATTTATGGGAGGTCATTGGTGAAAAGAGAAAAAAAAAAGGCCTTGAAGCCCAAGTACCCAGGCACGGGACGGCCCGCAGTTCTCGTACGCCTCAATACATCTTCACCACCTACTACTATTAGTCCGTTCGGAGCGGCGGCATCCGCGGAAGCAAGCAGTCGATAGTACTTAGCATGACAAACGTGCTAGTGTGCATACTGTACTATATGAATTACGACTTATAGCTTCATGCACATTATGCAGGCGCTCTCAAATTAAAATCCAAAGCAAGCAAATACGTAAGTAAAGTAAACATCAATTGTAAATGTACATGGGCTAATATATAGCAAGGGGAAAAATTCAAATAAACACCTCTGGTTTTAGAACAACCTAGGGGTAAGGCAAAAAGCAACTGCAGGGCGCTGTACCAACTGAGAAGGAGACGCAAGGCAGGGCAGACAGGCAGGCAAATGCAAAATGCCAACGGGTTGGAGAGAGGATTTGGTGGCTAGGTAACAGCAAACGAAACACAAAATATGGCCAAACACAGATATAGGGGGGGAATAAAAGATTGTGATACTAGTTATTCAATAGAATAAACGGCCGCGAAGGGGTGTCATCAGCAAACAGAATGAAACCCAGAGGCAAATTAAGAACAGACAAACAGAAAAAGCGGAAACACCGGGCACAAGAAAAAAAAGTCAATACAGGAACGTCTCATCTTCAGCTGAGGAGCTAGTGATTGTGGGTAGTACATACTCCCCCCCGCCTTCTTTACACATCGCCACACAGCCTATACCCCATCCACAACAGAAAGGGCCATGGTGCAACTACACTTGCAGCTACTCATGGTGCTACTCTGCTCCTGCTCGTGACATCTTGTGCCATTTCCTTTTCCATTTCTTCCATTTTCTGCTGAAACTCGCATTCCCGGCACAGCAATGTCATGAACCAACGCTCCTCCTTGGGAACAATGTTTGCCATCGTGCATCTACCAGCGTAGCCCCTGTGGAAGTGGCACTCTTTCCAGAGGCACGACACGCAGTGCCCGCAACGCCCATAGTGAGTCAAGCGGTACTGGCACATTTTTCTAAGCCTTGGTGGAGATGTGTTGGATGACCGAGGTAGGATGAGTTGCAAAGATGGTGAGGAAGGAATTCTTCGTGGAGTGGTTGTACACGAGACCATAAAGAAGTGTTAACTTCCGCTTCGAGTTGTTGACTTCTGAATCTTTTAAAAGGTACGATTTAAGAAGCTAAGAACGAGTGAGGGTCTCAATAAGCAGGTGCAGTTAGGGTAGCTAGGATCTCCGGAAGAAAGCTAGCTTACGGTGCTGTTGGAAGTGTAGTGCTCAAGGAGATATTGGAGATTATATAGAGCCCAGTTCCCTTTCGTGTTGCCCACGACGCATACTATGTGAGCCATTGCAAGTTTTCCCACCCTGACTCAACTTGTAATAGTATATATATAGATAAGTAAATTTGACTCCAGCCTCTTCCTACGGGCTTTCCATCGTGTTCAGCGGAGCGAAACTTTGCTCTAGCACAAGGAGGCAGGATTAGTAGGACTTGCGTACGCCTGCTGGGTAAAATCTTTTTGTATGGAGGAAGATTCGACGCACTCCACTCGTCATCGTAAATATAGTATATGGAGTCACTTGATTCGGCCCCTTCGGCTGGTGCCCCATACTATCCAGGCCATGTGGGGCGTATGCTGGTGCAACATTGTATGTATCATTGGATCGCCCGGACGGCTCGTGTTTCTGCGGGAATCCTCAGACTTGATGCACAATGCCAGTCCGCACGCCACGCTTAAAGGATATCATTCCGCTGAGCTCTCAACAATTCCAGCGCAAAGCTCCAATGTCGACATTCTGATAAATTATTCGACCTTAGATACCACATTGATGACCTACGGAAAGATGAGATGTGAGGAAACCTCTTCCTCAGTATAGCGTGGATTCAATTCCAGGCTGGTTAGCCTACAGATAGTTCGGTGTCTATGTGATACTTTGAGGGGGAGGGGGAAGTTAGAGTATGGCTGAAGACCTGGAGTGTCGCCGAAAGTGTGGATGGGGGTAGGTGATTTGAACATCCCCTACTCAATCATGTTGACAAAACTCTCCTAAAGGAACAACCGGAAAAGAGCCCCTATAATACAGCACTCAAAAGTGGATAATCACTTGAAACGAGGCTTTTAGGCTTGCTAGGTAAATATCGAGGTGGGCCGCTCGCTATTCATTGGTGATACGTCAAGAAGCCTAGCCGATTCCTAGCTGAACGTTAGGATTATATCACTCACACTATCGATGCGAGCGAACGTAACAAAGCCCTGAATAAGAAATAAAAGTAACGTGTACTGCAGGTTCAACGCTTCGGGGTATCGCTTTAAAAACGCATCACCAGGGTCCAAGTGGTCGTGAATTAGGTGATATGGAGGCCTCTGTGTAAAATATAGGTTCCACAGATGTAGTCCAAAATCGATAATGAGTACTAACTACATAGTGGTATGCGGCACGGGTGGAAGCTGCCAGATTGCATGGCATTTGGCGAGTATTATGTCGAAACCTGGTTTGCAACAAAGCCGTAATCAGGGACCCGTCTGACCCCTCTTAGGCGGTGCATGAAATATTGAGATGGCGGTATGGCCGGGACCCTGTGTGAAATCCATAAGATGGAAGGAAATCCATTTGTTGTGAAATTGTAAATGTTGAATGGAGCCAAACAAGGGTAATACATAAGTGAACCAGTCTTCGAGGCGGCCTTTGAGGGCCTGATCGGTTATTGACTCCCTTTTCATCCAAGGCCTATCTACAGTCGTTCAACCTCACTGGTCGTCCATTGCCCATATCGTGCTAAAAAAAACAATGTTCCACACGGGCATATTAGCTCCCATATGTGCCAATCATGTATACACACACAATGGCTAGGATTATATACCGTAATGGGGCTGCGGGAAGGCGCGGGGGGGTAACTCACTGGACATAAACCAGGCACCGAACTTTCATTGGCAAGCCAATCATCAAGGTATAAAGACCGTACACCCGTCATCCCCTCAGTAATATTATATTATATTTGCCATGCCAAAAAAAAAATGCATAAGAGTATATCGAACGAAATAGTAGTGCGTAAGCCTTACCCCTCCTGGATGAAGAATCCCTTCTAACAGTGTATCGGGCCAGACGAACTATCAAATAATAGTACAAGACTTCGAGTTTTCTCCATAGCGAGTGATTGCTGTCGTGTTTTCCAGTCGAATTCTCTTGGTGATAGACTGGTCATCGGATGTTCCGGCGGTAATATCCGTGCTTTGGCGCTTCTTTCTGGCCATTGTCCACGGGTTCTCCAGTGATTCCCCCCTTCCATCACCCCGTTCTGCGTATGGATCCCTGGTGGGTCGAGCAGGAGAAAGATTACACTCACAGAGTGTCGTAATGTGAGTTTGTGCCTCTTTGCCAAAATATGCACAGGTTAAACAGTTGTTGAGATCATTCAATGTTGAATTAGGACTGCTAATGTCGCTTACTGTTCCACGGCAATATTCGCAATGCCAGTCATTTCCTGGCCAGGAGCACCAATGTGAGCATAATCGGCCTGGCGCTACAGAAATTTGGACTATGGTAGCCAAGAAAGTCTCACCTTGGACGATATGTGGATAATCCGTTGGATTATAGCAGTCTTCACAAACACAAGCATTGCAATCTGTACAAGCCAGCTTGACTCCACACACCTGTCCCCACCAATCAGCACCCAAAGGCTTTGGGCAGTATAGAAATGGAATCATATACCTCACATAAGCTTCTATCACACTCAATACACCTTTTCAACTTTATCCCAGTGTTGACCCAACAGGTAGGGCATTTGTCCACTCCACAGTGGTCACATCTATACCGCTTAACAGTTAAGCGCTCTTCGGGCCACAAATACTGGTCTCGGTCACATTCTTTGCATTGCAAGCATGGCTGGATGGGGCACTTAGCAAGGGACCAGGTACAGCAATGCTAGGTGAAGGACAATGACTTACACAGTGTTGGTAAGATATGGCAAATCGATCAATGCAACTAGTTTCTATGTTAGCAGCCCGTTTTGTTGTCTATAAGAACAACGCTGACAGTGTACAAAGAGCGCGGCCACATTCACAATAATATGGCCAGATCACTCCATCCCATGAATCTGGCTCGCACTCCTTGCAGAGGAAGGTTGGCTCTCCCACTCTGATGTTCAGGAACGGTCAGTGAGAACTTTGCAGCAGCCCGACAGCGTGGAGATGAGGTACTTGCTCTTCGCATGTCTTGCATATTCTTTCGCCCTCGCAGATTTTGCAATACGCGTCGACTCTAGCCTTCTTGCATGTACCACAGCGCCGCTTTTTCTTAACCCCAATGACTCCATCGCCCTCGGTAGCATGTGGGTAGTTCTCCTGAATTGTCTGACAGAAGTCAATACTGGCTACGCAGAAACCAACATCGAATCTGATATCCAGGCTTCCTAGAACCTTGAAAAGGCCTGAAATTGCCTCTCCTAGGTCGGACTCCCCTCTCACAAAATCAGATCTCGTCGAACTTCGTAGAATACCAGAAATCCCACGGAGCTAGTCATGGTTAGATATTGACACAATCGGCAAAAGGTGCCTCACTTACCTTCAACGTTTTTAAAGCTCTTGGGAAACTACCCTCATTTCCTCTCGAGAAATATTCAAGAAGCCCACCAGGGTTAAGATGTCCACAGTTGCGAATACTGACATATGCCAGGGTGCTCCTTCCCCTACTGAGGTA
>Ga0307511_10003612_pt1 | contig 15848 bp, 9 predicted proteins | sample 13_EM_MG_FD_200266 | JGI IMG/M metagenome (GOLD analysis project Ga0307511, IMG submission 200266) | Populus trichocarpa ectomycorrhiza microbial communities from riparian zone in the Pacific Northwest, United States - 13_EM | ecosystem: Host-associated > Plants > Roots > Unclassified | place... | reverse complement strand
TATATATATATATATATGTCAAGAAAAACATAAAAGAAAAGGGATGGAAATTGCAGCCTTCAAAGACAAGTCTCGCATTCTGCCAGTTTTGACCTTTGATAATTCCGACTTGAATATCTTGAGTTAAAGAAGTCCATTTGATGCAAACTCATTTTGTTTGGATTCCTGACTCAATGACTTATCAACCTACATAATTTCAGCAGAAAAGGAGCTCATATGAGAGAGATATGAGTTTTCTAAAACAACTTATAAATTCCACTAGCAGACAGGTTTTGTGAATAAACAAGTCCAACTTACTTCCAAAACATTCAAACCAACATGGAAATTGTTTCTTCGTATGGAAAAAGGTCTTTATTTGGGCAAGTCACTACCACAATCTTTATATTTACCGACGGAATTTTCTGTCGGTATTTGCACTATTATTCCGTTGGTAATTCATTTACCAACAAAATTACCGATGAAATTACTCCGTCGATGAATCCTTCGTCAGTAATTTTTTGTCCGTCGGTAAGTCCGTTGGTAATAAACAAATTATTTTACCGATGGAAAAGGCATGCAAAAAAAAATTATCCGCTTCATTCCGTCGGTATTTCTCTCGGAAGGTCCGTATGTACTTTCATCGGTAATTATTTAAAAATATTAAAAAAAAATCTATTTTACAAAACTATAAAATAATTAAATTAATATAAATCAACACTCTATAATACTCAAAACACTTGAAAAAAAAGAAAAAGAAAAAAGCTCAAACAAATTTGCAACAAATAAATAACAAGAAAAAAAAATTCAACTAAAAAAATTCATATGAAAAAAATAAAGTTGCAATTGCTAAAAATTTAAAAATACTATAAATAAATCAACTAAAAATTGATCTCATATGGAAAAAAATAATCCTATAGCAACATTCATACACTTATTAAGAACAAAAAGAATTAAAAACAAAAAACAAATATAGTGAAAACAAAAACATGAAAAAAGAAGAATTTTTTTTTTTACCTTAATGTAGTTGCAAGTGAAGCTAATAAGAGAAAAAAAATCATAAAATATATTAATTAAAAAAAACTAAGAAGAAAAAAGAAGGAGAAAAATACATACTTGAGCATGGAGGAGAAGAGAAGGAGTTGAGGAGAGAAGAGAAAGAAATGGATATTGATGTTTTTTACATATGGGAAAGAAGAAGAAGAAGAAAGGAGCCTTGTTTGTTGTGAAATTGGGTATTCCAGACTTTTTATTGGGGTGTTTTGCCGATGGTTTTACCGGTGGATAATTAAATATTAATATTTTTAAATATTCTGTTGGTGATTCCGTTGGTAATATTTAATTTAAATTTTCAATTTAATAATTTTTTTTCAGAAACCGCCAAATATCACCAACAACTTTTCAATCCGTCGGTGATTTCGTCTGTAATATTTAATTTAAATTTTCAATTTAATCGAAATTTTTAGAAACCCGCCAAATAACACTGACGACTTTTTAATCCATCGGTGATTTTGTCTTTAAAAAACAGTAATTAACAGTGCAATTAGGGAGTGAACATTTCCAGAGCTCTCTGGAAAATACCGACGAAATTTTTCGTTGGTGATTTCGTCTGTAATTGACATGATGAACAGTGTTAACATTTTATCAACGGAATTACCAACGAATTTTACCGATGGAATTTATTCTGTCAGTAATTTCATTAGCAAAAAATAACACGTCATCGTTTTTTTTTTGCTTTGTTTAAATTTTTTTCCCGCTGTAATTCCCTCGGTATATACTGAGGGTATATTTTCGTCAGTAAAATCCGTCGGAAATTTACCAAGAAAAATATTCCCTCAGTATTTCCGTTTGTATTTATCAATTTTCTAGTAGTGAGTTAACTTATCTAAGTTCAAAGTCAAAGCTTGAAGATTTTATCCAAGACTATTTTTTCTTCTTTTTAGGAAAATAGTTATTGTACTACTTAAATGTAGATTGTCTACTATGGAAAGGACTATTTTTATTTTTTAGAGGATACAAATGGATTGGAGGGATTAGGGTTTCCTATCAAATAAAAATAATGAGAAAAAGAAAGAGAAGGGGGCGGCCAGAAAGAAGAAGAAAACTTTCACCCTTTTCTCCTATACCCGAAATTATATTTTCATCTTTTCTCTTTATTAGTTTTTCGGTAGACATGCAAAGCTAAGTTATTTTTCTTGATTGAAAGGATACAGAAACCTTCGGATTTCAAAAACTGTAAGATCTATTCTATCTTTTCTTTTCAGTTTATATGGTGAATATAAATGTTTTCTGATGCTTATTTCCTATCATTGTTTAGTTTGATTGTTAGAGCGGACTCTAAGTTATTATTCTAAACCTATCTATTGCTAAGTTTGCTATCAAAATCAGAGTTGTGATATTTAAACTTACAAAACAACTAAGTTTAATAATTATGGCAGATCTATGTTGTTAATCTTAGAGAAAACATTTAATTAAATAGAACATAGACTTCAGACAGTTATGTTGTTTAGATTTATCAACCTATATAGTTCTTAAGACTGCAATTGAATTAAATTACTAATGTGGATACTATGGTTGTTTAATGGTTAAGGTTAGCTACACTGCGAATCGGTTAACTGACTATAGTTAAGGAAAGATAGATATTCAGAACATAAATTGATATATCATTTCAATGATTAATTTTGATTTATATAGGTGGATGTTTTGGATTTATTTAATTTAGCTTGATTATTTTATTATGTTTACCATAGCATAACCTAGATAACCTTAAAACCTACCCAACTTTGAATCATCAAGCATAAAGACCTGAACTAGATCTTCCTCGTGGGATCGATCCTTTGCTTCCTCATGGTAATTAATTTGTGTGACCATGACATCACAACAGTTGTCGGTTGCTAGGGTTGGATGAAGAGATAGAAGGGGCTAGTATAGGGTTTTGGTTCTTGAGTTGTTGTCGTTGTCCTGGTGGTTGACGGTGTTGTGGGGTAATTAATTGTTGTCATGGTTGGGCACTTGTGATGGTGGTGCTTGTGAGGAAGGTGTTGTCATTTGTGGAGGACAGTTGAGGGTCACAATGGTTATGGACAACAAGCCTTGATAGTGAGAGGGAAATGGTAAAATGTTGGCCATAACTTGTGGGAATTAGAGAATGAGGTGGGTGCTTTATAGGAGAGAAGTTGGTCACGATGGAGCTTGGGTTGCTGTTATACAAGTTTTGATGGGAATGATATTTTAAAGGATTTTAGGGTTGTTAGTAGCTGACAATAGAGGTTGGCAGCCGTGGGTTATTGAAGGAGATGGTAGAGAGGACACCAATTTTGTGTGGCTAGTGTTTTTGAGCTTTTGTTCTTCTACTGCTCCTCTACTAGCGACGTGGGGAGAGAAAAAAAAAGAGGGTCATAGAATGAAGCTGTTGTGTGTGTTAGTCATGACTTGTGGAAGAATGAAGGCTAAGGTGGGCATGACATGTCTTTTATTTTTGGTTTTTTTTTTCACCGAGTGTTTGGGAAATGATGGAGAGGGTTGCTGGTCTGGGTTGTTCTTTTTTATCCTGTGGGCGGCGGCTGATCTCTCAAGAAAAAAAAAAGTGATAATGCTATTAGGGTTTTTTTTTTTGTGTTTGAGAGGTGTTGGTGTGTGTGTGGAAGAGGATGAAAGAATATGTGGGGGTTTTTTCCTTGTCCTTTTTATTATTTCTAGTAGTTTTTCTTTTGTAATGGTCTCCCTTAAAATTCCTCCCTTTTTTGTTTGTGTATGTATAACCATCTATTTATAGGTAAAAAATTTTGTTTTCTTCCCCTCAATTGCTTAGTCCCAAAGCAATCTAAATTTTCTTTAGTCCTTTATTTTCTTTATTTTCACTTTTGGTCCCCTTTCTCATTTATTATATTTTAATTTTTCTCTTTTTTATATATATATTTTGAATTTTTTTAAAAAGAAGCAATATCAATATTGACTCAAAAAGCATGTTAACAACTGAATGCGTTGAAAGTAGATTTTTAAAAAAAATTAAATTCTTTGGAAAAGACACTGAAAATAATGCAAATATTTCAAGAATATATTATTTTGGGTTTCTGTTGTTTTTTTTTTAATTTGTTGGTTTTTTTCAAAAAACAAAAGGTCAAAAATTGGTTTGCTACAGATGCCTTTTCTTTACAATACTTACAGAGTAAAGCCTTATTAAGGGTTTTGAGTAGTAAATTTGTAAAGACAAACAGGCTGTTCTTCAAACATAATCTTCTTAAAACTTTATCTCAATTGGCCTGAGACTCTGTCTTCACAATGATGATTCAAATGTTTCTATTGGGAAATAAATCCTCTCATTTTGATGACTTTTGTTTTTAGTTCAGTTGACATAAAATCATACATCTCAATGATTCCCTTCAACTAGAATTTTTGTTTCACAACTCGGTTAACCTAAAATCCCAATATGACGATTCCGTTTTAGTAGAACCCAATCTCTATACCTTCAACTCGGCCAAGCTGATATCCCAATCTGACGATCCTCTTTAACCAGAACCAAAATCTTTATCTTCAGTTCGGTCAACCTGAGACCCCAATCTAGCGACCCCCTTTAACTAGAACCAAAATATTTGTCTTTAGCTCGGTCAACCTAAGACCCCAATCTGGCGATCCCCTTAAATCAAAACCAAAATCTTTGTCTTCAGCAAGGTCAACCTGAGACCTCAATCTAGCGATTCCCTTTAACTAGAACCAAAATCTTGCCTTTAGCTCGATCAACCTGAGATTCCAATATGACAATCCCCTATAACTAGAACCAAAATCTTGCATTCACCTTAGTCAACTTGAGATCCCAATCTAGTTGTCTTGCTAGGTGTCCCACCCATATTAGAATTCCAAGGACAATTTTTTTAAAAAAAATGGTCTCATTATCATGGGTGACCTGTCCCTTTTAAAAATATTGTTCTAATTTCACGAGTGAACTACCATTTTTTATAAAAAATTGGTTTGTTTTCATAGGCGACATACCCGTTTTGACATTTAAAGATTGACCTATTTTTATGGGTGACCTGCCCCTTTTGAAATTCCAAAAAGAACTTCGGCAAACATCCATGCTTCCCTGAAATTGGTCTATCTTCAAAGGAAAACCTATCCATTTTGAAATTCAAAAGTTGACCTATTTTCATGGGAGACCTACCCTTTTCAAATTTCAAAAAAAACGTCAGCAAGCGTTCATACTTCCCTGAAATTGATCTATTTTCACGGGTGACCTATCCATTTTGAAATTCAAAAAATGATCTATTTTCACGGGCGATATGTTCTTTTCAAATTCAAAAAAGAACTCTAGCAAGTGTCCTTGCTTCCCTGAAATTGGTCTATTTTCATAGGCAACCTGCCCATTTTGAAATTCAAAAGTTTGCCAATTTTCATGGGCGACCTGTCCTTTTTAAATTCCAAAAAGAACTTTAGCAAACATCCATGCTTCCCTGAAATTAGTCTATTTTCACAAGAGGACCTGCCCATTTTGAAATTCAAAAATTGGCTTATTTTCATGGGAGACCTATCCTTTTCAAATTCAAAACAGAACTCCAACAAGCGTTCATGCTTCCCTGAAATTGGTCTGTTTTCATAGGCAATCTGTCCATTTTGAAATTCAAAAGTTTGCCTATTTTCACGAGCGACATGTCCTTTTCAAATTAAAAAAAAAAAGAACTCCAGCAGGTGTCCTTGCTTCCCTGAAATTGGTTTATTTTCATGGGCGATCTGCCTTTTTCAAATTCCAAAAAGAACTTTAACTAGTGTCCATGCTTCCCTGAAATTAGTCAATTTTCACAGGCGACTTGCCCATTTTGAAATTCAAAAGTTGGTCTATTTTCACAGGCAACCTACCTTTTTTAAATTCCAAAAAGAACTTTAGCAAGCGTCCATGCTTCCCTAAAATTGGTCTATTTTCACGGGTGACCTGATCATTTTGAAATTTAAAAGTTGGCATACTTTCACAAGCGACCTACCTTTTTCAAATTCCAAATACTAGGATTTACATTGGATCCTTCTAAAACTTTTCTAAAACAGATTTTCAAAATAAAAATATCCTTCAAGGGTAAACTCTTAAAACAAATGCGTTGTATTATGGTCTTAGTTATCCATACCTTATGAGTGTGATGTTTTTGTCATTTCTCAGCTTTCGTTCACCCATCCAGATCTCACTACCTTTCCTCTTGATCAATGAATCCTGCAACAACATTATTTCAAAGTTGAGGTTAAACCATATGCATCCCTCTTTCTTCACAATCTCTTTTTTTTTTATTGCTAAGGGTTGTAATTTATAAGGTGGTCTCTCTTGTTGACTCATACTCCAAGTTTACTCAAGCAAGTTCGTGCAAGTTATTTTCAAATCTTAAGTGTCAAGCTGCCTTTGTAGCATTCTCCTTTTATGAGTATTTAAGTTGTGGAGAATGTTATCCTAATCAGGAATGAATTCTATCATCTTGGGTTCTTTTTTTTTTTCAATTCAGTTGACCTGAACTCATGCATCTTAACAATTCCCTTCAACTAGAACTTTGGTTTCACAACTCGGTTAACTTGAAATCTCAATCTGGTGATTCCTTTTAATTAGAACCCAAACTCTTTGTCTTCAACCTGGTTAACCTGAGATCTCAATCTGACGATCATCTTTAACTAGAACCAAAATCTTCATACTTAACTCGGCTAACCTGAGATCCTAATTTGGCGATCCCTTTAACTAGAACCAGAATCTTTGTCTTCTAGGAGAACCGTATTCTCAAACTATTCTCATGTACAACTCTTTTTTGGCAGAGTTCTGTTATCTCAGTGACTTATGTTTTTAGCTTAGTTAACTTGAAATCTCAATTTGGTGATTCCCTAGAACTGTCCAAAGGCATCTTGATTAAATCTAAAAAGCTTTGATTATAAGGTTGACATCTGATACTTTTAATCACGTGGTTTAAGCATTTTTACATTCTTCGATGCCAAAGAACTGAGAAGTTCCTGATGGCAAGATTTCTCTCATCCTCTTCTTGATTGCAGGGTTAAAACTGAGACCCCTTGCTATCATTAATTATTTTTCAATTAATTTCATTGTGGATTTTCCTGTAAAAATTTCAAAAACATTTATGCAATGCTTAAGAGTTAGATGACATGCATGTATCCTTACCTGGTTTGAAATATAGGCCCCTCCTCTTTGATGCTCCATAGTCATAAGGTGAGTTGGCTTGCTATTTAAAGCCTTATTAATCCTCTAATTCACTAGCTCATTCAAGTTTATAATATGTCAATCCTCTGCTCGAATGTAAGTGCTTTTTCTGGACTATCCACCGTGATTACTGCTCCTATTGTTTATCAAACCTGACCAAGCCCCCCAAATATGATGTTGCTTACTTCATCATGAAGAGTTTAACATATCATTCAACTTATTGGATTATTTTAAAAACTGCCCCCTAATTAGTTGTGTGCATTCTGCCAATAATTATTAAAAGGTTTTCTAATGCCGACCTCATTTTAGATTGCAAATCAGTCATGATGTTGCCTCTAGTTGAACCATATTCTTCAAGCATATGTTATCCTCAACCTTCTTGGAATTGTCAAGTCATCTAGCCATGTATCCCATTGCTTGAAGTAAATGCTCATCATTGTATGCCTAATGTTCTTCACAATAAATAGCTTTCAGCCCGTCTAATCTTATCAAAAAACTTTTACACATTTTTAGCAACCATTACATGTACTTATATAGCCATGGAGTTGTCCTTCAATTAGGCCATATTTCCCTAATATGACAACATTTCCTATATTCTTGAAGAAAATCATTACAATCATCCTTTGTTAGTGATCTTTAACATCTCTTTAACTGGTACAACTAGGTTCATCCATTTAGACCAAATCTATCTTTAGAGATCCTCCCTCATTTCAAAGCTTTGTAATCCTCTAGACTCAATCATGGAAAGAAATACATTATTATCATAAATGATTTTGCTTTTATCACCCACATGCATGTGATGAAATGCACCTTGAATCAATGGGGTTCAAAGCATATTGTCCTTGGTCAGTCTAGGTAGCGTGTATCCTTTCAATACTTATCTAAATGCACCTACATGATAACATCTTTCAAGATCCATAACCATATTTCAAAGGATAAACCAAGCTTTCAGATATGAAGATACCCCTCAAGTGCAATGTTACTCTTAACTATTGTTGGAGTTCATCGAGTAATTCATAGACTTCTTAGGCGACATTCCCCTCAGTTGAAATAATTGTGTCTATTCTTCTTCCTATCATCACAGGCATTTGTCATTGACAAATGCTAATCATAGCTTTGATGGGTTTCAATGAATCATCATTTGATTATATGTTTCTTTGCCCTTAGCTAATTTGAATATTGTTTGTTTTCCTTTTTAGGGTCCACTACATTGCCCCTCAGATACTCAACTTTAAAAGGACGACTTATAAGAAGTGTTAATGTCATTTATGCCAAGGACTTTGCAAACTTGGTTGATGTTCTTTTTTTAAAAAAATCTTTCTTATTCTGGAATCAACTCGCAAATTTTAAGGATCATGTCCATTCAAGTCTAATTATTGCAATGAAATTATAGAGATATTAGTTTTGAAAGTATTTTGAAAATTAAGCTTCTTTGGTCAAAGATCCAACACACGTCATTCAATACATGCAGTTCTTTGATTATCTTGTATTTTAAAAACAAAAATTGACTTGTTGTAAGATTAAAATAATTTGTTTAGCTCTTATATGGTTCTTTGTGTCAATTTTAATCTCTCATTTTGGGCATGTCATTTGATGATACATGAGGAGGCGACCTTATATTGATTTTAATAGCAAGAGGCTCGAGTTAAGACTCGAGACTTTATCAAGAAAGATTGTCTCTTTTGAGCATCCATTGTACTAGCATATATAATAAATAGTAGCTTAGTTCATGAAGCCATGACCCTTATGGAAAAGCTCTTCATGTTTTGAGAGTGTCATTTATTGGTTGAAATCGTGTACTTAATTAAAAAGAGCTTTTAAAAGCACGTAATGCAGGCTATGGTTCATGACTATGAAAGAAAGGGAAATTTATAGGCTTAAAAGGTGTTTGGAAGTTTCAAAGACCTATGATCACCATCAATTATTCACTTCTCTCTTTCATTTGTTATATTTGTAATGACATATAACCATGCCATACATTTCATTAAAAAGTCATGTTTCCTAAAATTGGACATGAAACTTCATTTCCATTAATCATAATCAAACAATGGCATATAACCATGCTTCACCTTTTCTAAGAAATTTCCATTAATCAAAATCAAATAGTGGTATATAACCATGCCTCACCTCTTTATAGGACTTTTCATCAATCAAAAACTTTCAATGTTATCATTTCCATTAATCAAAATCAAGTAGTGGCATATAACCATCCCTCACCTCTTTATAGGACTTTTCATCAATAAAAAAACTTTCAATGTTATCATTCAAGGTCAAACATTGGCATATAATCATGCCACTCTTTTCAACAGGAATTTTCACATGATTCAATCAATGGTTCAAGAAGTTCCATTCTTATCAATCATTGGCATATAATCATGACATTCCTTTCATTGTCAATCTCATGATACTCCTTCATCTTTTTGCTATCTCACGTTTCAATTTGTAGAAAGGGTCAAGGTTCACTGCCAGTCATTAGCCTCATTATTTTCTCATTTTTGGTTCACTATCTTGGTAAAAGAATGACATATAATATTGCCACAAATCATATTTTCATCTTAAAGATTAATATTCTCTTAATAGAGGCCATAAAGCAACTTTAACTTTTCCTTTAATGAATAACCAATATAATCATTTGAAGACATTAGAGGCTTTATTACAGTGGTTTGGGTCGTTTTCTTTATAGGAGGTTGTTGGCTCTATCATTTCTATGATCGATGGTGGGTGATGGCACGATGTTGCCTGGTGTTGTGATGACAGGTGCATGGTGGTTGGTGTCATTGATTGTTGATGTGAGTTATTTCTTGACAGCGAGAAGGGAAGAGATGATGCAATGGTTTTTTTAGTTTTTGAAAGAGAGGAAAAAGGTTGGTGGGAAGAGAAGCAGTTGTTGTCTTAGCTTTTCTTAAGGTAGGTGGCAGCTTGGTATGTAGAGAAATAGAGTTGTGGAATTTTTTTGTGAGAGGGATGGTAAAGTAGAGATTTTTGGGCTAGGTTTCCTTTTGCGTGTGGAGAAAATGGGCCCTTTTTTTTTTGTATTTCTAGTCTATTTTTTTTCTAGTGGCTCTCCTAAATTAATTTTTATTCCTCCCCTTTGGCCAAGATTTTTTACTATTTATAGGCCAAGTATTTTTTTTTTTCTCTTCCTTTCAATTGTTTGGTCCCTAAGCAACTTGGTTTCACTTCAGTCCCTTATTTATAGGCTCTTCTCTACTTTTTTTTTTTTTTTTTGCTTATTCTTATCACTTATCCCCTTATCTTCTTCTTATATATATTTTTTTTATCTCTATATCTCTTTATCTCATAGTTGTTTTTTAAAGAGGTTTAAACTCTTATTATTTATTTTGCTCTCTATTTCTTTATTTGTCGGAATTCCGCCCCTTCCTTTTTTTTTTACTTTCTCAATTCTTTAATTTTCTTTAAAATATGTTTGAAAATGTAGAGTCAAAATGGATTATTACAAACTTTGTAAAAGAAGAAGAAGAAGAAGAAAGATTAAAACTCCAATTTCCATTTTTTTTAATCAAACCACCAGCCAAGTTAAAATAATTGGAGTTTTATATATCAAGCAAGGTTGTCAATTCCAATCCATTTCGTTCAGAATGGCCGAAACATTTCATATCAATTCAAAAAATAAAACAAAACGAAACAATTTTCATCTCATTTCAAATCTCGGTCTGTTCCAGATTTTTCGGCTAAATTCCGGCTAGAATGTTTCGGTTTCATTCCATATGTTCCGTTCCGGTCTTGAAAAGTTGAATTACTTTAAATTAAATATCTATTTAATCTTGACTATTTAGAAATATTTTAAATTTTGAAATTATATTTGTTTGACATTGTGTTTGTATTGTATAATTTATAATTAATTTCTCTTAAATTTAAATTATGTTTGTTGAATATATATATATAAACAGTACAACCCCGAAACGGCACGCCGAAACACTCCGAAACTGAAACATTTCATTCCAATTGAAAAAACAAAACATCTATTGAAATGGAATTGAAAACCTTAATATCAAGCAATAACTAATAAAGAATAAAGAATAAAAGCTTGAGTTCCTCCTTGTATAAATATAGATACATGTAAAAAGATTGTCCCTCGGAGAAGATGATGACAAAGGGTCCCCATGAGGAAGCGGTTTTAATTAAGAAGATTACACCATGCATGATAAATAATTAACCTTATTCATTTTTTGATTAGTACTTTCTTAATAAATCAGATGAACATTAATTACTAAATACATAGCTTGGTCATAATGCACCAATGGCATCCAATTTAAATGATTAGAAATTTAATATTATTGTTGAAAAACCTTTGAAGACCTCGATCGGTCTTTTTTTTTTTGTTTTTTTTCCCTGAAAACGATTAGAGTATAATACGTATTTAAGGAGCCGTGAAGGTAGACTAGGAATAGGGACTCTACGGATATGCAGGATGGAAAATGTTTCCATATGAGAAGGCACCTCTTGCCTTTCTCATTGGAGCTGGTTGCTTGTCAACTATTCTTTGTAGAGAGGTATCGGCAAGGAATCATTCAAACTCACACTCTTTTATATAGTAGGAACTCGAATAAGTAAATGAACATATAAAGGAGACAAGCCAAAAGTCTCAACGCACAGCAAAAACCTAAGCACCAAACCCCTTCTTCTTGATCACTTCATCTTCTTCATGTCTAATGAACATAGAGACCTCTACTGCCACACTCCTTTCCAAGAGGATCACCTTGGTGTCAAGCCTCTTTCCATTCTTGATTCATCAACTTATAACAGTCCCGGACAAGGGTTTGATCCTTCTCCATACATGAGCTTTAGTGAGTACTTGCATGGATCCCTGGACTTTAATTCACTTGCAAAAGCCTTTGGCTTGTCGCCTTCTTCATCTGAAGTATTTTCTTCCATAGAAGGCAATTCGAAGCCAATGGAAGCTGGAGTTTTAGGTTGCGGTAATAGCACCGATCATATTCCAGCCACCCCTAATTCTTCACTCTCTTTTTCTTCAAGTGAGGTTGGTGGTGATGAAGACTCAGGAAAGACCAAGAAAGAGACGCAACCTTCAAGGCCAGAGGATGGTGGAGAATGCTCTGATAAGAAAGAGTAGGTTTTTCGTCATGTAATTATTCTTTCTTAATTAATCTTGACAATATTCTTTAAATAGAGATGGTGTAACTCTTATTGTGAAAACTATATATGTCATCAGCAAGGCAAAGAAGAAAGCTGAGCAAAGGAAAAAAGAGCCACGATTTGCCTTCATGACCAAGAGCGAGGTTGACCATCTCGAAGATGGATATAGATGGAGAAAATATGGACAGAAGGCTGTCAGGAACAGTCCATATCCAAGGTATGCCTCTAATTCTAACACCCAAAGCACAGCAAGTTAACCGAAACATACTAAATATTTGGCACTGACAAAATGCTTTTGCTCTTATTGATGATTGCCAAAATTAAGGTCAAAGACGAACAAAGATGACACTGCTTGTTTCGTCCCTTCATATTTTCTTTTATATCTTCAATTTCATAAGATGAAAAAGGATTGGTAATAGACAACAAGTTTACATATGTGTATATGTTTGATTCTGCTGTTCTCATGTGTTAACTGAATTCCAAGAGCATCACAGCTAGCTAGCTATACATGATTGCCTGAATCTCTAAGAACACTGCATCGTCACAAATTTAAGCGAGTTCCAGATCAAATTCAACAAATATTAATTGTTTCCGTTTTATTATAATTGTATCAGGAGCTATTACCGGTGCACTACTCAGAAATGCACTGTGAAGAAACGTGTAGAAAGGTCATTCCAGGATCCATCAATTGTGATTACAACGTACGAGGGCCAACATAATCATCCAATTCCAACAACAATTAGAGGAAGTGCTTCGGCCATGTTTTCACACTCTATGCTAACACCTGCACCCCTGGCAACTGGGCCTAGGCGCTTCCCAGCTCATCTTCAAGGATATAATCTTGTTCAAATGCCTGCTGCCACAAGCAACAAAAATTTGGGGGAATATCCACAAAACGTTAATCAAGTTCCCGACTATGGACTTTTGCAAGACATTGTCCCTTCCATGTTCTTCAGACAAGAGCCTTGAGAAGTCTGTCTCACTGTACGTGTGCTTTAATAATCTTACCTTCCTGACTTTTTAGGTGATTAATACTTCTTTTCTTCCTTATATACCTACTTCAAATAGTACTGATTTGAAGTGAATATATGTGCTTTCTTTAGATCAGAGATTGATTTGATTGAGAAGATACAACATTGGGAAATGCTTTCATGTATGTTTTTCAAGAACCTAGCGCCGTTAGGAGGATTGCACGCTTATTATACTCCAAATGCATTCCATTCCATTACTTTTTTCTTCTTCTTTTTTGTATTATAAATGGAGGTGTAATTGATCTTTTGAGAATGAAACAATTTCCTAGTCTTATTCTTATATTACATATAAATTGAATAATTTAATGCATAAAATCCTGTTAATCTATTGATGGGTATCTTTGTCTAGGGAATAAATTATAACGCAGTCTCTATAGTTTATTAAACCTGATTAATACGTTATTGCAGTGTAAAAATAATGCTTCTTGACCAATATTAAATATATTCCTTGATTTAATTTTTTTTCCTACACAAACTACTTCCTTTATTTTTAATAATAATCGAAGGAATTTTATTACAGTACTTGCCATTTAGAATTAAGATGGCCATTAAGAAAAATTACAAGTTCAGGAATGAAAGAAAATTACAAAGAGGGAAAGGCAAAATGAACAAGAAAAAAGCAGAAGAGAAGACTACACAAATACACTTGAAGATATAAAAGCCATGCACCAAGTCTATATATTCATCATTGGACGGGATGTCTCCTCTACTTGTTTGTACAGCAACGAAATCAACCTGTATATGTAAATAATCTGTCATTACTCTTAATTCAGGCTGATAAACGCATCAGAGTAAGAACGAAGCATGGCTTCAAATCTGGTGATGTATAGTTGAAAACTTTATTATTTCTGGCCAACCACAGACACCCAGGCAGCACTAAAAGAGAGAATTTCTCATGTCTACGTTGAAAATTTCCTTACATTGGTGAATGGAACAAGAAGTTGTCTAGTGTGTCCGGAACACACCAAGTAAAGCCCCACTAGGACAGAATTTTGCACCATAAACACCAGCAAAGGAACAATGAATCAACATGTGATCTACTGTTCACAAAATACTTCTTTTCTAGTCAAAATTCCCCATTTGTCATCCCTACTTCTCTTTCTTCATTCTCTTCTCAAGACTTTTTTAAAAACAAATTGACAAAACAACATGTAATTGATGGAGGGACTAAATTATTGGAATTGAATTATGAGTTTTCAAACTAGAGGATCGATCAATCAGTTTTGTAAGCTATACAAACTATGTTATAATTATGAATGAACTGTTTCCTAGAACGTCTTTGGTAGCCTGTAGGCATGGGATCGATGCCAGGTGAGTAAGTCCATGTGGGGTTCCCGGAAAAACAAGAAAAAAGAGCAAATCTATGTGGGGTTCCCGGATCTTTTATTATATAATAATATTTAAAATAAATCGGAATCATTAAGACTCGAAACTCCTTCGCTTTCAATGTTTTTCCAATATTTATCGCAATTATTTTTGGATTCAATGGCAATGCTTTTAGTTTTGACTAAGGGGCGACGCCATTGTGGGTGGGCACCTGATGGATTAACCATGTGTTTTGAATGCCAAACAATTTCTGCTCGGTGGCCTAAATAATGTCTGAAAACGTATAGAGAAAAGAAGCATCAGTATGACTGTCAGTGGTCAGCTTGGAATTTGTGGTTGAATGGACACTCCATGTGGGGCGAAGAAAAGCGAGAAAAGTTGACTGCAGCGACCGTTGAAATTTGAAGTTGGAATAAGAATCTAGGGCAAAAGCTTCTCCCAATAGGTTCACGAGGACAGGTCACTGCCTAACATGGGCTACATATCTTGACCAGAAACAATTGCCATAAAATCAGAAGAAGAAATTGGTACGGACCAAAAACTAGGGTTATTCTTGGTCCATTTCCAAGATTTTAGTCATAAGGAGGTTGCTGACCATTTAGAATGCTTCCCTATGTATCAATAATGTCGGCATAGATCCACTCTTAGGTGAAGGGGATTTTATTTTTTTGAAATTATGATTAATTACATAATTAATTTTACTTTTTTTCTTGGAATTGGAAATATGGTTTAAAAGGAGAAACTATCATCTATCATAATGATATCTTTAGGTCAAATATTGTCACTAATAGTTGCATAAAGTAGAATAAGGTTTCTCTTCCAGAAAACACCAAACAGGGAGCTAGCAAATGTTATTATGGCCAAAACCATTGAATATCAAGAATTGACTAGTATTACTCGACACAATGATGGTCATGTTAACATAATTTTTGCTAGACATTCAACTAGCTCCGAGACTAAATCAAGTCATGATTTTGATGAAGATAATAAGTCTAGAGAGAGTGTTTAATGTCTTTTCTAGAAATCAATCTTATAGAATAGAACATAATTTCTTTAACCTAAAATATTAATCTCAAAGGAATAAATAATTCAACCCTTATACCTTTCACCAAACATGTCTTCTATAACCGAGCTCTTAGATTGCCTTCCGAGAAGAAAGAAAAAAAAAACTATAAAACATGCTCTTAAAAGATTTTATTCTTAATAAAAAAAACTTTAAGAAA
>Ga0307511_10003611_pt1 | contig 15850 bp, 10 predicted proteins | sample 13_EM_MG_FD_200266 | JGI IMG/M metagenome (GOLD analysis project Ga0307511, IMG submission 200266) | Populus trichocarpa ectomycorrhiza microbial communities from riparian zone in the Pacific Northwest, United States - 13_EM | ecosystem: Host-associated > Plants > Roots > Unclassified | place... | reverse complement strand
AATCAAGAAAATAATATAAAAAAAAACCGAGAAAACCGAATTATAAAAAAAAATTGATTAAATCAATTAGAATATTTAAAAAAATATTTGGTTTGGTTTTGTAAGGCTGAAATCAAAAAACTGAATCTAATCGAAAAAATAAACTAAACAAAAAAAAAACCAAAACTAAACTCATTAGAAAAACCTTTAAAAAACAACATAATTTTTTATTTTTAATATAAAATAACTATACCAATCGAAAACCTCTTAAACACAATTAAAAAGTGTTCGAACAAAGAAAACTTCTTATCTTAAAACCTCAACACCATTTTAACATGTGGCCAAAGGGAACATTTTAGAAAAATCCAATTATCAACGGTTAGATCACAATGAGCAACAGCTTTATGTATCTACTAGACAATGATAAACTTGGGAAATCTGCTAAATACATCACCGAGCAGGACAACGACAGCTCAATGTCCCTGCACTAGCCACAATGGCACTTCTTTCATTACTATATAATCCCTTTTGTTTCAGTTAGTTTGTTAAAACTAAACCTGCGTTTTATCTTATAATGCAAAATTGAAGGTCGTGTAACACAGATAAACAGAATATAATCAGATACTTTTTTCAGCAGATTTGCTGTCCATATTTCACGTTGTCTAAAAATACACTTTAGGTAACATTTATGAGGTAAGCAGATGACTAACCAAATTCCAGAAGAAAAAACAAATTTCCCAGATGGAATCAGAGTTTTCTTATTCATACATTTCTTTTTCTGGATATATAACAAACTAACTTTGCCCAAATATAGGTCATGGCCCAAGAAACTTATTTGCAAGTATGATTCATGACAGCTTGTGGACGGACACCATCAATATTGTTTTCAGATTGCAAGTACAGATTGGTCTCCAAGAAAAAGGAAATAAATTTGAAATATATGGCAGAGATTAAAAAAACAAAAAACACTGATGTTCCTCTAAATACTTCGAGAAAAAAAACATGGACGTGTAAAAGTGGTGCAAAGGCACTAGTAATTAAATTTGAATTCTCAGCCAGTAGCGAAACCTGTTTTAAGGTACCGGCGATGCAACGAAGAGGATTAGTCTCCTGACTTGGAAGGGTGCCAGAGGATGCTGGAGGATATCCTGGTACAACCAAAAAAAATAATTTCGGATCAACCAAAATTTTTCCTTCATTTTCAAGAGACTGGTTCCTCTCAGGAACTACTCGCCACCTGTTCTGTGTCTTTCACGTTCACGATATTCTATCTTCTTGTTCTTCGTATTCCTGGCTACTTCCTGTTATGAGCCTTAGATTTCCATGGAAAATCCAAGATTTCAAAATTTGAAGCTTGTGTTCGTTGTATAATGCTTCTTGGTTTTTGTCTTGAGACTCGGGGTTCTCGTGGCTGCTGTTGATGAGTTTGATGAGTCGAACAAAGGTGATGGTTATGATTCTGGGGTCACAGAAGAAGAACAGATTGATGATAATAGCACTATTGATGGTGGTGCTTATGCTGCCAGCTCTAATGGTGTTAGAATGGACCAGGAAATATCCGAGCTCTGCAATAGCGATATGAGTAGTTTTCTTCCTCCACCATACAAAAACATATCAAACATGATCTGCAGACCAGTTTGGAATACTTTTCTGTTGAGGGTGAGTTTTGATGGTTTATTTTTCTTTTATCTCTTTGTATCTATACATGGGTATGGCCTAGTGTCATCATCTTGTGCATGCAGCATCACGAGAAAGAAGATAATGTAGTGAATTCTATATTATCTGCTGTATACACAACCGGATGGGTGGCAATGGGGTTTTCAAAAGATGGAAGGATGGTTGGATCCACTGCTATGGTGGGCTGGTTTAATAGGAAAGGACAAGCAAGAATCAAAGAGTCTTGCTTGCAAGTTACTAGGCTATCACAAGACATAGAGGAAGCAGGTGAATTGGACCTCACAAAAGTTCCACCTGCTGTTGTGATTCATGGGGCTATGATTTACAAGGTATTTCAAGCCAAGTTTGAAAACCCTCTCACTTCCCAACCAATTATATTGGCTTTTGGAGCCAGCTATCCCAATCACTACCGCCTATCATCACATGATGACAAGACGACCATTCTTTTCGACTTCACTGCAGGTTTGGTTCATCTCCACCTAGCTAGGCTGCTGCTTGTTTTTTTTTTTTAGTAGATGATTTACATATAGGTTGCTCACAGGAATTGCTCTGATTCATACCTGGCCTCAATTTCTCTTCCACAGGTTCTATGTCTAAAGCACGTATAAATTCTGGGAAGATGAAGAAGAATCATGGGGTATTAGGTACCCTGGCATGGGGTCTCTTCCTTCCTAGTGGGGCAATTGTTGCAAGATAATTGAAGCATAAAGAACCACTCTGGTATTATCTACATGCGGGTATTCAATTTCTGGGGTTTCTCTTGGGGCTTGCCAATGTGATTCCTGGACAACAACTCGGCAATAAGATTAATGCCAAGTACATCACATAAAGGCATGGGGATTTTTGCTCTCACTCTTAGTGTTCTTCAGGTACGCCATCATCCGATATTATGCATATATAGGAGCTTCTCATAATCACCTGTTAATCATCATATCAAATGCATTCTGATGAATGTTCCAAACTTGAATTTAGATATTGGCTTTCTTTCTAAGGCCAAAGAGAGATGCCAAGATCTGCAAGGGCTGGAAATGGTACCACCATTGGTTTGGAAGGATTGCCCTCTTCTTTGGAGCCTTCAATATTGTGATGGGAATCCATTTAGGAGCTGCAGGGATGTCATGGAAGATAGGCTTTCGTTTTCTAATCACTACGACGAAACGTTGTCTTGGTTGAGGAGATCAGAGAACACTAATCCACCTGAGACCTTCCAAATGAATCCAATTCAATTACTTTTTAGAGGGCTAGAAAGCCATGTCCAGCTACGTTCTGGTTCAATCTTGGACCTAGCCAGGACCAGATTATTAAAACTATCTTACAAAGCTGTTGACTATTGGCAATTTCAGTAGTGTTGGCTGGATGCTAAGAAGATGATTAAACAGCTGGATGATTGTTCGTCAAGTTGGAGCAACCGGCAGGTTTTCTGGGCCAAAAACCCAGTTACTGTACAAATCGAAGGAGTTGATGGGACATCCATGTTGAAGGATTTCCTTGTTGTGAGGAAATGCTAGGTTTGGCATGTTTTTTAGATATTTGGAATCTGCGGGTTGCCCTGTCTTCTATAGTGTTTGGCAATTTATAATTTGCAAAGAAAATGTAAAGATTTTTCGCTCTTTCTTTTTAAAAAAAAGGAAATGAAAAGGATTAACAAAAAGAAAAGTTTAAGAACCAAAGTTTTTTTTTTTTTTTAATTTTTATTTCAAGAGTAAAGTTGAATTTCTCTCGTCTTTCTTTTTCGGCTGTTTGTGTTCAGAAATCGAGTAAAAGTAAATGCAGTAGTGTTACCATTACCATTTACCAACAATTTCTTTCACGCCATTAACATAAAAAAACAATTCATCTGCCAAAAGAATTTCAGAAGTTAAAAATATTTTGGTTTTCATGACAATAATGCATTTTTCAGAGAACAGGAAAACATGCACGGCCCTTAAACAAAATGTCAAAGCTTGATTCAATGGATTAGCTCCCCTTGTTTTCAATTCAATCAAATTAATATTTCAAAGTCAAAGCTATGGGAAACCAAAAGTACGGAATGTATTTAGATGCTGTGATCCAAGATATCAAAATTTTCTAGCTACATTTTAAGCCAAAATTGTCTACTTGACGAAACATACGTTGAAGGTCCCAATGGCAGACTTCCTACTGTAAACCTGCACATCAAGCAGAACCAAAAAAATTGTGGCTCAATATAATAGACCGGAACCTTTCAACCACTTTTGCCTACTAATCTCCAGCTTGATGACACACTTGGGCATCGGTGATTGTTACCATACCATAACTTCAAGCCATCGCTGACTTCACTTTCTTGTCACATAAAAGTAAAGCACTTTTGTACAAGAAATGGATTAATTTTTACCAAAGTCATGGAAGACGCATCCTTATTACGGATACCAAGAATGAACTCAGTGGTCAAGTTCTGTTCTATGTACCCACTACCAAAACATCTCTGGATAGTTTCTCAAAGGAATCAATTGCGGTACAATTTAACAAGAGTCCATCACAAGACACCAACTAACTGAAAAGGACATTTTCTCTCCTTTAACCAGGGCTGTTTATCATGCTAAAATGGATCGTCTTCTGGAATTGACGAAAAGAAGAGATAGAAAGGGTCACAGTAATACCTGAACAAAATGGAAGCATCTGTTCCTGTATCTCCACTATCCGTTGCACAGGCACAAACCAAGTCAAATGGAGAACTGCAAATTTATCAGAAAATAAAAATATAATATTCACAAATAAATCTTGCATACATTTACACCAAATTTTATCCATAGACTAGGAGATGGGTCAACACGCGTATTGCTCTCGGTTGTGATCTGGAAGTCCAGAAAGAGATTGTGGAGAACAACTTTTACATACATGTACTTATACAAGAAAATAGAAGATTCAAATAAGCAATTCATGGCAAGCAAATATACGTGGGTTCAACAGAAAGTTATCTGCTTTTGTTAATCAAGAAAAGAAGTGCTATTCGCTTTGATTATAGAGAACAAACCTGTAAATTTTCCACAAGGTGCTATGACCATGAAAGCCAGAAAATACTCCAGATACGTGTGTCCCTTGTGCATATAATCAAATAAAAATACTATCCTCCAGCTATCTCCAAACGATCAGAATCACTTGATTGGAGAGAACAGCAGAACCTAGGATCATGTAGCACTAGCTGTGCAGCCTTCACCAGGAGCGAAGCTTGTAGATTTTGGAGGTTCGCTGCCTCTTACCACTCTGTTATATATAACTTTGAAAGACTGTGAGCCATATGGTCGACTAAGCAAACTTATTGGCATTCTCAGATTCTGCTTCCGGTTTCTCCTTCCTCTTAACAAAATGCTGAAGGTTTTCTCCCCATGGATCTGCTGGTCAACACTGCTAGTGACATTTTCTTTTGGGCTTTTTTTCTGACTTGAATCGTTCCTATAAACTTCAACTTCAGACGGATTTGAGTGACCATTTTCCTTGATATTTTCCAAGCCAACTCCAGTCAATTCCTTCACGTTGTCCTTTCTGTCTGATGCTTGAAGGTTCATTTCTTCATTAGCTAATCCTACATTGTCAATGTCCACTGGCTGAGTTGGGGGTGGACTTGGGCTTCCAGAATTTTCAAATTGTACTTTAGGCTCCATTACAGGATCAGCAATTGGCTCAACAACAGGTGGTGGGACAGAGAACTCCACTGCATGACAGCCAGACCATACTGTGCTAGGAATAAACTCTGACACATTGGGGCGCACATTGCATTGCCAGGAGAAATAATTAGGGTGGAAGGCGCTGCTAGTAACAGGAAATGTACTGGTTGGCACTGCTTGACTGTAAGGAGGATACATATAGGACAATGGGTGTATCATGTTTGGGGTTGGAGGTGGTGATGGGTATGGATGGTGTGGAGAGGACATTGGACTGAGGGGGGTTATGACAGTTGCAGGTCCAGGGTGAAGAGTCATGTTTACAGGCCAGGGTGCAACAGCTGGAACACCACCAGGAGCAGAAGGAAGAGGGATGTTGATGGCAACTGGTGGAGAGCATCCAATGGATGTTGATGGGTTGAATGGAGCTGCAGAAGCAGACAATTTCTTATTTGGCAATCCCCGAGAATCACCTGAACTCAAAATCAATGGTTTGTCCTTCAAATCCTCTACTCCTGGCAAGGTGGAGTTGGGATCAACTAGTGGTTCCAATTCAATAGATGAATCCTTCTCGTGTGGTTCCTTTGGAAGAGAATCGTTTGAATTTTGCATCTGGTCAATCAACATTCCATTCTGTATAATTCCATGAACCTCAATATCACCAGATTCAGGTCCTTGCATACTCGGGGAGGAATTTTCTTCCAATACATGAGTTGAGTGGTGTTCTTCCATTTTCAGAGCAACACCTGTTTCCTTCTTCAAATCATCTGTATGATCTGATTCAGAATTCTCACCATTCTCTCCGCTGCTATCTTCCACGCTCATTACTACTGGACCAGCAATTTCTTTAACTTCATTGGTCTCCTTGAGTTTTCCATCACCAATTTCCTGGTTATCTGAAGTATTGCTTTGGGGAAACCATACCTGCAGCTTAGCAATGGTCCCTGGTGGGGCCAATGCTACTTCCTTGTATGAAGGGGATTTTCCGAGACTCACTATTGAATTCTTGAACTGACCGATGTCATTAGGGGGAGAAATTGGAGCAGATTCTGATGAAGTAAGAGCAGTGCTGTGAATTCTGGGATTCTCTGTTGTAGCAGTTTTATTAGATGAAGGAACAGACTTGACCCTGTAGGTTACAGCTGTAACTATTCTCCTCCCAAATCTGGTACCCTGAGGGAGATTGGTAGTTTGGCGGTCTCCATAACTTCCATGAGATGGTGTCCGTTTCTTTAAAAGGTAATACCTACTATTCTGATTAGCATTCTTGACAGGAGTGTAATCCATGTCAGGATCCACAATCTTTTTGTGATAACTATAAACTTTGCCAACAATCCCACGCCGCTGCTTTAGTCGTCGCCCATACAAGCCAGCTGATCTTGGCCTTTGAACTGGTTGCCATCCATCATCTCCTAAAGCATGAGTTTCAGAAAAGGCTTCAGTCACAATGCTTGATTTTTTTTCTACAGTCTCTTCCACAATGGGCGTCTGGAATTCAACATGGACAGATCTGGTCTCCTGGGAAGCATCATCTTCAGGCACATGTATCTCCACATCCAAAGCCTCTTTAGGAGTATTTTTTGGAGATTCATTAGAACTTGCGATACCAAAATTTGGTTGGGATTTTTCCTTTACCTGAAAAGCAAAATTGCAAAAGCATGTTGTATTAAGGAAAAAATTAGAAGTTACTACATATAAAACAATTGTATTTTCTGATAATATATCTTGGTGAAATGGTTGATCTCAGCCCAGTGGAACTTCATTTCATCTTTTTTCATTACTTCATTTACAACAAGACAAGTGAGAAATCTTCAATGTTAACAAATATTAAAGAACCAAAAGGTCGAAGGAAAATCATAATTATTCTAGATTTTGCCCTGTTTTCTTGTCCTTGTACTTCTATAACAAGGACAACTGGTTTCCTGAGCCTACGAAAGGACAGTTTCTAAGTATTCCAAATGCTCCAGTAGGGGTCCCCTCAGATGTTGACTTAACAAGTGAGAGTACTATCATTTATTCCTTTTCAGTCCGGTACAAGGTTGCACATATTTGGCTTGAATTTTCAGACAAACCCCAAATGTGATGGTAACTTGAAAAAACATGAAACCAAATCATGGAAACTCCCAAGTCCCAGAAGGAGAAGGAAAGTGGCAGGAAAAATCCCATTCTGAATTGCTATAGTCTAACAGGAAAAAAAAAAGTATCATGTAATGAACAGAAACTGGTAATTTTTCCCCAACATCATTGGCATGGATGATGAGTTAGAGTTGTTTTAATCAAACACGAATATCAAGATACCTTAGTGATATAGCTCTTTCTCTTCCCAGCCACATCTCTCCCCTTGGCATCACGACTTGGATTAATGTAGTCCAGCAAATCTGATACACTGCCAAATTTTAAAAACTGAAATTAGTTTCAAGATATGTGTCCGTTTGAACAAGAGTTTGCATCATAAGCTAGATATGTGGATTGCATTCATGTGACAGCATGTTCATGGTGCATATAATCAAATAGAAAGCAAAAGTGGCATCCAGCCGGATCAAATTATTCTGCACACCCATTAGAAAAGTAGCCGATTACTAAAAATTAACAGGATAGATATGATGATCTGTGCAAATACTTCTTGACCCCAAAAACAAAAAGGATGACCTTTGGGGAAGCTACTGAATGTGAGATGAAAGTCCTTGCTGAGTGATGTTTGTGCATGTAGCAAAGATCATGAAGAAACCTCGAGCTTACATCTTTTCTCTCTTTGTATGTGTGTGTTAAAGTCAACTAGTTACAATTTCATGGATGTATTTCCAACAAAATTAAAAGAACATAAATTGCTTCTCATGCAAATCCCAAAAACACAAGTAACCACACCAATAGCAGAGCGTCCAAATGGTGTGATTAGTCAAAGAAGTAGAGGAAGGTTAAACTACATTAAATAATTAAATGGGGCAATAGGCCAGTGTTGGTCTAATTTACCTTAGGTGGCCTTTGCTAGCAATTGATGCATCAGGCTTCTTAGTACCATTTCGTGCAGCTTCTTGCTGTTCAAATGCCTTAGATTCAAAATACTCAAGCCAAGCAGCAGCATCCTGCAGCATTCCATTAAGATTTTAAAATTACGAATGGATATTGGTCACACACATATATACAAACATGCCCTTTAGTAAGTTCAAAACTTGGTAACGAATCTCTATGTCAAAAAACAACAAAATAAAACAATCTATGTAGCCCTTAAAGTCATCAATTTAGAGTCATTCATCTCATGGCTCCATGTCATGTTGAAAGGAAACCCAAGGACCTATTTAATTGCAATCTTATCTTCATTTCACCCTTCAGATCGCCAAGCCAGAAGGGCAGGTCAGACTTCAGAGGATTACACATACATGTTGTCAGTAATTAATATAATACTTTCAAGATGTTCAAATTCATTTAGCGTGTCTAGTACTATCATACTAACAAGTGTTTGTTTCTAGCTCAAGGTAGCTGATAGTAACACGAATGCCTAGGAGGAGAGAAATGGTGGGGGGTGCAGATTAATTGATGAATTTAGCAAGACACCTGAGTACGCAAATCATCTGGACCCAGCTTTGCTCGGAGAATTTGCAAGGTTGTTTGTTCATGTTGAACACTCAAAGGATATGCTTCCATCAACGAGAGTGCAATTGCTATTGCATGGTAACTTGCAGCTGTCTGGCATTATTAACCACACAAAAAATGCAGTAATTAGCTCATTTATAAGCACATAACAAGTGAAAAAATGGAGTTTCATTGGCCATATATTGTTACAATATATTCGCAAAGTGCTTATAGATGTGGTACTGACTACTGACCATCTGAATCTAAGGATTTTTATATTTAAGGAGGAAGAGGGAAATCAATATGGCCATTCTTAAGGCTAATTAATTACAATATGGAAAGTTTCTTGATGTAGATGGGAACAGAATTTATGAGATCATTTAGAACACTGCTTAGTTATAATGCTTGACAAGATGGTAATGTATATTGTACTTCATGTATAACTTCAAGTGAATATATAATATGCTTACCCAACCATTTTACTTTTGGTCATCAACTAGAAAATAGTGAGCATATTATGAACAATAAAACATAAACAAACTTCAGAACAAAATAAAACCTGAATATGGTCTGGGCCAAGTAAACTTTGGTTGCATTTCAGAGCTTTATGAAGATATCTGAGCGCAACATGCACATTCCCCAGGCCTTCCTCCATCATAGCCACATTGATGTATGTTGCAGCAGTGTTCGGGTGTAATGAACCGCATGTGAGATGTAAAAGATACAAAGCACGCTTTACATACCTAATCAACAACAGTACTGGATTCTCACACTAGGGTAAAGGTAAAACACAAAACATGAGCAATTTATAACAAATGATGGTACATATGAACCTAACTACAGGTATCTCCCAGAACTCACAAAAGAAGTACAAAAACAAGCCTTAGGAAAAGCCAGGTAAGATTTTATCACTCAAAAGAAATCCAAAATGACAAAAGGAAGGGATCTTGGTTTAAGCAATATAAATAAGAACCTTGTCTGTCAAATTAAAAAAAAAAACCATGTCCCTTAAATATGATAATCAAAACGAGCATAAACAAGCAATTGATATCTAACATCTATGGTGCAGAATCACTATGAGAGCAATCATCATTCTGATTACTATAAACATAGATAATTGAATACAATCAGGCAGTCCAGGAGACAATCATTTGACATCAAGCCAGAATCAGATTAAAATGTAATGAATGCAAAACATGAAATTACATAGTATCATGCAAGACTAAAACTTCTAATGTAAAAAGAATAAAACATACTTGAGAGCCAGCTCTGTGTGTTGAAGTCTGTAATAGAACACAGCAAGATCCCCATAGCTTTTCATTGTGTCTGGATGATCAAGTCCCAATTCTCTCTCATTAATATCCAACGCTTTTTGCTGATATATGGTTGCCTGTAAAGCGAACAGAATATTGAATCAGCACAAATCGTAAGTCCTTAAAATAACGGAATGCAAAGTTTCTGGGTCGACTCTGTAACTATACAATGTCATTCTGCTACTAATAAGCAATTTAGCAAGGTGACAATAATCTGGGTGTTACTGGAGAAAATTTCCAGCTAAATCAGGGGGAAAAAAAAATATATCGACAATAAATAGACCTGATTGAAGTCCCCAGTGTGATACAATACCACAGCAAGAAGGCTGTATGCTCCTGCAGTCATTCGATGGTAGGGACCACAAACAGCCACTAGCTTTGCAAGAGCCTGGAACACCACAGATACGAATCAGCTAAAATACTATAGTACCAATAGAAAAGGTTGATTAAACGGTTGGTGAAGCACCTTGTTGACATGGGAAAAACAGGTAAAAGATTATTAAAACAGAAGCCATGACAACTATGTCCTTTACAAAGAGATATCAGAAGTGCAATTTCAGAACCCACCAACCTTTGTCCCATAAGTGACTGCATCTTCAAGTTTTCCCTTGTCTAGAGCTGTTTTTGATGATTCCAGGAGTTGCCTTCCATCTGCAGAGGAGCATGCTGCTTGCTGAAAATAAAAAGGTACAAGTCAATATGGATTATAAGGAGAAAAGCATATCCACTTTAATCTCTAGTAATCACCTTATGCACAGGGACCAGACTGACAACATCTGATTTTCTGAATGGATGTGGAGAATCCATATCAAAATCCCTTGGAACCAACTCAATGCCCACCTGAGAGGATGGGAGAAGACAAAAGAGTGTCAGTTTATACATGTACCTGTTTTGATTTTCCCAAATCAAGTAAAAGATTAATGTGTATGCAAGAATATGCAATCAATTCCTTTAAAAGGTATTGTTTCATTTGGAGGAATGCCACAATCAGGGAGGAAATACACTCGTGTGCTTTAAAGCCAATGCTTTACAGCTTTACAATTGTGCCTCACCAAAAATAATCAAGTTTGGACATATTTACCAAACTGATCCAGTGAATTAATTGCAAATGATGCATCCTACAACTCGTTAGAATACAAAAAATGGGAAAGAATCAAGGTTTTTGTAGATTAAACAATTTTGAGTCCCTATATCCCACTTGTTATGCATTCTAGAGCACATGCAGAAATATACCTTGTGGCACAGCCCACGCAGGATTGCAAATTTCCTCACATCTTTGAAGTTTGAACTGCTAAGATCCCATTCATACCGCTTCTTCAAAAATACCTCCAGCCATCTCCATACAAGAGGATGGACATGCAAAGACTTGATTGAATCTCTACTTTCAGGAACCCCAAGCATCAAATTTAATGCAGCGGCTATTGATACAGCAATTTTCTCATGGTCCATAACAGCAGCAATCACAGCCTGAAGTATGTGCTTAAAAGCTCGTACTATCATCTCATGAATGCAGAGTGACTGCACATGTGACAGCTTTTCGGAAAGCTTTACCTGGTTTATAATATAAAAAGCAGAAATTGTCTAATATGAAAAATCAAATTAAAAGGTAGACATTGACAATTATAAGAAGAGTTGTTAACACATTAACTTGCTGGAATCGAAAACCATGGACAATTCTAAGTTAAAGAAAGTAGCCACATCAAAAATATAGCAGCCATTTATGAAGTTAATTCAAAACTCTTATAAACTAAAAACACCCTAGATCAAAGACAACTTTTGTCTCAAAACGAGAGAGCATAAGGGGAGGCACATAACCTCCTCAGAGGAGCAGCATAAGCCTCCAAAGGGGTTGAGGCGTAAACCTCAAGAATATTGGTTTTATAATAAAATTGGCTAGAACTTTAACATTTAGTGCAATTTGAAATAAACAGTAAGGTTAAATGGTGCAGTAAATGCACACACATGAAGATAAAACAGGTGAGAATTTTTATTATATATGCAAAAAAGGAAATTTTTTATACATAGTAATCAACCCTATCAGTTATGCTACAACTGGCGAACTAAGAGAGCTGGCCCTGCCTTCAGTCAATCAAGCAACTGACTGTGCCCTCAAGAGCAGAAGCTGCAAATGACGATCTTCAAGGCGTGCACCTTATCTTGTGAAGTTTGCTCAGTATCTTGTGAAGCTTAGGCCACACAATATTACCACTCAAAAATTAATGCCTCAAGGCTATCTATCACAGCTGTGTTTCAAGCACGCTTAAGTGTCTAGAAAAGGCCTTATAAAACTATAAGGATCACATACAGTTAACATGAGCACCAGCTCAGACAACAACATACATATGCATGTTTATACATAAGAACAATGGCAGGATAACAGATCTCATTGTCAAGCATGAATATACAACGATCTGATTGGAAAATCCTCGGAAAAACTGGATGGTTATAGCACAAACAAGGTTTTAAAAAAGTGTAAAACAGATGCATTCGTTAAAGTTAAACATAATTGTGTCCAAAGAGAAGGTAGATATGGAATTAAAATTTCCTTCGTGGACAAATAAATGTAACTAAACTGTGTATTGAAGATTAAAAAGTAAGGGTGCACGATAACAAAGAACTTACAACATGTCCCAGGGAGCGCATCTGAAGACCTCTAGTATGCATAAAATCAGTTAGAGTCCGGCCATCGACGGGTGAAAGCTCCAGTGAACCAAAATCTGCTACCTGTGTTCCATTATCAGTACTCAATCTAGGAACTATAGTAAACTTCTAGAAATGCAGGTTTGGTTGAGATAATTTAATGAAAAAGGTCAAGTACCAGTTTAGGAAGAGCAACTTCTGTGTAATATCTATGAGACAAGTCGATTAGTTCTCGCAGAGACTGTCGATCACTTCATAGGTTAGTTCACTCCTTAATAGAGGGGAAAAAAATACAAACAATAAGGCAATGAACAGTCAAGAAAATAGTACCTTGCGATGAAGTCCAGTATCTGATCCTTTTAGTCGAACAAAGGCTGCATCAGACAACAACTGCTGCAGTGCAAGCTCATTATCTTTGGCATCAATTTCAAGGTGAGATTCCATGGAAGGCAATGTAGCATCTTCAACTGCCCCGCTTAAACCATCAAAGGCAGGTCTTGAGTTTTCCGACTGCATTTTTACATGGCTTTCATCTGATTTTTTCTTGTTCTTAAGGGACTTAAGAGGTTTCCCAAGTCCCTCAACCTTCATTTCTGTTTCTGTGGAAGGTTTCTTATCTTTTTCAGTATTTTTCTGGTCTTGCAAATGTTGCATCCAGCAGGCTCCAAGTTCCCATCTCACCAAATGATCCTGCTCTGGTGCCTCTTCTTCAAGCCTAGCAACACTTTCTTCCAGCAATCTCTCTACAATTGCTTCGGAAGCACAGAGCTCTTCGCATTCCAAAGTTTGCAGATTTGGTGTCTGCTTTGTGTGCTCTGAAGGTATTGTTTTGTAAAGAAGTAGTCTCAAGCTGTAAGGAAGGCATAGTTAGATCTCTGTATAATGAATGAAGCCAAACAACTAGAAGAGAACCAAATTATGGAGCATATACTATCACCATGAAGTCATAATATTAAAATCTGAAGTATCAGCTTTTGGGTATAAATATCTTCCATTCTGGTATGATGTTGCAATCATTAAGATTGGTACAATAATACAACGGTAGCATGGGAATGCATGCCATAAAACCCTCGTTGATTTAAATGCTAGTAACAAAAAATAGATTTACAGGTAAGAACCGACATGCCAAATAGCTAGAGAATCAATCAAATCATCATTCAAAGACTTCTATCTTTGAAAATTTTGAAGTTGAAAATCGCAAGACATGATTGGTATTTTCCAAGATAGGAGAAATTAAGATTCTATGTCAGTCACCGACATTGAGATTCTTAAGGAGAAAGCAGGGTTAAAATTTAACTTCAGCATAATTTATTTGAAATGGAAACAATATCACAGTATCGAATTGGATCGCCATTGCATTCTAAAATTGTTCAAGAAAAAGATCCACTTCTGAAATTGAAAAAATGTAATAAATCAAAGCTGACTAAATTTCTTATATTGGACTGATACATCTCTTTGGACAAATCAAAATAGAAAACATCAAAACTATTGGCTCCCAACTAACGAATGATCCATCACAGTTTTCACTGCTTGTTCAAAGCTAGAATACAGCAATCGTATATGATTCTTAGCACGACCACTGGCAGGTATACAACTCCACTGACAGATGACATCTAAGATCTCTATTGCATATATAACTATCAACTTCAATGGGAAGTGGCTCATTTTAATACTTGTTCATCAATAGAAAAAGATGGTAAGGACCTGTTGATGTTAAGGGCATTTGCACCACCTTCAGGCTGTTCAAGTTCAATACTTTGGGATGGAGGACTGGCTTTCTTTTCATCCCTCACCTCAACTTTTACAATGGCGATGAAACCACAGTATCTTACATTAAGAAAACCAAGGGTGGCAATGTCCTGCAGTCAAAATGCAAAAGTATTCACCAGTTTACCAATTAAACTAAAATTAAAATCCCAAACCCTTGGAAGAGCATCATTGATCAATCATGTTTTCTGGAACTTACATGAGCAGCCGTATTCTCGTCAGCAGTGATCCCTTTCAAAAGGTTCCTCTCTACTAAATTTTTCTTATCAGTTCCAGTTGCTTGAATCCCATCAATTTTAGTGTCTACCTTAGAGCTTGCATTGGAAGCATCTTTCATAACTGTGATGCTTAAATCCCCAATTATCTCTGTATAAGGAATATCACTGTTTGCAACCGAACCCAATAAATCTGGCTTTAGTTTTACATGTTGCACAGCCTTAATGGCTCTGAAAATAGCAACATCGACAAATAGGCTGTGAAGAAGGAAGGCTTTCCTGTCTCGAATCTGCCTCTCCTCAGCTGTCTTGCAAGGCATGGATGCGACAAACAAAAACTCATCAGCCCAGGGTATTAAATCTTTTTTCCCATCTCTTCCTAGACCACCCCCATTTCCTCCCCATGTTTCATCCTCAACTGGGAGAGGAGGGAAAACTGACGGCAACTGTGCTGCAACAGGAGGGATAAGCCATGTGTTTGCTCTAAAACCATACGGAAGATTCCCAAACTATAAAAGGCCAGGAAGCAACAAAAAGGTTAAAAATTGGAAACAACAACTGCAACATCAGCAAGAATCATTAAATCACAAGTGAACAGTTTATTTCCCTTGTTTTTTGTGAGAGAAGAATCGACACAAAGGTTAGATACCTTGTTACGCTCAGCAAATGCTTTCATGAGCTCATCGTAAGCCTGGCACATAAGACATGACATCCATATCACTTCAACAAAGTCTAAACTGAAAGCAACGTAGTATCTCAAGAAAAGATAAATCTAAGTTCATTTACAGACCAAACTTCATACTCAGAAAAATATTGGAAAAGAATATGTCATGTGCACGGACACTAACTGTTTATCCAAACAATAAATGATCTTTTAAGAAAGTTCATGGATTCCAGCCGAAAAATGATACAGGTTGCACCAATTCGAATATTATTCAATACAAAAAAAAAAAAAAACTCAGCCCAAACAAATTGAGCAAGGTGGTGAAACTAACATTATCAAAAGCTCGACTAAGCTGCCTTAGCAAATCAACAAGATTGTGACATAAAATCCTCTGCTTTCCAACGC
>Ga0307511_10003610_pt1 | contig 15852 bp, 17 predicted proteins | sample 13_EM_MG_FD_200266 | JGI IMG/M metagenome (GOLD analysis project Ga0307511, IMG submission 200266) | Populus trichocarpa ectomycorrhiza microbial communities from riparian zone in the Pacific Northwest, United States - 13_EM | ecosystem: Host-associated > Plants > Roots > Unclassified | place... | reverse complement strand
GCGCCCCCCCCCCCCCCCAACCCAAATCCTCGCACTCCGAAGCCGGTTCAGAACGACTTCATCGTAGGTTGCGGCATCTTGTGGTAAAGATGCCTTGGAGTATACGAAAGGTACCTTTGAGTGGATCCTCAGCAATCCCAACAAGCAATACGTAGAGTACGCATTGGTGTGCCCCCCAGCCTCTGGGATGGGGGGTGTAGGCGTTGGCTCCACGAAGCTGCAAGCTAGGGGGAAAAACCGGTCGTTTGAGTACGAAGGGCGGATGGCAGCCTATCTATCTTCTAGATGCGGGGCCTGTCGACGCGCCGAGCGGGGTTGTATCCGGCTTCGTGGCCCACGACCAATAGCATACCATTACCATACCTGACCTTGAGATCCGATAATGAGAGCTGGGCTTCCTGGGTTTCCCCTTCGTTACCTCCATTAAGAAAGTGCCGGAGTTCCTTAGTTGGCATGGTACGCCGACTGGCGATACCAATAGTGTTAATCTGACGGGGGAATCACTGAAAAGTCCACCCCCGCGCGGTCGCTCGAGTTCATTGGTTCTGGGATGAAAAAATTTCTCATGCCCTCGGGTGGCTTGATCGGGGTAGCCCGGGGGGGCCGCGGGAAGAACCGGTGGGAGGGGTTGATCGGAAGCAAAGAGCCAGAAGCGTCCACAACCATGAGGGTCGCGGACGCTTCTCTCCAGCAACGATCAACATGCTACGATTTTCCTTCACTCCTGGCCGGTCAGTGTTGCCCTGACCATTGATATCTAAGAGTGTATTAACCAGATGTCTCTATCAGGCGTTGCCTGATCGGGATTGGCGTTTCCCATTTCGTTTCCCGGCTCAGTGTAAGATGTGGTTGCAGGTACACTGAATTCACCCACTCCATAACGTTTGCGCTACAACGTGAAGCCCAGGAGAGCTTGTATCAACTTCGATATTTGAGGTTTGATTCTGTACGATCAGGGTGGTTCACCGGGAGCATGGGAAACTGGATACAGAAAACCGCGCTTCTGGTTTGCTCGCTTGAGCTTCACGGTTGGGCGTGATTGTTGGCTGACAAGGTATGTGTTCGCCTACGATATACATTGCATGATTGCGATAATGTACAAGCACTTTGGTCCCCCTCCATTCCACCTTTTACCTCAGGACCCAACCTATCAGGTCCGAGTGCCTCCGTGGACCTCAGTCCGGAAATTGTGGCCAGGATCACAGAATATGTAACCGCGAACGGAAGGGAGCCATGGACACCGATCCGTGTCGGTCGGTTCGACCTCCGAGTGGCCTTCATGGCCTCTCATTTAATTTGTGATGCCACCCAGACATAGCGGTTTCGATGGCTCCGCTGACTTTGAAATTCATCAAGAGGCTACCCGTACGCTTCCTAATGTAAACAAAGACACCCCCACAATCGAAACACGCGGTCTTGGCAAACGGGACGCCAAACAATGCGGCACAAGAGATCCTAGGATTATTGAACTCAGCCTTCGGGTGTCCCCTCGCGATGCGCTTGGAGAAACCGATCTTCGCCGTACATTGTATGGGGTGCTGCTGCGCATTACTCGCCTGCATTCTCGACACCGTCGTAAGTTCGATACACGTGACTGCGTGAGGATTGCTCAAATACTCGAAGATCCTCCTCTCCAACGATATCCAGTATCCTCTCCCTTCTCTCTAATTTTTTCTCACATACCTTTCCACTCTCTCTTTCGTCATGTTCACCCTGATTAAATTTGTGGCCTTGTTCGCCTCAGCCCTTTCAGCAATGGCTATGCCCACTCCAAAGGTTGCCGCACTCGCAGCCTTCACCGGTGAAGGTGTGTGGTCGCCTCCCCCACTCATGAGCGTGTCTAACGTGAGTGTATTTCAGGAACCTTCTACTCCCCCGGCCTTGGCGCCTGCGGTATTTCCAACAGCGATAGTCAGGACATCGCCGCTGTCTCCACCCAGTTCTTTGATACCTTCCCGTGAGTTCACCGGTGATCAAATTCCCCGACGAACTTCACGGTGACACCTCATCTCCCACAGTGGTTACACTGGTGGCAACCCGAACAATAACCCCATGTGTGGCAAGACCGCCAGGGTCACCTGTACGCGGAAATCTTCTTTTTCGTTCTCGACTTCGCTAATTTCGCGGTCAACCGCAGTCCAGGGAAAAACCATCCAAGTCCAGCTGACTGACCGGTGTGGAGGATGCGCCGACGGCGATCTCGACTTCTCGCCCAACGCCTTCAATCAGCTCGCTGACCCGTCGGTGGGCCGCATTAGCGGTATCTCGTGGGAGATCATCGACTAAGTGGATGCCCCCCCTTAACAACAATCACAATTCACGGCACCTAGCGTACCGTCCCCCCTTCGTTTCACCATCCTTTCATTCCACCTCCCCGTCTCCTTTCACATTTTTCGCATGTGAGATGTAGCGGTTCGGTTTCTTCTGCTCCCCCTTTGGTGTAGGTAACCTAGAAGGCTCACCATTATCCATCCTGGTTGCTCGGAAATATTATATATTATCTGCTCTTTCCCCCCTGGTGGATGCGCCACCCTCTGTCGCCATCTACAGAGCGAATAGTCTCCCCAAGCTTGTCGTATGGATCACTCAAAGCTCAAGATACGCGTGGAGATCAAACGAGAAAGCACTCAGACGCGGGAGTGGATCAAATTTTCAACGCACCGGAACGCAAGGGTGATGACGAGTCCAGCCCCTGATCGCCAGCCCAACAGAAGTGAAAAAAATTCACGTCCTCGATATATGGATGAGGGAACCAACATAATGGCGAGCCGACGTGCAGCGCAGAGGACCAGAGCGGTTCCTCTATGGTGGGACGGATCTAGTAGGCAGGCGGCTTGAATTTCACGTCACCACAAGAACAGCAGAGCCTGAATTGCAGGAAGTTGGTCGACGGGAAAGTACAAAAGACGGGAGCATGTCACAGACAACTTGCGGACCAAACTCGCGGCTACGCGAGTTCCATTCTACCCCGTAGCTCCAAGCCATGTTTCCTTCAAGAGCTTCAAGGCCACGGGAGCTTTGTTACCGTCACCCGCCCCTTCTCTTTGAACCTCGGCAGGAACGTCTTGTGGTGCGCCTCCCCAGCCGGCTCCGAAAACAGCAGTTGGAACTCCACTTCTAAAGTATTTGCATATCCTGACACACGCAATCGGTCGACAAGCCTGCATATCAAATCGTCGAAAGTTATCCAACAGGGGTCATCCATGAAGTTCTCCAACATCAGTATCGGCCAATAAGGTGCGAATATGAGCTTCCGAAGGTTTGTCGAGGTGATGGATTGGATGAGGATCATATCTTCTTCTCGTGGAAACATGAGTATGAGCTCTAGCTGGTGAAGTTCCGGGCAACGCGAGAGATCAGAAGTGAGGCTCGCTGGGAAATTGGGATGCTTGTATTAGTGGTAAGATACTTGACGGGAGGGGGTAGTATCCACATACATAGAGTCAGCTTCAGGCGCTTGAGACTGCCCTCAACAGCAGTAACAATCCGTTGTTCGTATTCTCCCGTGATCACAAGCTCGCTGTACTCCAGGTTCAGGCCAGAAAACCGATCGAGGAAGAGTTCCCGACCCGTCTCCTTTGTCCACTGGACGGACGGTCTCCCGCGCAAAGGATAAGGAAGGTGAGGAGTAGGACAACTTCCCGCCTCGAACGACATGTCGTGGATCTCGAGATTCCTGAGATTGGGGAAATACCCAACGATGGTGACGAGTGCGTTCAACGTGGTCGAAACGCCCACGAGCGACAGCGACGAAAGAGTGTGCCGGAAGGCGAAGAAAAGTTTCGCGTATGCTGGAACAAGTGGTCTGATGTCCATGGAACCGAGGGTGAGGCTCTGGAGTTGGTAAAACGAGGGCAAATAATCCCGGAGGTCATCATCGATGCGGCGGAGTGGGTGAGAAAGATTGTGTTCGCTCCGCTGAACGACGTACTCCAGTGAACGGAGGTGGCGCAGTAAGCCGGTATTCTTAGGTGAGATGTTGTCCAGCCATGATTGGTAGGTCTCTGGGCCGATGAAGGCAGACACGAAAAGGCGTCTTTGACTGGGGTGTAGCCACGACTTCGCGACAAGAGAGCAGCTGCGCAAGGATTTTTCGTCGTATGGGGGCAGATGACCGAGGATTTCGTCGATTAACTCCACAGGAAGGCGCATCGGGGGTTTGGGGACCAATGAGCTCGCCGTCGACCGGAGGGTCGGAGACGCGTGGCTAGAGGTGACAGATCCCGCGACACTTGGCTGTATATACTTTCCCACGGCCACTCCTCTCCTCACAGGGTGACCGAGGCAAGCGGGAGGAGGTTAGCTGCCTTATAACATCTTAAACTGTTGGATGTGTAGACAAATACCACCAGAGATTTACTCCGATGGGGGGGCCTTGACCGGCACCCCCAGCGAGTGGAGTCACACGGCGATTCAATCCAAACCTCCCAGCCACGCCTCCTGTGTGAAGGTTGGGGGTAGGTATACAGTTGTGTAAGAAATTAGAAAAACACTGACGATCAAAGTTCACAAAGGCTACTGAATGTAGTGAGGCGACACGGGTGGTTAAAATCAATTACCGCGGGCCGCCAAGTTGGATCATCCACCTCGCATCTCCGACACCCTCCCATCGGACCAGTTTCGGCTTCCATCGATTCGTGATAGCTCTTCACGTCGCCCTGTTCGCTGAGCCACGGTTCAGAAATGGTAGAGTGGTGTGGTTCGTGAAAAAAAAACGAACGGCAAATCGGAAAACCTTCCCATTCAAAGTTTCCAAGATCGTCACTCGACCATTCTCCCTGAACCTCGGCATGAATGCGGGGTAATCCAGATCGGGGTAGAGGGTCGCGAATTGGAACCGAAACTCGAGTTCCAAGGTACGATCGTACCACAACGTACGCAATTTTTCGACAAGCCCACACATGACGTCGTCCAAAGGCGCCCAGGCGCGGCGGCACAACAGGGCGCGATGCGCAAGACCCTGACAATTCGGCGTGAATATAATCGTGCGAAGATTTACGGAGGTTATGGAGGAGATAATTTTGTGGTCAGTTGAACTCGGGGATAACGGGTGGAGCTTCAGCTTCAGGTAGCGAAGTTCTCGGCAGCTCGAGAGGCTCACAGGAGCCATCCCTGATGAATCGAACGGTTGCATCAGCTAATATCAACAGCGGAAAACTGAACGAACTGGAGAAAACACTCACACGAATTCAAACTCAGGCGCCTGATGCCGTTGGCACATGCATCGATGACCAGCTGGGAGTACGATGCACCACCGTATTCCATCTCCAGTCCAGACAAGAGGTCGGAGAAAATTGGGTGGTCCCCCATGGTGGACGTGGTAGAGCGAGGTCTCCCACGCAGGGATTTGGACAGGGGGGGTGGTCGTCCACCGGAGTCTAGCCAGAAGTGAAAACCGGTCTTGAGGTCCCTCAGGTTGGGGAAATAGTTGACAAGGATAACGAACGTATTCCACGAGAGATGAATTTGCAAAGCCAAAGACGAGAGGGTGTGCCGAAATGTTGAGAACATCCGGACCCACTTGGAGATGTCTGGTCCGATGGACACGCCAGATAGAATCATACTTTGAAGTTGAGAAAACGAGGAGTAATAGTCAGCCAGAGGATCGTCAATTTCGAAAGCTTCCGGGGAGCGGCAGAACCAGCCCTGTTGGAGCGAACGAACGTGGCGGAGTAGCTTGGCGTTGGCAGGCGAAATGTTGCCTTTCCACGATTGGTAGTTATAGGGGGTGATAATGACGGAGGAAAAGAGCCGCCTCTGGGCGGGATATACCCATGGCTTTGCTACCAAAGAGCACGTTCGCAGCGACGCCTCGTGCAGATAGCCGAAAACCTCGTCGAGTAACTCCTCTGGAAGGTGCATCCTGAACTTGAAGGTCGGTAAGACTGTGGTGGTTGGACTCGGACTCGGAGAGACCTCTCGGTCACGTGGTTCCGCCCACCCTCAGGTGACACTGACAAACTTAGCCTGGTGACGACAGCAGCTGGTGAGTAACTTCGAGAGACCACCATACCTACCCCTGCCCCTGTTTCTGTTCGTTGACCTTCTCGATCCCATAGTCCCAGACTCCCAAACACGATGGACCTTCCGCAGGAACTAATCGACGAAATCATCAGCCACATTCCCCTGGATGACGAAAACTCACTCCGGAATTGCTCCCTGGTCGCAAAATCATGGGTATACCCCAGTCGGAGATACCTTTTCTGGACCATTGACATCGAGGGAGCCACGCGCTTGAAATCGTGGCTGGCCAACATCCCCCCAACGAACATCGAGATATTACAGCATGTCCGTTCGATAGAGTGTCAAATCGCCGATCCCCCCGATTCACCTCGTCCACTCACCGACCTCCTCCGTGATTACTCGCCCTCATTCCGCCAGTTCGAACGCTTGACATTTTTCATGGGGTTCCTCCCATCGCTCACTCAGATCGGGACGTACACTGCTTTTCAACACACCCTCTCGTGCCTCCGCCTGGAGTACTGCAGCGTCACAGCCATCGGGCTCGTCGCTCTTGTCAATTACTTCCCCAATCTCGCGCGCCTTGACCTCATTGACCTCTACCGGATGGCTGATGATCAATCGACCACTCCCTTTTCCCGGCCGTTGCAAAAACTGACCATCGCCGAATTTTTCACCGACAGTAGCCTGGCTCTTCTCGATGGATTAATGGGACTACGCCCACAATGTGAAGAGGTTGCCATTAGCATCTACTGGGCTTTATCTCCATCACTCGCCCAACGCGTCATCGACGGTGTGGAGGCTAGCGTAAAGCGTGTGAACCTAGAATCCGACCTCGAAGGTGCGCGCAACTCTCCAAAAATGAAGGCGATGATGGTTGAACGTAATGTTGGAATTTGTTGCAGGAATGGGAAACCCTCTGTCCCTCTCGAGTTGTCGAGAGCTCCGCGAGCTCAAGATTTATGCGTTTTGCCCGGGGAGTGCAGAACTGAACCTCATTTCATCCATCACCTCCACAAACATCCAAAGGATAACGTTCATTCAACCATTCCTTCCCCAAGAATCACTGGCATTGGACCACCTCGGCTGGACCCAACTCGACAATTGTTTGTGCCGGTTAGCTGACCGATTGGAGAGCGGGATTCGGCTGGAGGTAGAGTTCCAAGCTCTCAATGAACAGGCGTGGTGGGGTGGGGAGCTTGGCTTTGCGAGGTACCTACCGAGGTTTTATGAGAAGGGTGGACAGGGAAAATGAGATGTTTTTTGGCCGTGTAACCCAGATACGGACGCGGCTGAGTGGTTGATATTCACAACTCTGCTACCCGACGAGCACGCTCGCGAAGGCTTCCTGCCATTTTAGAGTAGATAGCCGAAGGTCTCGTCGGACAACTCATACTCATACTCAACTCGGACTCCGCGGAGGCGGGAGAGTTCGTCTGAGTTCGTGAGAAACCATGATACAACCCTTTCCATCACGTGGCTTCTGACACACCTTTAACGCCAGCAACCACTTGCTTAGCTCGGTAACGACGGCAGCCAGTAAGTAAGGTTGGCAATCCACCGTACCTCCTCGTGGACCCGTTTCCTTCGGTTTGACTCCACATCCAGGTTTTTCAACACGAAACACGATGGAGCTTCCACAAGAACTAGTCGAGGAGATCATCAGCTACATTCCCCCGGATGACCATCAATCACTCCTGAATTACTCGCTGGTCGCGAAATCATGGGTATATCCCAGCCGGAGACGCATTTTCAAGACGGTTGACATCTGGAGTGACCGGTGCCTGAACTTGTGGCTGGCTGCCATTTCGCCAACAAATGTCGGGGTACTACAACACGTCCGCTCACTGACCTGCAAGATCGCCAGCACCCCTGACTCACTCCGTCCATCTGTCGACCCCCTCCGTGACTACTTGCCCTCATTCCGCCAGCTCGAACGCTTGTCCTTCTTCTCAGGGTTCGTTCCATCGTTAACTCAGATCAGTGCATACTCTCCTTTTCAACACACCCTCTCGTACCTCTTCCTGCGGTGTTTCGACGTCACAGCCAGCGCGGTCGTCACCGTTGTCAACTACTTCCCTAATCTCGCACACCTTGAGGTTGGCGAACTCTCCAACGTGGCGGATGATCAACCGGTTCTTCCCTTCTCCCGGCCGCTACAAAAATTGACCATCACCAACTTGAACACCATCGATGGCGTTGTTTTTCTCGATCAGTTAATGGGACTGCGCCCGCGATGTGACGAGGTTACCATTGGTACGTACGAGTCTTCATGCAGATCATCTCTCGCCCAATGCATCATCAACGGTGTGGAGGCCAGCGTAAAGCGCCTGAACCTAAGATCCATCATCCCATGTGCGTTCAGCGTTCCAATAATGGTGTGGCGAAGATGTCTGAATGTAATGCTGGAATTCCATCACAGATCCAGAGGATCATTTGACGCTCTCAAGTTGCCGAGAGCTCCGCGAGCTCGAGATCCATGCGTCGCGTCCGGGGACCTCGGAATTGGACCTTATCTCATCCATCACTTCTACAAACATTAGAAGGATAACATTCACCCGGCGACTCTCATTGGAACAACCAGTCCCCAACTGGACCAGGCTCGACAATTCGCTATGTCAATTGGTTGATCGATCGAAGTGCGGGCCCCAGCTGGAAGTGGAGTTCCGAGCTCCCGACGCACGGAAATGGTGGAGTGGGGAGCAGGGCTTTAAGAAGTACCTACCAAGGTTTTATGAGAAGAGCGAGGCCGGTTTCGGAGAAGGGGGTGATCTCACTTGGAGGGGGGGAAGGGGGTTATCGGTAATTTGAACTTGTATTTCTGAGCGCAGGTGTTCCGACCCTTGCTGATCTCAATGACAACGACATGAAATCTACACAGCTCAAGATCGATGGCGCTGGTACTCAGATACGGGAGCGAACGGATGTGGCTAAGCAGCCGGTGTTGGCAGGTGAGGTGCTACCCACAGCCTCGCTGTCAACGACTACGCTCGCAACGATTTTCTGTCATCCGGGGACAGGTATCAGAGATCTTGTCGGGAAACTCGGGAAGGGAATTCATTTTGAACTCGGAGGTGAGAGAGATGGTAAGTGTCCTGGTAGGCCCGGCGAGGGTTACCGGTGGTTGGACCGTGGGAGACTCGGACCACGAGACAATGCGGCCCATCCCGGCCACTGTGTGGCTTCTGAATCTGACACGTCTTCAGCACCAGCGACTGCTCCAGTTTGGCAACGGTGGTAGCCAGTAGGTAATGTTGGCAGTCTATGGTACCTCCTCGTGGATTTGTTTCCCTTGGTTTGACCTTACAATCCCAGGTTCTTCAACACGAAACGCGATGGACCTTCCGCCAGAACTGCTCGACGAGATCATCAGCTATATTCCTCCGGATGACCATCAATCCCTCCGGAATTGCTCGCTGGTCGCTAAATCGTGGATATACCCCTCCAGGAGACGCATTTTCAAGACGGTCATCATCTGGAGAGAGACGCGCTTGAAATCGTGGTTGGATGTCATTTCGCCAGCGAACGTCGAGGTGTCACAACACATCCGTTCGTTGACCTGCAAAATCGCCAACCCCCCTGACTCATCTCGTCCATCCATTAAACTCCTCAATGATTACTTGCCCTCGTTCGGCCAGCTCGAACACTTGATCTTTTTCTTAGGGTTCCTCCCACCGCTCACTCGGATCGGTGCATGTTCCGCTTTTCAACACACGCTCTCGCACCTCTCCCTGCGGTGTTGCAAGGTCACAGTCAACGGAGTCGTCACTTTCGTCAACTACTTCCATAACCTCGCACACCTCGAACTTGCCGACCTCTCCCGTATAAAGGACGATCAACCGGCCCCTCCCTTCTCCCGACCGTTACAAAAATTGACGGTCATGGAGTTGTGCACCGACAGTGCCCTCATTGTTCTCGATCAGTTAATGGGACTGCGCCCACAATGTGAAGAGGTTGCCATTAGCATCTACTGGGCTTCATGCCCAACGCTCGCCCAACGCGTCATCGACGGTGTGGAGGCCAGCGTGAAGCGCCTGAACCTAAACTCCAACCTCGCAGGTGTGTTCGGTATTGCAGAAATGTGCAGTGAAGAATTCTGAACGCAATGCTGGAATCCCATCACAGAATTTGGGAACCCTTTGACTCTCTCGAGTTGCCAAGAGCTCCGTGAGCTCGAGATCTATGCGTTGCGTCCGGGGACCGTAGAATTGAACCTAATCTCATCCATCACTTCCACCAACCTCCGAAGGATTGCATTCACCCAGCCACTCACACTCGAGGGACGAACAATTCTGGATCACCCCGACTGGATCAGACTCGACAACTCGTTGTGTCAGCTGGTTGATCGGTTGGGGTGCGGGCCCCAGCTAGAAGTAGAGTTTCAAGCTCTCGACGCGCAAATATGGTGGACTGCGGAGCTGGGCTTCAAGAAGCACCTGCCCAGGTTCTGTGAGAAGCGCAAAGCCGGTGTCGGGCGAGGAAAATGATATCATTTGGGCGGGGGGGGAGGAGGTTATCGAAAATTTAAACTTTTATTTCTGAGCGCCGATATTCCAATCCCTCTTCCATATCCTAACGGCAATGGCACATCTACACAACTTCGGATGCAGGATCGATAACATCGGGTTCCCGTACATCCCATAAAATCCTAAAACACCATAAATTCGGAGCTTTTTCCAACCGTCCACCATCAGAGGAGTGATCGAGTGAGCTTCTTGGCTAAAGAGCTGAAGCGGAAGCACGCTTCAAAGGTAACTGGGGTCTATCCTCTCCAATTGCCCCTGTGGCTCTCTCCACAAAAGAAATCGCTGGTGGGGAGAGGGTCCCGGCCCGGAATCGCGCAGCTCCGACGGGTGAAATACCAGGGTGAGCGGACGTGGCTGAAAAGCCCGGTGTTGGCATACGTAATGCCATCCTTCCATGACCGGTAATTATTCTGAGCGACCATGGCGGAGGAAGGAGCCACGAGGAATACCAACGGCTTTGCCACCAAAGAGCGCGCTTAAAAAAATCCCCGTCATCTGGACTCATGAGGGAGGTTAATCCTAACTCGGGGGTCAGGAAAGATTGTGAGCGTCTCTCGGTCGATACGGTGGTTGGATCGTGGGAGACCACAACCTCGGCGTCAACTCGATCTCGACCTCGTGGCTTCCAACCCACCCACCGACGGTGACACCCTGAGCCTCAGTTTAGGGACGACAGCAGCTGGTGAGTAGTTTTGAGAACCCACTGTGCCTCCTCGTGCACCTATTTCTTTCTTTTGACCTCAGCCCCATAACCCCAGGCTCCCCAACACGATGGACCTTCCGCAGGAACTAATCGATGAAATAATCGACCATATACCCCAACATGACTGGAAATCACTCCTTAACTGTTCGCTGCTCGCAAAATCATGGGTATACCCCAGCCGGAGACGGATCTTCAGGGCCGTTGACGTGTTTGAGGCCAGACGTTTGAAATTGTGGCTGGCCAAGATTCCGCCAACGAAGCTCGAGATATTACAACATGTCCGTTCGCTATACTATAAAATCCCACAACCCCCCGACTCATTTCATCCATCCTCCAACCCACTCCACGATTACTTGCCCTCATTGTGCCAGCTTGAACGCTTGACCCTTTTCTCGGGGTTCCTTCCATCGCCTACACAGATTGAGGGGTACACCGCTTTTCAACACACCATTTCATACCTTTCCCTGCAGTGTTGCACCGCCACAACAAACGGGCTCGTTACCCTCGTCAACTACTTCCCCAATCTCACACACCTCGATCTCTTTGATCTCGGCCATTTGGTAGATGTTCAACCAATCCCTCCCTTTTCCCGCCCGTTGGAAAAGCTCTCCGTGACCGAATTTTACGACGACGGTGGACTAGATCTGCTTGATCAGTTAATGGCACTGTACCCACAGTGTGAGGAAGTTGCCGTTCGGATGAACTGGTTTCCATGCCCATCGCTTGCCCAACGCGTTGTTGACGGTGTGTGGGCCAGCGTAAAGCGCCTGAACCTAGGATCTTGCCTCGAAGGTGCGTTCAGTGTTCCAAAAAGTCCTGTAATGAGGATGTCTGACGTAATGCTGGAACTCTCACAGATTTGGGGAACCCTTTGACGCTCTCGAACTGCCGAGAACTCCGCGAACTCGAAATCTATGCGTTGCGCCCGGGGACCGTGGTGTTGGATCTTATTTCATCCATCACTTCCACAAACATTCGGAGGATAACCTTCACCCAGCCATACACATTCGAGGGACAAATGGCTCCACATGATCACAACTGGACCAAACTTGACAACTCCCTGTGTCAGTTGATTGACCGATTAGAGTGCGGGGTTCGGCTGGAAGTGGTGTTTCAAACTCTCAGTGCGCAAGCGTGGTGGAGTGGGGAGCTGGGGTTTAAGAAGTACCTACCAAGGTTTTATGAGAAGGACAAGGCCGGTGTTGGACGAGGAAATTGATACCATTTTCGTCATTTAGATGGGGGAAGCAGCCCCGGGGATGTACTCGATAATTTAGACTTGTATTCCAGAGCTCAAATATCCCAATCCCTGTTCCATATCTCAACCGCAATGGCACATCTACGTAGGATTGATAGCGTTGTATAAACTCTAGGCTTTTTCCAACAGTCCGTGACCGGAGGGCGGCCAAGTGACCTTGTTGACTGGGGGGTAAAGCGGAACCACGTTTCAAAGGTAACCGGGAGCTGTCTAATGCCTCCACAATTCTCACCACAAAAGAAGTCGCAGATAGTGGAGGAGGGGTCCCAGTCCGGAATCACGCCGCTCCAACGGGTGAAATACCGGAGTGAGCGGACGCGACTGAACAACTCGGTGTTGACATATGCAACACCATGCCATCCTTCCAAATGATCGGTAGTTTCCCGCAGTGTCCATGGCGAAGGAAAAAAACCGTCTCTGGCTGGGGAATACCCACGGCTTCGCCGCCAAAGAGCACGCTTACAATTAATCCCCGTCGTCTTAGGGTGGATGACTGAAAATCTTGTCAAGCAATTCAAGAGGAAGGTTCATCCTGAACTCGAAGGTCAGAGAGACGGTGAACGTCTTAATATCGGTGAGTTGGTGGTTGGATCGTGGGAGACCAGGAGAGACCTAACTTCGCAGCATCACCCGATCTAGTCGAGCCGCGTCGCTTCCGACCCGCCCACAGTGATAGCCTGAGCCTCGGTCTGGTGGCAATAACAGCCGGTGAGTAGCTTTGACAACCCAGCGTACCTCCTCGTGCGTCTATTTCTTTTATTTTGACCCTCTCAACCCTATAATCCCAGGCTCCCCAACACGATGGACCTTCCGCAGGAACTAATCGACGAGATCATCGACCATATACCCCAAAATGACTGGAAATCACTCCGTAGCTGTTCGCTGGTCGCAAAATCATGGGTACACCCCAGCAGGAGACATATTTTCAGGGCCGTTGACGTGTCCGAAGCCACACGCTTGAAATTGTGGCTGGACAAGATTTCCCCAACGAACGTCGGGGTGTTACAGCACGTCCGTTCCATAGGGTGTCATATCGCCGAACCCCTTGACTCGTTTCATCCACCTGTCGACTTCCTCCGCGATTACTCGCCCTCATTCCGCCAGCTCGAAAGCTTGGCTTTGCTCACAGGGCTCCTCCCATCGCTCACTCAGATCAATACATACTCCGCTTTTCAACACACCCTCTCGTACCTCTCCCTGCAGTGTTGCAATGTTATAGCCAGCGAGCTCATCACCCTTGTCAACTACTTCCCTAATCTTGCACACCTCGGTCTCTTTTCCTCCTTCCATCGGGTTGACGAGCGAGCGACCCCTCCTCTTTCCCGACCATTACAAAAATTGACCATCCTCGATTCCCACGATGGACCGGGTCTTCTCGATCAGTTGATGGGACTGCGCCCTGAGGGGGTTACCCTTTGGATGTCCCGATCCTCGAACCCATCGTTCGCCCAACACGCCATTGACGGTGTGGCGACAAGCGTAAAACGCCTGAACCTAGAAGGCGACACCGTAGGTGCGCGCAACTCTCTAAAAAATGCTGTAGCAAGGATAGTTGAAGCTAATGCTGCAATTCTGTCGCAGCTGTGGAAAACCCTCTGACCCTCTCGAGTTGCCAAGAGCTCCGCGAGCTCGAGATTAATGCGTTCTGTCCGGGGACTGCGGAACTGGACCTCATCTCATCCATCACCTCCATGAATATCCAAAGGATCGCGTTCACCATGCCGTGCATTCCCTCGAGACCAGTGGTATCACCCTCCAACTGGATCCAGCTCGATGATTCTCTTTGTCAGTTAGTTGACCGATTGAAGAGCGGGCTTCGGTTAGAAGTGGAATTCGAAGCTCTGGGCAAACAGGTGTGGTGGAGCGGGGAACGAGGCTTCAAGAAGTTCCTACCGAGGTTTTATGAGAAAAGTTATTAGACTGGTGGCGGGCGGGGAAAATGATGTCATTTCGCCTTGAGAATGGGAGGAGGCAGCCCTGGGGACGGATGTAGTCGATAGTTTACACTTGAGCTTGGGGTTCCTGTAAGTACATCCAAAACACCGTATACGTGGAGCTTTTTTCCGACCATCCGCGTGGACAGGTGGTAAATAAGTTTCCTTCGACTAGAAGCTGGAGTGGAACCGCGCTTCGCTGAGAGCCACCTATCCTCCCCAATTGCCTCCATCCATTGGCGTGCCTCCGCCTAACGCGGTAGGGACAGGAGCTTGTAGTTCTGCCACCAGACCTCCAGTATGCGTAGATGTGCCATCGGCCTCATATAACAGGTGTCGAACCGGTTCTGGGTTACGCACAAACGAGATCTTGGTTACCACACAGAGGTCCCTCGGTCGCTAGATCCTTCCGTCGATAAACCGGTCCCACTGGCCTTCGCCACCCATTTCACTATGACTTGAGTTCAGAAATCATAGCACTATGCACCACGAAAAACACGGACCGCAAGGCCGAGAATTTCCCCGCTCGATGTATTCAGGATCTTCACCCGCCCCATCCCCCTAAACTTTCGTAGGAAGCCCCCGAAACCCAGCTTTGGGTCAAATCCCATAGAGGCAAACTGAAACTCGAGTTCCAAGGTGTGTTTGTACCCCAACGTGCGCAGCTTGTTTGCAAGTCCGCACATGGTATTGTCCAAAGGGTCCCAGTAGTGGGGACGATCCGCCAGAGTATGCGACGAAAAACCGTAGGTGTCCGGCAGAAATACAATCGTACGAAGATTTGTGGAAGTTATAGAGGAGATAACGGTATGTTCGGCTTCTCCTGGGATGGTTGTGAGTACCTCAAGCAGGCAAAGCTTTGGGCAACGTTCGAGAGTCAAGGGGCTGCCAACTGAAAAATCAAAGAGTTGTATCAGCTAACGCTCAATGTGATCCTGGATATATTGGAGCGTACAGGCACACGGACCCAACCGCAGGCGCTTGAGACTCTTTGCACAAGCGTCTACGACACGCTGGTAGTGTGAAGTGGGCGGTCCGGAATCGAGACCCCCAAGAATGAACAGTTCATCACATTCCACCTTGAGCCCAGATAATCGAGTAGAGAAGATCGGGAGGCCGCGACACTTGCGTATGTCGATGGAAAGTTTCCCACGCAGAGCCCTGGAAAGAGGGACTGGATGCCGCTGATAGATCTCCCAAAGGGGATGCGAAACCGTGAGATCCCTCACGTTTGGAAAATAGTCAACGATCGCAATGAACGCGAACCATGTGAGGGTGAGTGCGTGGAGGGTTAAAGACGAGAGGGTGTGTCGAAATGATGAGAAAGCCTCGAGCTGCTGGGATATATCCTTGATGCGCATGCTGCACAGGGTGAGATGTTGGAGGTGTTGGAATGAGGGGAGGTAGACGGAGAAGTCGTTCATGGTAAAAAACGCCCAGGCTCCGGCCCGCGAAGCAGTGAAATACTGG
>Ga0307511_10003609_pt1 | contig 15852 bp, 19 predicted proteins | sample 13_EM_MG_FD_200266 | JGI IMG/M metagenome (GOLD analysis project Ga0307511, IMG submission 200266) | Populus trichocarpa ectomycorrhiza microbial communities from riparian zone in the Pacific Northwest, United States - 13_EM | ecosystem: Host-associated > Plants > Roots > Unclassified | place... | reverse complement strand
AGCAGAGCCTCGGACCTTCCGAAACGGATACGAGACGAGAGATTTAGCGCGATAAAGGACGCTTATGACGTTCTCGCGGGAAAGAGACCCGGTCACCCGTCTCGGTGGAACAGTCCAAATTCCGGCAGGGATTGGGAGCTAAGAAGTGAACTCGAACGTCGTCGACGTCACAGGTCTTCTTGGGGCCCACAAGCCAACGCTTACTCCCAATCTTACTACACACATCAAGATGCGCCACCAGACAGCGGCCCCATGACACCCAAGGATAGACAACGAGACAACATCCTCATCTGCGTCGCGTTTTTGGTACGCACGAAATGATTTCACGAAATCTTCGGACACGGGCAATTCATGGCTTTCCGCAGTCGGGTATCATCAGCTTCCTTCCTGGTTTCGTCTGGTCACCCGTTGAATACGAACGACGCCACGAACGGGCTTCGGAAAACCTAGCCCATGCGAGGCAAGAAGCTAGAGAATTCGGGATGCAGCGCAGGGAGGAGATAAGGGAGCGGGTCCGAGAGTTCAGGCGGCTGGAGGAAGAATCGGGAGCTGCCTTTGAGATCGACAGGGCAAAAGAGCGCGATAAATAGTGGCTGTTTACCGTTGTTGGAGGCGTTTCCTTTCACTCGACTCCACCCCACCCCCAATCACACCGCTTTCCCCAAGAGGTAGTACAGGGTTCTCCATCTCTGCTGCGCGGAGAGGCATACAGACTAGAATCATCAAATACACGCATTATTTGTCTCCTAGGAGATCCTAACTAAAGTCTCTTGGGAGCTTGAAATCCGGTTGCAACCTTCCCGCCAAGTTACTGACCGGTCCAGATAACCCCCCCTGACTCTTGAAGCTCTCTAAAAAGTTCTTGATCAGGTTGTAGTCTATCCCGGGGTCAACACCCTCTCCGTCTTCATCCGAATCATTGAGACCTTCGCGCTCCAGAAGTGCTTTAAGTTCCGCATCCATAGCAGCATCGATGTCGACGGGAATAGCGGTCTCTGTCGCCTTTCCCTTACCCTTGTCCCTACCGGTTGCGTGGGGTTGCTGCTTTCCGTTCGACGGCCGCGAGCGCGCAAGCTCAACATCCATAGCCTGCATCACGGATTCGAAAGAGTCGAGCGCAGAATTTTTACCGGTATCAGAGTCGTTGACCGTCGTTGACCAGACGCTAGTCACCCCGTTAGTCTGAGGAGGGCCGGAGCCGGGTTTGGCCTGCGGTTTCGTCTCAAACGCAGCAACTGTGGAGGGAACAAAGGCTGGGCTCGTCGATCAGTGCCAAACTCAATCGCGGCATTGGCTCGCACGAACCTCCACGGTTCCTCCTTTCGTTGATAATATCGTTCCATTGCTCGTTCGAGATTCCGAGGGCCTTCCTCGAGAACTGCAAGAACTCTTCTTCCTCTTCACCCATATCCGGTTCGACATCGCCAACGAGTTCAGGATGGTCCTCGTCCGAATCTTCATTCCCAACAATGAGCTCATCCTCGTCAGTCTCGTCGTCGGAATCAACGCCGTCGAAGTTATCCCTCGGGAGTATCGGCGGGCGAATCGGTCTGCTGATGGGGGGCGGTTCCTTGTCTTCGTCCATGATACATTCAGTGGATTGCTCTTCTTCTGGTTCTGGATTTGGAACGACCTTTTGAGAGTTCGCGTAGAAGAGAGGCGGCATCTTTCCATACTCCCCAGGTTCCAAACCAGGAACAAGGCGACTTTGTGCTGCATCGTAGTCGTCGGTCTCGGCCTCTGGAATCGATTCGTCATCTGAATCGGGCATGCCTTCAGAGAACTCATCGGAGCCTTCGTCACTTGTGGTCCGGTCAGCAAAGGGGATAGAATCGTTCTAGGTTACGTACTCTTCAATCCGAGCACCTTCCAGGTCGCCTTCCCCCTCGACAAATTCCTCAACCTTTCGGGCGAGTGACTTGAGTTTCGAAGCTTGATCCTGCGCCAACTGGTCCCCCTTCTGATCGACGTCCATCGCTTCAGTGCCGTCGGACTGTCCAGGTGCCATGCTCTGCAGCATGCTATCAAAGTTCTCTGCGTCAATGTCCAACCAGTTGTCTGGTTCTTCCTCTGGGCATTTTGAAGAATCGATGTCACCGGCGGCTTTCAACGCAGCGTTCGCCTTCGATGCAAAGGAAGGTCGCGTCACGTCGCTGGGCAGCTGGTCAGATGAAGCCCTCGAAAACTTGAGATAGGATATTGGCGTACTCTTCCTTTCTAGAGTTTATGTACGCGGCGGCAGCCTTGTCCTCTAAGGCCTTCCATGCATTGGATTCAGGAACTTCGGGGCCGAAGTACCCTCCAGATTTCAGGCGTTCGATATAGCCGACGTATTCCGGATCGCGCCTTAGGGCATCTTTCCGCGCTTCACCCTGGGGTAATTGTCAGCCACCACCAGATGCCACGGTGAGATTTTCATACGGTGGCTTCAGAGGAGATGTTCGTAGCGTCTGACCGGTTTTTACTCTCTTGATACAGCATCTCAAATCCACACGCCTAGTGGATCGGTGGTGAGCTATGGCATGTTAGCTGAAGGGCAGCCTCACTAGTTTCATCCCGACGTCCCTCCACCGCCACTCCTTGGTGCCCTCCGCCTCAATCCAATGACCCCATACCTTTGGAGGGTGAAACTTCTGTCCGACCAGTTGCGCATAGGCCACTCTCGTCATTCTCACAGCTGTGAGAGCGGCTGGTTGCGGAGGGAACCTCGACATTCGATGTGCGGCCTGTGGTGGGGGATTAGGTGTCACGGGGGAACTTGGAAGCTAATACTCACACGAAGGTGGATCGCGTCTCGAGTGTAAAACGTTTCCACTGGTTTTTGAACGAGCGTTGGATTAACAGAGAGGATTTTTGCGATGTCCGTCGGTAACCAAACCCTTGTTACGTGTGTGTGTTGCTTTGCGGCGGCAGGGTATCTATATCATGTTCAGTACCAAGGAGAGCGGTGGTACAAGACAATACTACCGTGAAATTCGATCCCAGACGGCATTTTCCACCTTACCGGAGGCTTTCGTCTGCACAGGATCATCCCTGACGACCTTCAACGCGTCATTGGGTGAAATATAGTTATCGTCGTCTTCCACGAGGTCGTTGCTTTCATCATCACTCTGGTCCCGTCCAGGTCTTTGTCTCTTGGCGGGTCTGGAGGAGTGTGGGGAGATATACGAGAGAGGCACAAGGTGTAACTGAGAGTTGTAGATCCAGATCTAAGAATAAACGAGTATTAAAACACTCACGCAAGCGCATAATCTTATCTGAAACTGGTGCGCACTCTGTTTTCGGCATTGGAGGGTGTCACCCAGGACGGAAGGGCCTCAGCTGCCTCGATGAGAAGAAACTCTCCATCTGAGTCCGACACTCTGTAGTACGGTTTGAGCACGAGAAATGGGGTGGTGGAGAGGGGCGGACCTTATGGCAACATCCCACTTTTTCGAAATCTCCCTGAGTAACCAAACGACACACCATTCGTCGTCGATGCAATCCCCCACGCGCATGGTGCCCTCCAACACCCAACCATTCGTGTCCGAGGCGATCTTGAGCTCGAACGGATCTCTGTGCCAGAGAAACCCAGGTAATAAGCCATCCGCGTAACTTTTGAGCACCGTTGCAAGTGCCAGCACCGAGACCTTGTCCGTCGATTGTGGTGGTGGGTAGAGCGTGTACTGGACAGTGTCTTCAGATATTGCCGGCGGTCGATTGAAGATATCCATGTGGTAGCTGTAGATTAGGAAAGTCGCGCCTCTGTCTTTCTGACGGTCACTGTGACGCCCATGGCCGCCTCCTTCAAGGATCGCAACCTCCTGGCCGTCATTGGCGACGAAGTAACTCTGTCCGACTTCTTCTGGTTATGCTTAACAGCTGAGACCCCTCCTGTGCCATAGGACTCAATCACCGGCCTACTCCTGGCGGGGATCGGCCACATTAACGAGAAGCACGAGAAGAATTTCCTCATCGTCGACTCCAGTGAGGCCTATCGGTCCGAGTCCCTTACTCTCCGACTAAAACCGGCCTCCAGAAACACAAATATCTGCGATTGAGAACGCTTTTGAGGCGTTCACGGAACGTCAAGATATTGCAATCCTCCTCATCAACCAACATGTGCGCAGCTTCTCCTCTTCATAACGTTCTGTTCTTTACTATCTGTCTTGCATGTTCAGATAGCGGAGAAGATAAGACCTCTAGTCGACCGGTACCAGAGCGCATTCCCAGCTCTCCTAGAAATCCCCTCTAAAGACCACCCATATGACCCATCGAAGGACTCCGTGCTCAAGCGAGTCCGGAAACTGTTCGGAGAGTAGTCGCCCGAGTTGGGCTCTGCTTCCAGAGGGGTGCCATTAGGTTAGATTGGAGTATTATGATACAACGATGTACGAGAGCAGGTTATATCCAATAAGATCGTTCGACGATCAGTCCCCCTGCCCAGACACAATCACAGCAACTTGCACACGGTTCGGAGTATGGGAGTCTGAAGAGTTGTCAGTGTTGGATATACGGGGCGTGTGCGTGGAGAAGCAACCCACTTGGAATCTCCACGACGAGGTCCTTAAAGTCGAAGTATCCCTGGTCGTTGCGCACCAGCTCCGCGTGGGCTTCACCCTCAAGGAACACCCTCCCATTAGCTGCGTCCAACCCGTCTCCGTGCCGTTTGCCCTTTATTCCAGAGAACAGACCAGCGAAACTCCACACACTGCTTGGCTCCTTTTCCGCTGGCGCAGGTTCGCGGGTCGGAGGCTGATTGGCGGAAGGCGTTGGTGTAGGTTCACCGCTCAAGAACCTGAACAACGCCTTCGACGACTCTGTTACACCAGCAGCACGAGCCCTAGCCCCATCGACCATGTCATCGAAAGACATGGCGCTCAGCCGTGTGAAGCCTTCACCGGTCCAGTGGATCATAGAATTGATGTACCCCTCAGACGCATCAGTAGCCATCGTCCCAGGTTGGCTACCCTGGATGTAGAAGTGGAGGAACATGTGTTCCCTTCCTGATTTATCAGAGCGGATGTAGGAAGAGACATGGCGGTTTCGGTGTCTGGGTCGAATGGCACTTGGTGGGTTGTTGTGGAAGGTGAGGGGACCGTGTAGATACCGTGCAACCTATTCACGTATCGTTAGGACTGCTCGTAAGAGTAATGTATTCATAGCACACGTACGCGGGGTGACGTTTCAATTAGCTTGCAAGCATCCTTGTAGAGAACAGTCGGAGAGTTTTTCGAAAAGAGTTCTGAGGTCAGAGCGTACAGAAGGAGGGCAGAGAATCCAGCCCCGAAGAGGATAACAACCAGATTCCCTGTCCTCGAGGCAGTCCGAACGGCTTATTGACAAGAAAGAGCGGGAGATGCGCGTAGCCGTCAGTGTCATGACCACGCGTGTTCGTGACACACACCTTTTCCGCCAGTGCTCAGCTCAGACCACCTTTTCACGTTCTCCGCACTCTGTTGTGACGGGGACACTCCCAATACGAACGGTCCCACTGTGTCTTCTCTCCGGGATCCGCGCTTCACATCCAGTGTTTGTGAGAGCAAGTCTGACGCGTTGCTTCGGTGGGTAGCATAAGACCGATTCACGGCAAACTTAAAGACAGTGATTCGGGTTGAGATCCTCGGCGTTATTGGACGCAGAGGACACTGTCTTGCCGCGGAAACAGCTACCCTCACGATCATGACTGTGGAGAAGGGGTGTTGACTTCTCCCTTCACGCGATCATCCGGGACATATGACTTTTCCCACGTTTGCTCATTCCAAGTATTCGGTTGTAGTAGCCAAGTTACTAGGGAAGTTGATTTCCGGAAACACACAAGGAGAAACAACGTGATTAAATGACTGAATATATGACAAGGGAGGTGGTTTAGACGATCTGACGGTTGTCTGTACCGAAACTCTCGATGTTTTTCCAAACGCTGCCTTTCAACTAGCCAAAAGTTAGTTAGAGGCGATAGGGCGCTAGCATTACATCCAAACTCACCGATGCACTGATACCCTCCTCGTGGAAATAGGCACGCAAAAGCTCTCGCGCAAGCCAGTCGTTTTGGACCGAGCCAAGATCACGAACGATCACATTCCGAGGTTCGCCGGTCACAGGTGCCAAGAAGAGGAGGTCTAGTGGTTGATGTTTTTCGAGCGGTTTGGAGTTGGGGAACATGGATTTAAATCCTCGGAGAGGGGATTGAATTTCTAGTTCATCTTGCGGCGTGAGAGTTTCCGACTTCTTGGCGAGGACCAGCCGCGCTTGCAATGCTCTCATGAAGCCATCGCGGAGGTGACTGTATGATGTATTTCGCGTAGGAATAACCCTGAGAGCGCATGTCGTATTTTGGATAATGTAATCAATCTTCTCTTCGGGAGTGGCTGATTGTGGTATCTGTCCATGGGTCAGTATGGAATAAATGGGAACGAAATGAGAACGAACCCGTAGTGCCGGATTATTCAAGTCTGCGTAGAACGCGACGGAGTACACCTTCACCCGCAGGAACGAAACAGTCCTCACACCGACCCCGATCAAACTGAGGTCCGGGATGGGAACCTTGGAGGGGATGTGCATAGTTTTTGGGAAGGTTATGGAGGTGCTTGGGTCAACTACCCAAACCCAGCCTCAGCAAAGTCCGCAGCGTTGGTGGTTTCATACGCACTGACAACATTGGAAGATTCTGCCTGTGCGTCGGCATAGACGGGTGTAGTCGCAAGGGCGAATGAGGCCAACAGAACGGAGCCAAAGACGAGCCTGCCCGTTCCAGCAAACCTGGGACGCGCATTCCTAGCAACGGAGAGGCTTGCGAGTCCCCTGGAGACGGGGACGCGTAAGGTTGACCTAGCTGACGTCCTCACCAGCTGCCGGAAGGCGAATGCGGATGATGTAAACATTGTTCGGCGAAGCACGTGCCACCAGCGATCGGGTAGGGTCTACGCGTCCGCTGATCTACGACTTACCGCAGGCCGCGTATACATCCTGGAATCGAATAAATACGAACGAGGTGTGTCCGCGTCAGCGGCTGCGCAACTGGAAGACATGGACCCCGACTCTAACCCCGCCTTAGATTATCTCGCCTCTCTCGGTTTCTCCCTAAAACGGCCGGACAAGATGGAAGACGACGATTTCTCCGGACTGGAGACGCCGCAAGAGGCAGATTCGTCCTTAGCTGTTCAAGGACAGATAGAAAAACAGCTAGAATCACTCAAGGGGTACCTCGATGCCTTGCCATACGAATGCGAAACACCTGAAGAGATGCAAACCAAACTAGAGTTCATCATCGGAAGGATAGATCTGAGTGTCCGATCGAAGAACTGGTCGTCGGTGCCCAGCTGGGCTCAACTACTTCATTGGTGTGTTACGCCTACTACTGCAACGCGTTTTGGCTGAACCCCTCGTAGTTGGCTATCGTTGAGATATCCGATCCCTGTTCCCACGCGGGCGAAGCTCGTGCGTCTGTTCTACGAGCTAGCCCTCCTCCCTGGGGTTGAGCCTCGCCTCATCCGTTCGTGGGTCGACAACCTCTCGCGGCTACTTGCAAACAAAGGTGATGCACCCCGGAAGGTCGAACCCGAGGACCTCCAACTACCCTGGAAACCACTGTGGCGTGCGCTACAGAAGGAACTATGGCCGAAAAAGAGGGCGTATGAAAGCTCGTACGTTCGCCCGTCAGCCCCTACACCCCATGATCTCTCCTAAAGATATCGTAGGAGAAATTCGGTAAACATCCTGCTGTACCTCGCCGAACAGGTCAAAGTGTACTTCCCGCCAAGCGAAATACCAGCCATGCTTGAGGCCTTCCTGCCCCTTGTCACCCAGAGCGTACGTGCAGGGCCCTCCTTTCCCGGTCTATATAAAAAACTTGACCCCTCTTCGCTCCTTGGAATCTAGTCCGTCCTCATCATGATCCCCGTCATGACTTCTTTCCTTCCCCCGTTCGACATTCACCTTTACGTCCCTGTGCTCTTTAAATTATGGGAAGCCTTCAACTCCGACATAATAAATTCGCGCCTGGTCGAGCTGTGCGGAGAGCTCTCTGAGGAGCACAAAACCGGGAACACCGTAAAATGGAAAGACGTGGGAATCTGGACCGACGCAGAATGGACCGTCCTCGTTGGGAAAGCGCTTGGATCCATGAGTAAGATTCTTCTAAATTGTGTAATTCTGTAGCTGACTACTCTACAGACGTTCCCGTTGGAGCTACAAAGGTACGCGTCATGCGCAGTTTGTGTTACCCTCATATAAACATTTGTAGGGGTCGAGCACGACAGCCTCTCAGGCTGACTTACTTGGCGAGAAGCTCGCCTCGAGAATAAAGAAGAATGTGAACCGCTACCGTACGTCACACCCCCGTTACCCCACTGCATATATTTAACGATGATCCCAGGCTCTCTTGCAAGACTTTTCGTCTATTCGATGGCTGTAGATAGTCCTATACGCAAAGACGCGACCGACACCCCAGGGTCGAGCCGACCCGGATATCTTGCCGGTTCGAAGGCTCTGGACTCCCTTGACAAACTGTTGACGAGCACGGAATCGTTCTTCCATCCATCAAACTTCGGACCTTGGTCTGTATTCGTAAGTGCCCGCTTTTATGACTATTAAACCAGCCTCACCCTCCAAAAGTTGACAACTTTCTTACAATACGTTGCTTCCGAGTTTTGCAAGCGGTGGAAGGACGAAGAATTGCCCGGGTGTGAAACACCCCCGGTTCGTCGTCCGCGGGTTTCGGTCGTAAGCTCGCCCACGCGCTGACCGTTTGAAATTTAGATGTATCGGTTGACGCCAGCTATCAGGCGGGCTTTCGTGCTATCAGTACGGACCCCTGCTCTGCTTTCGATGTTCTCGAAGGACCCCATCTCGATGACCTTCGCTCAGGGTGCACTCAGGTCGATCGCATTCCTTGAACCGAATCTCATCATGCCAGATATCGTCGAACGTGCATATGGCGGTCTCGAAGTTGTCAACGAGACTCACCGTACCACTGCGGTCCTTACCACCTTGTCCGGTGTTGCCATGCCGTTGGTCTCGGAGAGGATCTGGCTAGGAGGACAGAAGCACGTTCTGCCGTTGCTTGAACTTTCGCTCCCTGGAATCGACCTGGTTTGTCTCCTCCGTCCCACCGATGGCCCATATGGCTCCTGACTCTGGTGTCCAGAATGATCCCGCCAAGACGGTGTGCGCTACGATGTTCATCACGGCCATTGTGCAAGCTGGTATCAAGATAGGAGATCTAACCCACCACGTTGGCCTGGCTCTAGCGAGCGACGCTCCCGGAGATGAGATGATGGCTGTTGATGAGGAGGACATCACAATTCCAGAGGGTACCGAACCCGGAGGGCCAACACTTAGTAGGGAGGAGGAGCGTGCACTGGTACGAGACAGTACCGCCGGATTCGCTGGTACGTTGTTGTAAGGGACCTTCGAACTTCTCTAAAGGTTTTATTTGTAGATTGGGTGGTCTCGCTCTTCCGTAGGGTCTTTTCGTTGTTCGAGAACCTTCCTGAGGAAGGAGGGAAACGAAACACTGTCCCAAGGCAGGAAGAAGTCGTCCTCAAGTCCGTCAAGTCGATGCTCGACATTGTCTGTCTCCACCTTTCAGACCAATTATTCGACCTGGTGCTGAAGATCGTGTTTGATTACGCTGTCACGAACGCGAGGTCCAACTCAGTTAGGGTAGGCTGTCGGAATTATGTGCCCATATCCTTTCGGTGCTGACGACGCCTTCAGGCCGTCGGGCAGCTCGTTTCGTGCCTTGCTCGGGCAAAACCTAGGAAAACGATTGATGTATTTTTGCCGCATTGCGTAGCGCAGATCCAGGAAGAACTGAAACATGGAGCTTCAAGCTTGAGGACAACGTCAAATCATTCTGCTGTTCCCTCTGACACCACGTTACATTGGAGTGCGTATCTCAGTCGAGGATCAATGAGTCTCTGACGTCAGATTCTGAAGACCTTTCAATCCTTCGCGCATGCCTCGGTTATGGGAGTGAATCGGTGCGGTTGATTCGCTGACGGGAAGTCTTGTCACTAATCACAGCCGTTCATAAGCTGAAAACACAAAAGCAACCCTTGCTTGATTTGTTCGGCCTGCTTATCGATAAGGCGAAGTCTAAACGCGGCTATTCCACAAGTGGCGGGATACTTTCCCTCCTTATAAGCACGCTCATTGGGACGTATCCGCTCGACACCCGGTTTGTCAATTCGGAAGAATGGGACAGCCCTGGTCAGAAGAAGTTTCGCGAATATCTGGAAATGATCCCCTCTAACTCGAACTCAAGGATTCGATGCAAATCACTGCCTCTACTGGGGACGAATGTACGACCCCAAGGATGTAAAGATTGAATGGCATGGTGAGTCCCACCGTGGAGAATACAATTGACTCCGCTGACTCCGCGTAGTCCCTTCCAGAGAGGAAATAGCTTTCGTATTGGAGATCCTCGAAGTGCTAGGGAATCCAGTCCTTGACAAGATTGACCTGCTCCTTGACAGCGGTACCACCTGGGACAGTGTCGCCCGGAATGACTTCTGTCGGTAAGGGGACCTCCTCGCCAGCACGTTCAGCGTTTACTCCTGTTACAGGTATATGCGTGCCATTCGGTCAATATGGGGTGGTCTCGCGTGTTTCATGCGAGAACGACCCAAAGTCCCGGAGAGCACATTCTCCTATGATTTTGAGGTGCCTGGTCTCCTTCTCTCAAACATATCCGTCAAATCAGGTTTCGCACTTGACGACCCTGAAGACCCAAGATACAAGGTTGCCGAGGCACATCGAGAGCGATTTGGGGAAGTGATTCACAGGGCCACAGAGACGATCGCTTTGAGGAACACGGTGGAGGGGGAGGACCACGTGGATGCCATTATCAGCATTGCGAAGGCCGCTGAAGTGTTCCTGTTGGAATACGGCACCTCGAGGGGACTGTACAGCGCACAGAGGAAGGTCTATATTCAACTGCGGGAGTATGTCACAGCGTTCCGGACCCCTTGATCAAGAGTGCTGACGATTGGGGTAGGATTCACCGAATGTCTCCTAGACAGAAGGAGAGGTCCAGGATGACGATGCTCAAACGGGCTCACCTGTATCACTACAGCAGAATGTACATCAACGCGATGTATCGTCAACGGTCCCCCCTCGACGACAAGTTGATCGGCGACTTGGTCGAACTTTCTCTTTCTCAGTACACCAGGTTGCGAAGGTATTGCCAGTCGATTGTCCGATCAGTCTCAGAGGTATACCTTCCCTGTTGGAGATCCACAATAGCCCTGCTTATACCGCATAGCGTTACATTCGTTCCACGAGGTCATTCTTGCCCGCTCTCTGTGACTCGTTAACCGTTGGTACGGAACCAGACCGTATGAAGGGTGCGCTTTATATGCTTTGGGATAACGCGTTCGCGAACTACGCGTTGGCAGGTACGCCAACCTGACCGCATGAGATTTCCCGGTGACCAACTCTTCGCAGACGTATATATCTCAAACCGGTACTTGACAAGGCTCCTTGATTGTCAACACCAAGAGAAGGTAACTTGACCTCTCTCCCTGCGTAGTATCTCGCGGGACCCTCACTGTTTATTTCTACCGGTAGCCATCGATTCAGAAACTGGTCTCCAACTGTGCTTCTGAATGCTTGGCGCATCTGACCGACGAAGCGGTCCACTCTGAGGCGTACCGGGACGACATACCCGGGGTCCTTGCGGCTCTGGACGATCTTGAAGGTGCTTTCGGTAATTCTCTTGTCGACCAGGCCATTTTAGAGGATGCCCTCGAAAAGATGGAAGCAAGGTTCGCGGCGGAAACCCAGAAACACGAGAAAAACGTATGTCGTCCACTCTTGTGCGGTATGTTCCACACCCTGAGGCATACCGTTGTAGATGGAGTTGGTTCTCGCCGTCGCATCCAGACCAACCACACACGTTCGTCCTTTTCCGCACCTGGGGTGTGGCTGACTTACCCACATGGGAATAGTGGAGGTACCAGCAGTTTGCCACCCGCATTTCGTATAGCTTACTACAAAGAAATATGGTGCCAACACCCGAACTCGCCCGCTACTTCCTGGAACAATGCACCAGTCCTCACACTGCGACCAGGGCCATTGCAGTTCGGTGCGCATCCTCGTCAGGCTTCACGCGGTTGGTGGTTGACAGGGCGCTATAGGGGTATTGTCAAGATCATGGTCCAGATCAAGATGAGAACGTACTCTGCCAACTCTGAGGAGTTGTGGTTAGATGAATGGCACAGTCCGATAGAGAGAAGGATTACTGTTTCAAGTCCTGCCGCAATCAGTGAGCAACTGGTAGATCAGACATCGTGAGGATGATATCAATCACCTCGAATCTTACTTACTTCCGTTCGGTAGGAATCTCTACGTCGACAAGGTTCCATCAGGATTCCTCCTGTGGCAACCAGAGCTCAAGGCGTACCTGAAAGTTCCAGAAGGAGATTCACCGATTGTTTGGGAACAAGCGTCACAGGCCGTACTTGAGACTCTCGGGGACCTCCTGGATAGCGGAGAGATTTGTTCTCAGCTGGTGACCTTATGGGCCCAGGAATCGTCGCAAAGCGAAGGAAAGCCAGATCTCAGAAATGACCACGTCCAGTTCATCAAATCGCTTGGTGTGTGTTCCTTGTTGTAATTCTGGGATGATTCTGTTCTTAGTCACGATTCAGCCAAGACATTTGAGGATCGTCACCTTGATACTATCCTGAAAAGCATCGATCCTCTGCTCACTGACGCGGACCGTTTCAAACAGAGGGCTGGTGCAGAGGTTCTTGTTGGGCTGTTGCGCGGTATGGATCTGGTATGCGCTCTTCGATTCATGCTAAGCGCGATTGTCTAGGATCGAAACACTGGCCCCAACAGAAGTGGGATAAACTCTGGACATGGACGTTGGACAGGATCGACCAGATCTTTTTGCAGATCAAGCCGGATACTTTGAGTTTCTGGAAAAGCGTGTTTAGCGTGAGTCTGCGAACGTTACATTGGCCCGTGGCTGGTTTCTGATACCAAGCGTTTTAGTCTCAACTGGACGACCGGGATCCAAGGAGGAGTAACCCGCTCATACAGTGGACCCTCAACCTACCTCTCGACTTCCAAGGGGACTCTGCGTTTACGAGTGAGTAAAAGCGAAGAAAAGGTCTGTTGAGTGGTGCTGAAGTCGTTCAAGTGAACAAGACGCTGTCACTGTTTGGGGTCGTCCTGGATAACATAACACCCCGCTCAGCCCCGCTTGCCGACCAATTCTTCAGGGTCCTGTTAGATAACGCAAACACCGGGTACAACGAGGTCGGTCGAAGACATTCGTAGCCGTCGGCTATCACTTACACTCCACTCCAGATGAGGGGTCACATTGCGTCTTCATTATACATCATCATCTCCGCCCAGTGGAAACCTACGTACTCTTCTACAGCCGACCTCCTTCACTCGTGTGTGACTGATCCGGACCCCCTGGAAATCAGGTGAGACACTTTCCTCGTGGCGAACGGGCGACGATTTACGTTCTTGACCCCGCACTCAGATCAGCTCGTTACCTGGAGAATGTGATTGCTATGGCCCAAAAACTCCCTGAATGGAAGGAACAACGACTGCCCCCGCCGCGGACGAATCAGTCACAGTACGACAAAGTGGGATTGACTCGTGAGTAGGCCGTGCATCATGAACGCCTCGCGCCTAAACCTACGACAGTGCTGTTGTGGATGTGGTCGATGTCGCACGGGCCAATGGCACCGTTGATATTCAAGTATATCAAACCTATGCTGTGCGATCACAACTTACCGCCCCCACGCTGCCCGGAAGCTGATTGCATCATTTCACAGGCCGGAAATTCTCAAGATGTCAGAGTTAAACGATAGCTCTGAATTGCAAATCTACGCTGTGAGCGGTTCGTCATTCATAATGACGCAAAAGCTGACTGGTGACACAGTCGGCGGTACTCTACGTCCTGTCCGCTGTTACACCTCCTCACGAGTATGTCGAGGATATCCTGAATCACTTTGTGAACGCGATCAAGTCATCTACGGTAAGTGTTTCGGTCATTCGTGTCAGTATTCTTGTCGTCCTGACACGCGGAACAGTCGTGGAGGATCAGGCTGAATGCGCTGCCTACCCTTGTGGTTTTCTTCTACCGGAACCTGCTGAGCATTTCTGACTCGGGAGGTACACAAGTCATGGAAGTGTTGTTGGACTGCCTTGGGGATGAGAATGTGGAGGTGAGGGAGATGGCGTCCAAGGCGCTTTCTGGGATTGTCAGATGCTCGCAAAGGCAAAGCATAATCCCACTCAAGGTGTGTAACACGTTTAGGGAGCGATTTCACATCTAAGGTTTGATCTTTGTGCGGAACCAGGACCGTTTCGTTGGCCTGGTTAGGAAGGCGAGATTGCCATCGCGTCAAGATGCTGGATATGCGGAGAAGCTGAGGCTGTTGCATTCTGGGATCCTCGGCCTGTGTGCTTTGATCGAAAGCTTCCCGTATTCTGTCGAGCCTTGGATGCCACCGGTGACCGATGGTGAGTTTCACCTTGGTCACGACTGCCCCAGATCGCGTTGATAATGGTGACGGTGACCATCGGTAGTACTCGCTGCGCACACCACGGATCCTCTACCGATATCGACCACAATCAAGAAGTGTGCATCTGAATTCAAGAAAGTGAGGCGAAATCTTTAATCTTATGCCCCGGATGACGCTAATCGATCTTTGGTCGCCGTCTATCTATCTAGACCCATCAGGTAAGGAAAAACATATATGTGCGCTTAATCAATATCGATGAGAATCTGACGGGCGTTGGATTGTTGACAGGACACCTGGGTCAAGGATCAGTTATTGTTTGATGAAGATCAGCTGCAGAATCTGTCCACAATGCTGGTTGGGACATCGTATTGTACGTTGGACTCGCTGTTTCCGTGGGGTCGATCTCTCTAACTGGTCTTGGCGCTACAGACGCGTAGTTGTGGAAACCCCCGTCGGGTAATGTGATGTAGAGAGGAGAGGATGAAGCGCTTTGGATTTGTACCTGTACAAGAGTAATAATACAATCGCATACAAGACCGGTTCGGGGGATAAGCAAAACGTAAAAAGACGAGATGCCGAATCGGACGGGGAAGATCAGGTAGTGAATGGGACACTCAGACCGCTGTCGATGGAGGACATCGATGGGCCACAGGGGAGCGGAACCGGGTCAGCGGCGAGGAGTCTGCTTGTCCATTCACCGCAAGGATCCGACTTCTCCCACGCATTGCAAAGATGAAGGCGTACGGATATGGTGTGTTTTGCCGGTGTATGTATAATGATTAATTGTGGGTGCCGAGCCGATTACTGTCGAGGCAGCAGGATGACGTGCTGGGACAACGCTAAGCTTTTGGAATTGGGAAGATTTTTCATTCAGGGAGCGAGACACGCGTTCTAGATTCGCCCTCGCCTATTGCGGTGCTGGGTCGCGAGGCCGGGGCGTGGCGCGTCGATCACGTGTCAGAGGCGTGTCACGTGTCGTGAGGCGGTGAAGCGAGCGCTGACCGGTCGATGGAAAGATTCGGACTGTGACCGAGACTACGACGACGACGACGACGACGACGCAAGAACGGTGGATTCGAAATTTCCTTTTCTTTTCCTCTATTATTATTCGCTCGAGAGACGTAGGCGGACTCGAGGTGAGTTTCTCTCTTTTAGGATTCACTGCCAGACGCAGGTTCTGAGGTGAAGATTTTGGATTAGATCCACGAGCCAGCAGCGTGTTCGGGTAATTGATTGCTTGCAGGCAAGGACCCCACCAGACGCTTTTAGGCTGGAAGTCCCCGCGCCTCGACAGCACCCCCAATCAAAACGACCGTCCGAGTAACGTACGTCCACGTCCCCCCTCCATCTCCCCCTTCATCTCCCCCTTCCCATTCACTCA
>Ga0307511_10003608_pt1 | contig 15855 bp, 18 predicted proteins | sample 13_EM_MG_FD_200266 | JGI IMG/M metagenome (GOLD analysis project Ga0307511, IMG submission 200266) | Populus trichocarpa ectomycorrhiza microbial communities from riparian zone in the Pacific Northwest, United States - 13_EM | ecosystem: Host-associated > Plants > Roots > Unclassified | place... | reverse complement strand
CTTTCCTGTGACTACAGGCACATTGACACCCCGGCCGCCAACCGCAACGACGCAACATGCGCCAACGTCGTTGATTTTGTCTCCACCTACGGCATAGAGCTTGGTCTAAGGAGGTTATTGACAGACTTACCGTCGGTTTTTCCATTTTCTTGCCTTTTGTATATTTTCCGACAAACAGCACGCCCAGCCTCAATTTGTAAGTGAATACGGTCTCAAATATGCACAATAGATTGCCATCGATGCATCGATCGCCTTGGGCACTTACCCGGTTGGGGATTAAGTTTATGGCATACAACCATCCAATCATTTAAGATGTGTATGCTCAGGAAGGAAACGGAATAGCTTGGAATATCTGAGCCACACGAGCTCTAGATCAATCCTTGAATAGTTCTACTGAACATATGCGGTGTTGGAAGCCCCTGGAAAACCGTACACGTGACATGTAGCTAAAATCGAGTGAGGTCAGTCTGGGGGGCTGGCCTCCTGGGGGGTCAAATGTTGAGATAGGTCCATCCAATTAAAGTGGTGTCATGCTGTCAAGGGTTCAAGGGAATCTATGTATCGATGGCAATCTATTGTGCCTATGTGAGGCCGTATTAATTACAAATTGAGGCTGGCCGTTTTTTTTTGGAAAATATTCAAAAGGCAACGAATGGAGAAATCGACGGTATGTCTGTCAATAACCCCTTAGACCAAGCTCCAGGTAGCTCAAAAGACGCCTGGCGCTCTGTACGTACTTTTGTGCTACTGAACACTTGATTCTGATGTGATTATACCGCCTTATTTCAACAAATACCGCATCCTCCCCACCGCCATAATCCACCCTCTGGAATAACCCCTATCCACTCACATATTTGAGGTGCAGATTACTCAAATGTCAAGTACCAAGTTTAAGCAATATTTTTACCAATCGAATGAGCTGCGCACACTCATATCCCCAGGACTCTACCCGCTTCACTACACATTCTACTAATGCTAACATCTATTCTGAGCCCACTACCGTCGTGGTTACTTGTAAAATCATTCATAAACGCTAAAACGACCGCCGATGCACTCCCCGGTGATGGTGCATTACCCCGTGATGTACTCTATCCAGCCAAATCCGAACTAGGGTCAACCTACACATGATTGTCATCGCGTCAGATAGTCTCTAGATTGTAATAGAAAGCAAGGCATCCAGAGGGCTCGAACCACCAGCTTCAACCGGGGACACAGAAACCCACTCCCGACAAACAACATATCGCAATCACGGAAGTCAATAGATACCTTGGGATATATTTTTATTTTATTTTATTTTTTACATATTCATTACTCATGTGATCCCAACGGGGACCCGTCAAGATTGTTCGACATTCGGGATTACTACAGATGGCTTTTGTTCTTGGGCCTTTTCATGTTAGACCAACGAGGTACATCCGGTGGGGCACCGAATCAGAAGAGCTAAGCACTTGCTTCTCGCTCCAACCTCATTTCTCGTAGCGCATCTGAGCATCTGTCTCCAAGGGGTGCCTGGGTCTGCTGGATCCCTGGGTGGCCGCCTAGGCGGTATGGAAGGTAATGACACTTGTGGTGGTGGGGGTGATGGTGCCTTTTCTCTCCGGCGGACAATGTCTAGGGTGGGTGGAAAGATGCCAGGTAGGCCATTTTCGGTAGGCGTTGCGGGTTGGGCTATCTGCTGAGTATGGACACCTCAACTTGCTCAGCCCCGACATCCATATAATCATCCCCAGTACAGTACGCAAGTCATCTTTATGAAAAATTTCATATTCTGGTGACCTTCTGACTGGTATCTGTGCCCTCCGATTACCCAGACCACCGGATGCCCCCTGGTGGTCCAACATAAAAAACCCCCACTTACCCCCATCTGTTGCAATCCCGAAGATAGAGCTGTCCTCACGGTCCCTCGTGCCTCTCGCTCTCGATATAGGCACCCCATATACCCCAGGACTTGCGCTTCGGTCATGCCATACCCACCCTGTCCCTTTGCCCCGACCACAGCTAGCACTGTTCGATAGCCTGCCCCAGTAGAGATATCTTTCGAACCCCCAGCTTCACCAGGCTCCAGCTGCCCCACAAAACCCAGAGCCCAGTCCATTCTCCCGCTATATGTCCTGCCTATGACTTCATCGTGGAACTCCAAGGGAATTTCATGAAGTAATCGCAGCCCCCTTTAGAACCCTTTTGGTTGGATATTAATTGCCCTGTTTCTCGCACGATTCACCTCCTGCCCCTTCCGCCGGTTGGCCCGCTACGGTACGCTGGTACACCGCACTGGTCCCATTGATTATCGATGTTGCTGTGAGTAGGACCAGGTCCACAGCGGGTCTTCTGCCGACCTTGGTGTCCAAATAGGCGCAGCGTGGATGTTTAAATATGAACTCCTTCAGAGCAGAATTATTTCCCACGGCTAGGTCGATTTCATGAACAATATCAGGGCCTAACTTTCCCGACAGCCATCCCTCTACCGCTGAATCTTTAATAGTCCAGGAGAATGGATTATCTTCACCGGCGTCCTCACCAAATGCAGGGTTTGTTTCCGTGTGAATGAGAGAGAAGTACTCCAAGGTCTGAATTAACGTCCGCAGTTCTGTAATTGCTAAATGTTCAACATTAGGGGCAGGGGGGAGCTGAAACGGCCCGCCCCTTTCCTTTTTTATCGGCCGTTGTAGACGGGTAGGTCTCTTTTGTTTTTTTGGAGCCTTTGCCGCCGGTAGAGGCTTGCTGGCTTTTCCGCTTCTTAGGGGCCGTCACTTGGGGGGCGGGTGGTGGAATTGCTGAAGATCTTGCTTGCACGCGGGCAGAATGCCTAAGACCTAGTTCCAGTTTAATACCTTGCTCTGAGGTAATCCCTTGCTCTAGGTTCATACCTTGCTCCGGATTAAGACTTTTCTTTGGACCTGCCATGATCGGGATAGAGCGTCTGGTACGTCCGGGTTGGGGTGGGAGTCCGTATGTGAGTGGGGCTGGTGATCCCGGTACCGGTTACGATGGTGTCTGTGTGAATGAGAACCTGAATAATGGCACGTACCAAGTCCTTCTCGAGCTTTTGTTGGTCTATATGTGTAACTTTCTGCTCCCTCTACCGATACCCCGTGCCCTTCTACCCCCTTAACCTGCAAAATTTAAAGATCGATCTTTGGGCAGAGAGGGGAAAGAAGAAATTGTCAACTTTAGGCTATCTAGTGGGGACCAGGGGCTATAGGGTGTAGGTGTAGATTGCGCAGCGGAGGTTGTGAGGCGGAGGTTGTGAGGCGGAGGTTGTGAGGCGGAGGTTGTGAAGCGGAGGTTGTAGAGCAGAGGCCGTAGAGTGAAGATTATGTAAGAAAAGACACTCTACCGACCTTATCCGAGAGCCAAGGAAGCTTATATTATGTTGAGATATGATGAAAGTATTATTCCGGTATCATGTGGGGTATCATGGTATATCAAAGATCACCTGTGGGAAAGATCCATGTATATATATGGCGGTACAAACCACCGATAGAACAGACAATCAATCAAGACACTCGATCCCCATCTACAATCATATCTTTATTACCAATATTATCTTTACAGTTTATACGGCAAACGTACCTTGCGCTCTAAGCTTAAGGCTGGCACAGTACTGCCTCGTTGCACTACTCACGCATTGGATCCTCCTATACCTTCCACTTCCACAGAGCGACATTCAGAGGCGTGGATACGGTCAATAGAGCTAATAGATTACCTGCAGCTCCACCACATTGAGCAGCACGCTCCAATATAACTGACGGATACAGAAGCTTGTATAGAGAGATTATTTGAACTAATACTTTATGAGTCTAATAATCCTAGAATGTCAGGTGTATTGCCTCAGATCTCAAGACGCAAGTGCTTGGAGGTACTGCGGTAAAAATAATAAAAAATCAGAGTCATGGATCTCCGATGCGAATACAGCCTGGAATTCGGGGGTAAGCGACTACTCACAATCAAGGCCTCCAACGAAGTCTACGAAATTCGGGGGATCTTATAGGAGAATATTTTCGGGGGATATTTTCTGGGGAGCAGAATTCCCGATTCATGTTTGACAATCGGGAGCAGGTGGTGAAATTCCCTTATTGCTTCTGGCAGATTCCCCGACTGACACCTTGCAGGGAAAACAGGCAAGCTATGGAATTTCGACCTTCAAATGCTTGAATCACCCACCAGAATGGAGTCAGCGAACTTCGGTGTGTGGCTACCCTTACTTCCCCTATATGTTTTCCCCCGAAGCCAATGTAGCCCCTGTCAAGGCACCTCCGAAATCCTTTGGTATATCCCCTGGAGATAACGCGGTAGATATGGTATCCCATCTACCTCCGCACCCGACGTGTAATCGTTGAACATGTCATCAATAAATCCTATACATTCACACAATATTTACCATAGCATTATTCGAGCCAAACGCTGCGCTCTGGAGGTTATGGCTTTGGAGATTTTAGGAAATTGAATGCCGGATATAACATGGTGCTGCTTTAGATATCCTGCTTCAAAGCACTAAAGTGCGAGGGATTGTTCCTCCCCCCCACCCCCGGGGTTCCACTAATCTTCATTGCTTTGTCTGTTGGCTTGCAATAGATGTATCTTGCTGGTTCACTGTTCAGGACTGAAAATAAAGGGTATGTTCTGGTCCTGTGCGAACGCAATAGAGTTCACCAACAGATTGGTCTGTACGCGAATGGGCCATGGCTTGTTAGTCGTCTTCGATTGACTGGTCAAGCGACGAACACAGGGAATAAATGCTGGCCAGGAACAAGTGCATGTTGATGCATATTGGGTATATTCATTAGGTAGATGGTTATTGCCGAACTTGAATAGTGCCCTCAATATCGGAATCTTCTTGCTGGACATGCGCTCCAGCATCCACTTCTCCCTCTGCCTCCTCCAGTCCCTCCTCTTCTTCTGTCCCCCCTCGGATTCATCCTGGTTGCAACAAAACCGGTGCGCTATTTAAGAGCGCAATAGGTAGTACAAGCAAGATTAGTGCACAGGCATGGAATGCGACTAGTAGAACAGTTAGCTGTACATTTAAAACCCACATCAGGAGTTGTGTTTGAGCTGGCCTTGCAACATGTTGAAGGGATCGCAATGACAATGAGTTCCGATGAATATCACGGTCTAGATGGTTGGGTAATTGTTCAATCTCAGCACTAGCCATGGTAACTGAAGCTTGGTCAATATTTTAAGCAGATTAGAGAGTGTAGCACAATCCATGCAACCTATGTCTTCGTTAGTGACTCTTTACCATATTTAGATATATCTAGCTAAAGCTCATACCTCATCTCGTAATATTGTTCATTTAAGGCTGTAAAGGTTTTGTTCTTTCCGATCTCTGAGAATTGATCGTGGGGCCCGTTATCACCATTTCTCTAGCGACATGCAACAATATTATAATTAAGAAGATATTGCCTGTTTAGTATAGCGTTGACCCCTTCTCTTATAGTTGTAACGGATATATCGTTGTATGTGATATGATTAAGTTTGTAATGCGAGTTTGTACCTGGCCATCAGCCAACGTCAGCAGTCTTTTTACCTCAATCGCTCTAGCAGTACATGTCCGGTAGCCCACCCTCGTAGGGGTATCCTTGGCACTTACTGCGAGGGGTATTAATCACACCCTAAGGTTCATCCGTGGGGAGCCAGTGCTTCGGGTAGGGTATAGGACATGAAGATTTGCATTATAAATACATCAAAGTTATCAATATTCCGACTTCTTAAATAAGGGTCAAAAGGGCAGTTTAGAGGTTGGCTTGGACCTAGAGAACAGGGGGATGTAGCTAGGTGGCCTATCTATTAGGTACCTATTGTGTATTCGATACAGGTGAAGTAAACAAAAATATAACAACCACTACTACACTACAAAAAAACTATAATAAAAAAGACGAATAACATTAAAGAGAGTAAAGAACGATACTCAATCGAAACAAAAAAGGGGAAAAAATCCAAAGAAAAACGAACCAGACATGAAAATCGCAAGTAATTATAAAAAGCAAGGAACCTTGAAAATGGTAGAAATTACTATTCGTCATTGCCTCGTTGGCTGAGTGAAGAGATGATATATTCGATGATCATATCAGAGGTATAACTAAGGGGGAGGTGGAAATTTTCCAGTATCCCAGGCATTGAGTGTTCAACTGAATTTATCCTTTTCCACGATATTGCTTCGATCTACTCGCCCTTGCTACCGGCACAATTCCCTATCATCGGCTGCATAATTTATCCTATCCCAACGAAGGGAAAAGGATATCACACGCTTCAGAATGTGTGCACACAACCTCTTACCGTAGATACGACAGTTGGCGTCATGATCAGTCAATCTGGTCCGAAAACACAAAATACATAGATGCAACATCTGTCCATATGCACCAAATCCATATAAGCCTTATCAAAGCGTAAAGCTGGCTGCCAAGCCTCTTGCCTCCCCACCATGTTTCAAGTCATGTCACAGTGACGAAACACTGCTGTAACCTCCGTGCAGGTCTTTTATATACCATCTGCTGGAGCAAATTCACCTTGCCTGCATGCACACCTGCCTGCTCCGCACCCACCAAAAATGTCAACCCACAACTCCATCCCCAAAACCATCACCCTCCCCTCAGGGTACGAAATGCCCCGGGTAGGATACGGCGTATGTCTCTTTCGAAATTGTCACCCCTGTTCCTCCTTTGTATTCTCCCCCCGACCCATACTAACATTCCTTTCCTCTCCCCAGGTCTACCAAATTCCGTCTGAGGCCTGCCCCATACTCGTGGTCGATGCTCTTTCCTTTGGCTACAGGCACATTGACACCGCGACCGCCTACTGCAACGACGTCGCATGCGCCTATGCCATTGAGTTTGTCTGCACCTACGGCACCCCCTCGCTCCGGAATGCAATAGTCCCCAGATCAGAGATATTCTTCACCACTAAAATCCCCCCAAGCCTCAGGGGTTACGATGCTGCCTTGGAGAGCATTCGCAACACGGTGGAGGAGAATGCGGGGTTGGAGGGCTATGTGGATTTATACATGATTCATGCGCCCTATGGTGGCAAGGAGAATAGGCTGGCTGTGTGGAGGGCAATGAGGGATGCTTGGAAAAAAGGGTGGATTCGGAGTTTGGGGGTTAGTAATTATTCGTAAGTCAAAGGGCCCTTCTCATGTTATTTACGATTTGAAGAAAGGAGCCCCTCTCGGGTATATTTTCCATTTGAAGACAAAGGGCCCGCTACTGTTATTTACCACTTGAAGAAAGGGGCCCTCTCCTGTAATCTGCTATCTAAAGAAAGAGAGCCGTGGCGAAGACTGGCTAATCTCTCTCTCGGTCTGGGGATAGGATTGCACACATGGAAGAACTCCGGGAATGGATTGCGGAGGAAGAAAAGAAAACTGGGGAGAAAGGCTCCGGAGGTACAGTCAGTGTGGGGCAATGGGAGGTAAAACATATTTGCCAAAAGCTTCCTTATCCTCTCTTCTTCTACATTACTAACCAAACCCCACCCTACCCCACCAAGATCCACCCCTGGTGTCCCCGCAATGACATCCTAGCCTACTGCCAAACGCACTCCATCGTATCGCAAGCCTATGCCCCCGTCGTCCGGGGCACCCGTTTTTGCCACCCTGTCACCCCGGAAAACCCCAACCCACCCATTCCCCTGGGTTCGGAATATCTCTATGAGCTTGCAAGCAAGTATGAGAAAACCCCTGCGCAGATCTTGCTCAGATGGAACCTTCAGAAGGGGTGTGTTCCGATTGTGAAGACGATGAGTAGGGAGAGGCTCAAGGAGAATATCAGAGTCTGGGGGTGGGAGTTGGGAGAGGAGGAGGTGAAGAAGCTAGAGACGACGGAGTATAAGCCAGTGAGTTGGGATCCGGTGAAGGATTGTAAGGATTAGCGGCGGGGATATGGGAGACTGAGGAATCTGGTAGTGGTATCTCCCAGGAAGGCGGAGTGGAGCTGGTTATTGCGATAGAGTTTGACCATTGCGGTGACCAAATCTCTGAGGAGTTCTTACTTTGAGTATTCAAGTTTCTTTTACTAGTACGATTAGTGTCCCTTACCTACGGGATGTTTAGGGGGCATGGTTGATCTCATTACCGCAACTCGTCAATCGCCAATCATTAACCATCGATCACCCCACGCACCCCAGCCCCGCTATCTATCTGTACCATGCTCGCATTTCATTCTGCAATCTTTTGGCATCATTCGTGGTACAACATTTCTGTCTCTGTCGACTTAACTTCTACTGCCGGGCTCTCCCTCGTGTACACGACGCTACATGTAGATACATATTTATTAATCTATATAAAAAATCGTTCTTTATACAAATTGGCTTAATTCCGCAACTCAACTCCATGACACGTACCGAGTGGGCACTGGGTATCAGTATTGGTATTATCCACCTAACCGTTGGTCTGTTCACAGCTACAGTACCAGTATGGGGATATCAGATATCAGATATCAAATACCAGATTTCCAAAGTTGGAGATACTACTTGGTGTAACTTTTTTGGAGTGGGAAAGGAAAGGGATGAAAATATCGTTGTCGGTGTATTCTGTAGAGGGTGTTGGTTGTTGTAGGATAGGGCTGGATTGGTGGTGGTGGGCCATTCCCGCTAGGCGTAAGGATTGTACCTGATGGGGGAGCGGGGGGTGACATGATACTCGATGATATATTATTGTTTTGTGATATACTAGATTAGATGATTTCCCTAGGGGATTAGATATCATTTGGGATATAGCTAGGTTTTATCTCAAGTCTCACATAAACTTCGTTTCTTCCTGGATCTATCTTGGAAAAGGAAAAGGATAAGGAAAAAACACAAGCATCTGCCAGTGCGTCCATGGTTTTTACTTTGCGAGTTTCGTGTGTGTTTGGGGAGGGGGGGGGTATAGTACATATATAGATAGGTAGGATGTCATGGCAGGCCACCTATATACGTGTCTGTTGAGAGCTATTCTGCTTGTACATGGGCAATTGTGGGAAAAACGTGATCTCATTCAGGGGGGCAGTTTCTCCCTTGATACAGTAAAGCCATATAACTCTGATGTGGTTATTTGCACGCGGCAGGATACCCTGGCGAATGAATGCTCACACATACTAGGTAACCCGGATTCTGCTGCATACCCTACGATCGTACTACTTCACCGCTGTTAGTCGCCTATACTACGCCTTCATTTATTCAGAACCTGTCCGTCTTCCGTCTTTTCTTGACACGTATATAAGTAGCGTTGTCATCGATTTAGGTGGGCCTGCGTTGTAAGCAAGTACTCCCAATCCACAGCCTTGATCACATGGACCCACAAACCTAGCCCTCATGGAGGCACTTTCCACGTCTAACATATTTCCTTCCTCTGACTCTGAAGTCAAACAGGAAAGCACTCGCCTACAGTCACCCCATACGGACACAATGGCACCATTCGCTAGTCAATTCGCGACCCCCACCGACCCCCGCGAAACAAAGACGAGCGGCAATGACGCGGAGCGTTTTCATGAGTTGGTGGCAAGCAAGCAAGCAAGCAAGCAAGCGCAAATATAACGGGTCCTTGAACCAGAGTCTGACTCTGAGGTTAGGTCCATAAAGAAGAGGCTTCTCAATCTCGAGCTTGCCAAGATGGAATTCGAAACTACGGGGGTGGGGCAGAAGGGGCGGAGTTTGAGGAGATGGCGAAGGGTAGGCAAGAGAGGGAGCAGAAACTAGAATTGGACAAAGGAGGTGGGGTAAAGGGAATTGGAAGGAAGGGGGGATGGGGCATTTACAATACCAATCAGCGCAGCCATGGAAGGACGAAGTCTGTCGGGCTTCCTGATCACTGGGTGCAAATAGTGGACACCACTATACCCTACATGGCCTGAGAGCATCCATGGGATAGAGATGGTTGGACGGTTAACTACTTCCCTAGCCTCGGTGTTTGGTAGGGAGGAGCTCGGACTCTTGGAACTGGAGACGCTTCTATGAAGCGTTGGTCAACCAGAGGTATTACTTAGCCTGTGCCAAAGGTGGAGAGTGGGTTGGAAGGACGTCCGGATGAGGTAGGGGAATTTCGCTGGTGGGGTATTGCTCCTCTGGGGAATGTGGACGTCGTCGGAGCCTCCCTGAACGAGATGTACCAACATTAGGCGGATGCACAACTGCTCCGTGAGAAGGACGAGTATGACCAGAATATGAACCACCCCTAACAACCTCCAACCGCAACAAATTCGACGACCTAGTAGACTTTCAGCTGGGGTATGAGAGCTTTGTATACCACTTGGATGCCACAGAGCATCCAATTAAATTTGGAACCTGGCCAGCGGATTATGGTGTGCCGCAAGAAGATTGCAACTCGATCCCTAGATACCGCCTTCTGTTTGCTTTGCGGTTCAAACCCACTGGCGGGTCAGTCACAGATACGTTGAAATGTGGAGAGATAGCTGACTGGATTTCAATTCAGACACAACATGAAGTTCCGGTTACCAAAGATCAGTGGATTGCACTTGGTCAAGTATTGTGCTCCCCTCGGAGGCACTGGGCTCGGGCTGAAGAGTTCTAAAAGTGGGCTAAAGAGGGTGTGATTCGAACTAAAAATGTTGCAGCTAGATTCGATGCCCGGATAACATTGCAGTGCTTGCAAGCGCAATTTTCTCAATCATATGGATTGTGTCGTCGACAGACTAGAGAAGAAAGGTGGATGTGTCAATAAAGTGGAAGTGGGACGAAAGTTGCAACCCTTGTCCCGACATGGGTGGTTTTTGTAGTACAGTCTCGGCCCCCTCCCCAGTTCACCAGCGGATATAGGCAATATGAAGTCAATGCCGAGAAGGGGGGTGAGTATTATCTTGTTGTATGATGTACAGGCACTAATGGGTTTTACTTGTGGTAATGAACATTACTTATTAGATATAGGTAAGACCCGAAGTAAATCAACATAATTGATAATGATCTTGTTTGAGCTCAAAGCGGGTATCGCTTCTCAGTTGCCAATTGATATAGTGAGGAGGAGGGATCCATGAATAAGAGCTGTTTGCCTATATATGAGGGGTTTTATTCTTGTTGATACAATTTTATTTTTATTTTAAAAAACTTTCCTACACCTATGCGGCCTCTTGTTGCTACATTGTGGTACAATAACTACGGCCTCAGCTGAGCTGACGCCGTGTGCTGTACTGTGATGGGAGCACATTCCTACCGGATTTTTCAACCCCCCTGGTCCCTTCGCTGCCCCGTATCCACGTACAACGCCAGAAATCCCCCCGAAGACGTCATAACAAAAACGCAAACCCATGCCGGTACAAATGTAAATCAAGGGTGCTGGTAAAAATATCAAAACATCTCACATGAGTGAAAATTGGCCAGTCTAACAAAGTGTAGGTTAGAGATGGATTCGACAACCCACTTAACGGGTTCAGTTACAACATGTGATGCAGGGCAGCCTCCTATCCATCCGTAAAAGTGCCCGTCGCCCTTGGGGCCCCCTGGGCATGTAATCGCTCAAGGGAGCTTTTCCCCACTTGTAAAACATCCAATATCCGTACTCTGTCCGTACTAGGCTTCAATAGGCTTGTGGCTGCAGTGATATGTGTGGTATAGGTTTGTAACAAGTAATCCCCTAGTAGGTAGATTTTATTGGGCGGTTCGTTGAGTTGAGTTATAGACCGATTTATTATATGGGGGTTTGTTCAGGAAGTTATAGATTGCATTTGAGTAGATTATTGGGTCGAGGAGGGCACCAGTGGACGTGTTGAGAGGCACTGAGCGCTTACCTTCAGAATTTACTTGGAGGATCTGCGATTACAAGTAGAACAAAAAAGGAAACTATCGAGAACAAACCACACCCGTCATATATCTACCCAGGCACTGTGTGCCATGTAATATGTCGGATGCTCAGGAGGGAATTAATTAGTTTTTCTTTTTGGTGAATCAGTTCCCAGATTGATACTACGTATATGATGAGGGTAGGTATCCCAAGGTACCCGTACCAGCCCCTCCCCCTATGTACATCCGTAAAGTATTCTCCTCATGCCACTCAAACCAAGCCCCAAATTCCTTATCAAGTTCATGCATCCCACATCCTAACACCAAGCCCCACGTACAAGGGACTCCTCTATTTTTTTGGCATATTCACAACTCATGTACGGCCCCAGTAAGGGGGCCACGATCCGGGTGGATTCAAGGGGGATAAGGGACTCCTTTGAACGTGACGGCACCACCCTTAAAGAACCCCGGAGATCCTGTAACCAAAGACATTCCAGAATCGTAGTTTAGGGCGAAGGAGTGTGATAGAAGATTTGAATATACCGTTCTTCGGTTGTTGTCCAATGTCTCTGGTAACATAAATCGTGTGGCATCTTCCTATAATCGGGATCGAAAATGATGTATTAGGGCTGTAGATTCCACATATAGGGCAGGAAGATCTGAGACTGGATGCCCACTGGAAGACTGAATTGGTGTAATCGGTTTGCTGAGTGATTAAGGTTGGGGATCTGCAAATACTGGATGCGGAGGGAAAGGCATGAATCTCCGAGGGGAAGAAGGTTGGAGGTAGTTATGTAACTTCATGTGAGCTCGTATCAATGCATATAATAGAAAAAACCCGGTTTTATGCCAATCTAAGAGACCGAGATTATACCTGTTGATCTTTCCTCTCCCTCTCCCTCACAATCGTCGCAAAAGGGATGGCCCCAGAACTGCTTGGGTACCCAGACCACTTTCTTTGGAACGACCGTCGGGGTGTAGGCTGGTTTTTCCTTTTTTCTTTTTTTTTGTGTAGTCTGGTTGGCACGCGGTGTTGACACCATCGGATTGGCTGTATCCAGTTCATCGGAATCGTACACCAGCTACACATATTAGAGTCTGCACCTAGCTACGTGGTGTCTTCGTCGTCGCCCTATGCAGTCCTGAGCATATGCGTCGAATCCCAATTTCTTTTGTGTAGGCGGGGTGCTAGCGTATCCTATGTGTTAGTTACGTCTGCCGTCCCTTCCCTACCAGCTGCCATGCCTCGCGCCATCCCTACTGCCACCACTACCACAAGCATATGTACCTCAACGCTAACCACCCCACCACCCCCCAGCCTTATCAATACCTGTCCCATCACCTTGCGACAGGGAGTGTAAATGTCATTACCGCTATACAGGGTGTCTCGGCCGCCTAGTATCACCAGCAGAGCTCTCGCTAGCAACGTTTTGATATTTGGGTAGGACTGTGAAGAGACTGGGTAGGGGACAGGATTGCAAGGGGGCAACCCCAGTGGGTAACTAAGAATCTAAGAGGGGTATATCTCCCGAGTTGTATATCTCCCGAGTTGTATTTAAGTAGCTACCGCTGTTTCAAAGATTGCATCTGCCTTGGCTACGTCTCCTGCTGGAATTGCAGAGTTTGTAGTGTGTTGTTCGTCCCGTTCGTGTTTTTCGTGTTGGTCTTGCTCTTTGGGGAGAAGAGAGAAGAGCGAATTGATTGCATGAGGGCTGTCTAGCGATCTGTATATGTAAAGTTGTATGCTCTCGTGCTACTATAGTGACCTACGGAGAGTGTGCGTGAGAGAAAAAGTGAAACCCACTGCCTATTTGTCCTCCCCTGTGAGGTAACGGGCAAAGCCTGGACAGAGCTGGGTGGACGAAGCCTATAGTCTATGATGCGTGTATTGGTAAGGATCCCAGCAGCACATCCAGCCACAGGATAACCGACATGTATAAGCCTGTTGTAAGCAGGATCTAGGGACGGGCAGCTCCGCCCGGTGCTGAACTGTCTTGTGCTATAGGAGATGATTGAATTAGCAATGAACTCGGGTCGGGCAAGGAACGTTCTCACGGTTGTCTATCGTCTGGTGCATTAGTGGTGGGTGATCCTGGGGGCTGCACTGCCACTGCAGCGAGACACTCATGTGTTCGTTCGGACCTCTGGGTCAACCTAGGAGGGGTGGTTGGCTATTGTTATGGAAGTGATTGTATTGTGGTTCTGTGACCTGATCCACTGCCCTTGCTGATTGCCGGAGAATGCGGTGAGTGTTCTAATGAGCGGTAAGCCCCTGCCGTTTCAGGCATCACATAGGCGGCGAAGCATAGGATGTACCAACTAGAGTAAGTAGGCCTGGGCACGAGACGTCTCGTCATTTACCAGGCGGTCTCCAGATGTCTCGAGACCCTAATTGTCTCGAGACTTTTACCCTTGTCGGATAACATAAGCCACTATAACAAGGATATTATATGTGTTTTTTTTTGTTTTTTTTGTAAATCATTACTCGTATTCATACTATGGTAGATGACGAGGGCATGCATCCCCGAGTGGGAACTCGGCGGGATTGTCCTGCCTCTGGGCCATGCCAGCCCCTTCAACTATATAACTAGATACATCTTCAAACCCCCGTGTTGCTGCCCCCCACCTCCCTACTCCTCCTCTCCTCCCACCACCCCATCCCCGCCGTTTTTTCTCAGAAATCTCGCCACCTCTCCACAGAACTCCCTGTCCGTCCAGATGTCTTCCCACGTTCGTCGGGTTCCTCCCACGCAACCGGAGGTCATGATATGGGCTGCGTTCTGTGTTCCTCCGCACATGCAAAAGGGATCCTCCGCTCGTCCTATCTTGAATAGCCACGCCTTCAAGGGTCCCTTGTCAGTGTGTAAGTAGGTTAGGCCCCTTAGCTCGTCCCTGTCCCACTTCATGTGCTGTTCCCTTCTGTAGAGGATATTATATGTGCCAAGAACTGATATCACAAAGTCTCGAGACAATCTCGAGACTGTTGCCCAGGTGTCTCAAGACGTCTCGTCTCGTGCCCAGGCCTAAGAGGAAGGGAGTATTAAAGGATGAGTCTGTTTTGCACAAGCCGCCCGCTGGTTGGGAGGATCGAGGGTAGGTAAGGCGTAGCCTCGCCCCTAGGTGCGGTGAAGTACTAGGGTTTGGGTTGTTTTCACTAGCGTTCAGATGAGTCAGTGCCACTAAGAAATTCAACGGGTCGAAACTACTAAGGGTTACTGCGCAAGACAAGATCAGCTCCACGCCCTGGGGACGAGGCGAGGTAATTCGCAGGGAGGAACTGAGAGGAAGCTAGGAGTAACTCAAGATAACCTCCCTCATCACTTAGCGCTAGACATGCTGGACGTATACTTAGGCTAATCTAGGAAACCTCATGCCATTTAGACTACTAGACCTTTGTATTGAAAACAAGCGAAGCGAGTGTCGTTGAATAGCAAAATGGCTGGCTCTATGTTGCTTTGAACTCAGAACTATGTCTGGGTGATGCCGGATCATACGAATAGTCATGGAAGTCGATACAGGGGCCGCAAGGACATAGATATTTCAAGACTTGCCCTCTTCAACCCCTCCCCATTAGATCATAGTTCGTGCTTGTGGTAGTATGTGCTACCAACTAGACTAAGTACTACTAACCATGAAACCGGACTAGCAAAGCATATTTTTTTTCTTGTGCCATGATGCATCATGGGTTACGATTGATTCCCTATCTGAGCATGTCTAAAATTGGGAGAAAATTAACAGTGCACCCAGATTAACTTGGGCGTCACTTCAATCCAGCCAGGCGTCCGGCGGCATCACCCCACTCGCGGTATATCAAAGTATTTAAAATAAACCAAAAACAGGGTTGCAGGGGGTAAAATGGACCCTATATAGTCTATGCCCTAAAGGCCACTGGGCGGTAGTCTGGCGACTGGGTGGAAGTCGCTAGAACCTTAGTTTTGTTTTAGAACCTCCGATCAAATGTGCCAGACTAATGTGTCAGCAGAGAGCAAAATGGTCCCTGAGACTGCTAGTTGAACAATAAATGAATCCCCTGAGATACAAAACGGACCAACAAATGCTCAAGGCGAAATTACAATCAATTACCCATTTTGTAAACACCATTTTTTTTTTTTTTTTAAAAAAACTCATTACTCGTATGCAGCCCTG
>Ga0307511_10003607_pt1 | contig 15859 bp, 11 predicted proteins | sample 13_EM_MG_FD_200266 | JGI IMG/M metagenome (GOLD analysis project Ga0307511, IMG submission 200266) | Populus trichocarpa ectomycorrhiza microbial communities from riparian zone in the Pacific Northwest, United States - 13_EM | ecosystem: Host-associated > Plants > Roots > Unclassified | place... | reverse complement strand
CACCCGCTGCCGGACCACTTTCCACTACAGTAGCCGGCCTGGCCAACACCTGTCGCACATCCATGGTGCCGCCGCTCGACTGCATCATCAACAGACGGCCTTTGACCCCGTTGCTCTCGAAACGCTCCCGTAATGATTGCAGGTAGCGGGTCATGACTGGCCCGATGTACGCGTTCACGACCGTGGTACTGGTCCGCTCGTATTCGCGGATCTCGGGCAAAACTTCGCTCGAGACCGAAATGAAGCAGGCCGGCAACGCTTCACGCAGCAACTGCGCGATCCGCTTCTCATGGACGGGGTTGGCATAAGAGTGGAGCAGACAGATCGCGATCGCCTCAACGTTCGCATCCGCAAGCGTACGTGCCAAGGCGCCCACCTGCGACTCGTCCAGAGGCTGAACCACTGCCCCCTTGCTATCCAGCCGTTCCCTGATTTCGTAACGGTAGCGCCGTGAAGCCAATGGAGCGGGCTTTTCATACAGAGGCTCGTAGAGACGCGGTACACGAATGCGGCGCAGCTCCAGCACGTCACGGAACCCTTCCGTCGTCACCAATGCAGTCCTGGCGCCCTTGCCTTCCAGGATGGCGTTGGTTGCCACGGTCGAAGCATGCAGCACTTCGGTCAGATCGCCCGGGCTGGCATTGAGGCCGGTGGTGAGCGCCCGAATGCCCTCAATGATCGCGCTCGCGTAGTCCTGTGGCGTGGAGGGAACCTTGTACGTCGACAACTCACCGTCGGCGGACAGACAGGCAATGTCTGTAAACGTTCCACCTACGTCGGCCGCGACGCGCAACGATCCGCTCATCATTGGCATCGATACTTGGCGAGCCGCGCCTCATCGACCTCGATGCCGAGGCCCGGTCGATTGAGCGGCAGAATACAGCCGTCGCGTACGGCGAAGGCCTCTTTGATCACATCATCTTCGTAGTAGCGTCCGGCCGTGGAATAAGGGTGTTGACCAGCAGGCGCGCTCACCGGAATGACGGATGCCAATGACACGGCCGGTTGCGATAACACAAAATGCGTGTTGGCTGCGTTACCGATAGCTGATTCCAACGAGCCGTTGCAGTCGCAGGCGATCCGCTGCGCCTGCGCCACCGTGGCGACCGACCGCGCCCCAACAATGCCGCCCGCTTTCGCAAGATAGATGGAAATACAGTCGGCGGCGCGCTGGCGCACAACTTCGAGCGCGTCGCTCACGTCCCAGCAGGATTCATCGGCCACGATAGGCACCATCGATTTGGCGGTCACCTCAGCCATAAACGCAAGACTGGCGGCAGGCTGCTCGATCAGATCGGCACCCGCCTCGACCAGTCTGGCCACGGCTTGCAGTGCCCGCTTCGCGTGTCCATAGCCTTGGTTGGCATCCAGCCGCAAGGTTACACCCGATCCGACCTCGCGACGCAGAGTGCCGACTAACCTGACATCCCGCTCGGCATCGACACCGCCTTTGATCTGCAGCGTCCGCACACCGTCCGCCACCGCACCGATGCCTTCCTGAACGGCATCTTTCTCGTTCATCAAGCCGATCATGTGGGCCACCGGCACGCTGTCGCGCACCGCGCCGCCCAACAATCGATAGATCGGCTGCCCTACAAATTTACCCCACACATCGTGCAGCGCGATGTCCACGGCACATTTGGCATAACTGTTGCCCACAACCAGACTGTCCATGGTGCCTCGGGCCGCCGTTACGGCCGTGGGATCAGTTCCCGCCAGGGCCGGCGCGAAAATCTCATTGATCACACTCATGACCGTGGACAGGGTCTCGCCCGAGCGGCGTCCCAGATCGCCACCCCAGTCCGGCAGCGGCGTCGCCTCACCATAACCGACGATGCCCTCGTCCGTGGTGATACGCACCAGCACGAAACCGCCTAACTCCAGATTCAAGCCGGCCCATTTGAAATTGCGCCGCTTGGGGAGGCGGAATGCCGAGGCGTGTATCGAACTGATTTTCATCTGAGCCTGCCGGTAAACGAGGCGGTCCCCATGCTAGCGACTGCGTGCCGCCCTGCCAATAATTTTTTTCTTAAGAGAAAAATACCGCCACGGCACGCTGCGGTCCAGCCGGGCTGGACGCCCCCTCACTCCTGGGGAGGATCCACCTGTCGCGCGGCCGGATTCATGAAGTTGGAAATATGCTCAGGCGAGCCCGGATCGTGCGATACGGACAGCACGCGTGCATCCTCCCGACTCACCGACACGTACAAATGACGCATGCTACTGTCGAAATACGCGCTCTCGCCACGCTCCAGGCGGAAAGCCGCGTAATGCTCGGTGTGAATCTCGATCGCGCCGCTCAACACGTAGACGAATTCTTCACCGCGATGCTGACTCCAATGATCGAACTCGTCCACGGAGCGCGCGCGCACGCGGATTTCCAGCGGAACCATGGCCTTGTGCGATAACTCCGAGGCATGCGCCCGATAGTCATATTGCCCGCTGGTGAAATAATCGCCTTCACTGTCGCGCGTGGTGGTCTTGCGCCCCGAGACGACGTTCTTGGCTCCTGGACGCACAAAGTCCTCGATGCTCACCCCGAGTCCATCGCAGATGCGCTTCATAATGTCGAACGAGGGCGAGATCTGATTATTCTCGATCTTCGACAGGTTGGAAATCGAGACGCCGGTCATCTGGCTCACCTCAGCCAGAGTCCGATCCAGCGTGCGGCGGATTTCCTTCAGCCGCGCGCCGATTTGATTCGCATTCGGGTCCGTCAATGCCACTATCGCGCCCTTCATACCACGTCGCCCCTCACGGTCCACCGGCCGCCCACGGCCGCAGAATTTTTCACATAGGAAATATACTCTAATGTGCCCGAAAAAGTCGCCGGAGGTCACCCCGTGAGCCCAAGGACCAGTTCCAGCAGTGTCCGTCGCCTGTTCGTGCTGCTATGTGGCTTTGAGATTCTGCCCAAGACCATATCCACCCGAGGTCGCGGCAGCCGGTTCATCCTGAGCGAGCCGGTCTGCGTTTACCTGCTCGACACCTGCAGTGGCTGGATATTGCTGGATGCCGGCTTGAATCCTGACAATGGGCGCAATTCGGCGCGAATGCAGCAGAAATTCTGGAGTCAGGGGATGACCGCCCCGGTAATCCGCGATGCGCACCTCCTGGACACGCAGCTCAACGCCATAGGCGTGAGCCATGAGGACATCAATCAGGTGATCCTCTCCCATCTGCATTACGACCACGCCGGCTGCCTGCGGCAATTCACGCATGCGCGAATTGCCGTGCAGCGGCGCGAGTACGAGCATGCGTTCAGCGCCGATCCGGGTATTGCCTACTTTCGCGAGGAATACACTGACCCGCGCCTTCAATGGGAGCTGCACGACGGTAATTGGGAAGCGCTGCCGGGTTTGGAGTTGATTGACACTCGCGGCCACACCCAGGGTCATCAATCTGCGCTGGTAGAGTTACCCGAAACGGGCACGATTGTCCTACCCTTCGACGCGGGAGACCTGCAGGAGAACTTCGACGAGGAGATCGCGCCCGGTGAAACCTGCGATGAGGAAGCGGCCATGACGGCCATTCGCCGCCTCAAAACCATCGAGGCCCAACGCCACGCCACCCGGCTGTTATTTCACGATCCGGTAGCCATACAGAAGATGCGGCTGGCCCCGGAGTGTTACCGCTGAGCTGAGCCGGGCCGGCGCGGGCCGACAAGGGCCGGGGCCGCCACACACCGAATCGGACAGGTGCGTGGCGGCAGATCCAACCGCTTAGAAGCGATACGCGGCAGTGATGCCGAATGTCGCCGGGCGATAGCTGGTCAGGTAGTACGGCACCGCGCCGGGGATGTCGTGCGAGATCGCCGTGGGTGACTCGTCGTTGGTAATGTTGTTACCAAACAGCGAGAGCTCCCAACCACCCACATACATACCCAAACGCATGGACAGCGACTTCAACGCACCGGGTTGCGGCAGCGTCGGGTCGTAGCCAAACGTACGCGAATCCACCGCCGGGTTGCCGTTTTGGTACGTGTAGTCGATGCGATAGAACGCATTGTGCTTGAACAAGTTGAACTTGTAGAGCGTCCAGGCCGAGGTATGGAAGGGCGAACCACCGATCGTATCGCCTTTCTCCACCAGGACCGCATTCGCCCCTTCGAGAAGGGTCTGATCGTACGTCAGACTGACATAGCCGGCGTTGATGCCGGCGAACAGATCCGACGTGATCCTGAAGCGAGCCGAGATATCACCGCCGATGCCGGTGGCCTCACCGAGATTGTCGACAAAGGAGAAGCCGCACGTAGGCAGGCGAATCGACTGTTGGATACTCCTCCACTTGAGCACATACACGCTCGAATCCAGGCCCACGCGCCCGCCGAACAGGCTGTCCTTGGCGCCGATCTCGTAGCTCCACAGCGAGTCAGGTGTGTAGGTGCTCGGCGTGTTGGCAAGTCCCAGCGCGGTCAAATCCGTACCGCACAGATCGGGATTCACGCTGGCGTTGACACCACCCTGCCGAAACCCCTTGGCCGCCGAGGCATACAGGAAGTTGTCCGCGTCCAACTGGTACGACAAGCCGAATTTCGGCGTAACCGGAGTATTGCTCTGAGTGCCCGCGATGACCGGTTGAGCGGCACCGGAGAATGCCGCGCCCTGATTGAAATAGAACTTATCGTTGGAAACACGCACGCCGGCGCTCACCTTGAACGCCTTCGTCACGTTGACGTCAAGGTCGCCGTAGCCGGCAACCTGCTTGTCACGCGCATAAGTGTACTGGGTGAAGCTGAAAGTGCTGCCGTGGACCGTGGTGTAATGCGCCTGTCCGTTCACGGTCAGGTCGGTATCGTTCTGCGTGGAGTCCGAATAGAACACGCCCACCGTCCAGTCGATCAGGGCATCCTTCTCATTGGACTGCAACCGCGCCTCCTGCGTGAACGAGTTCTGCCGGTTATAGATATAAGCCTGTGAAGGCGCATCACCGGGCAGATACTGCAACGGATTACCATTGAAAATACCGGCGAAATACGTGGTGTAGTCGAGGTCGGCGTAGTCCTTGTGATAGAAGTAGGAGGTGTTGGAGATGAAGGACATCTTGTCCATGTCATACTGCGCCTTCAACGCCGGCAGGTAGAACGAGTCGCGCGTCGGCTGCTTCACGCGGCTGGCCTGGTTGAACTGCTCCGATGACGGATCGCTCAAGGTCGACCAGTACTGATCACGGTCATGTGCCGCGATATCCTGGTACAGCAACGAAGCGGTAATCTTGAGGCTATCAATGGGCTTGACAGCCAGAGCCGCGCGGCCCACGAGCGAGTCCTGAGAGTTGCTATTCGAGTCCACCGTCGCTGCGGAATCCGGTGACACACGGTTGACGTAGCCGCCGTCCTTGCGCCCCCAGGCGCTGACGCGGAATCCGACCTTGCCGTCGATGATCGGACCGCCGACTGCGCCGCCAAACTCGTAGCTGGGATCTGCGCTCACGGTCCCGGCGAGCTCGCTGCGGACATAAGCGCTGTACTTGTCGAGCCCCGGTTCCGGGGTGATGAAGCGCACCGCACCGCCTTCGGCGCCAGCACCGAACAGAGTTCCCTGTGGACCCCGCAACACCTCGACCCGCTCGAGATCGAATACCCGCGGAAAAGCGTTGGCGTTCCAATAACCTACGTTACGCATCTGGATCGGTGTATCGTCGATATAGATACCGGTGGTCGCCGCACCGACATCCGAAGACACGCCGCGGATGGAGATGTTGCTGCTGTTGTTACCCGCCGCGCCGCTGGTATGAGTGAACTGCAAATCAGGAGTCAGACGCGCGATGTCGTCTACCTGCCTTACGCCCTGATCGTCCATCTGCTCAGGAGTGTACGCGGTGATATTCACGGGTACCTTGTTGAGATCTTGCGCTCGGCGCGTTGCCGTCACCGTGATTTCCTGCAGCACGACGGAGTCGTAGCCAGGTCCTGAGTTGGTGGACGGATCGTCGGCGGCGCGGGCGACACCGGCGCCCAGTAGCATCGACACCGCCGCCGCGACGGTGATCGACGCGCCGGCCGGTCTCAAAGGGTTCGACAAATTCATGGTGGCTGGTCTCTTATAAATGAGTTTCTTGAAACAAGGCCCAAACACCCTCATTCACGATCTTGTAATTGTTATTTCCTAATCGTCTCATCCATGCCGAATCAACTGCTGCCGGACCTCCAGGGCGCACCGTTGCGCCGCCGCGCATCCACACTGACCCAGTAGTCGCGCCATTCCCCCGCAGGACCTATGCCGTCCATGGTGGCGGGACCCTGCACTCGCGCCGCAGCTTCCGCATCGAGCTCCATCAACACCCGTTCGCCGGCCGTCACCTGCTTCATGGCTGATAGCAACAGCATGCGGAAGGCAACGATTGCCTTGTCCGTGAGCCCGAGATGCTCGCGGGTACGGTCCTGGATCGCGCCTTGCGACTCCACTGCCCACTGGTCGTGCACGTTGATGTCTTCACCCATTCCGGTATAGGTGCGCATCCGTTGCTCTTCCAGGTCGTAGCCGTAGTTGTTGGCTCGTCCGAGCCACGGCTTGTAGTCAGGCAGCTCGTAAAGTTGCAGCCGCTGCTCGCGCATGGTCTGTTTGTCGACCGCGCCGGTGAAGCTGGTGAAAATCGCGACCCAGTAGCAGCTCACATCGTCGATGGGCACGTGCCACTGCGTGATGGTGATCTCCTGCGACAGCGGTATCACGAAGGCCTGCGGAAATAGCAGGTTGGTGACACGCACATGCATCTTGCCGTCGCCAATGTCGCGCAGCGCGGTGATTCGCAACCCGATGTCGCTCTGCTCCACCTCGATCTTCGGGCGCGGAAAGTGCCGTAGGATCGTGGTCATGGGCAGATCGCTGTCAGCCGAGACCGCGCGGAACTGCCTGCCGTAGGCGGCATCACCGGACTCGTCCTCGAAGAAGCGGTGCAAGAAGCTGGCGTGGGCGGGATCGACACCGACCTCGACTGCCTGCAGCCAGTTGCAATCCAGATAGCCCTTGAACGCAAACACGTGGCTGTCCGGGGCTACGAAACAATCCAACGCGGGAAATGCCGGCGGCGTGCCCTCGCCCAGGAATGCGAACACAATGCCGCTGCGCTCCTGCACCGGATACGCCCTCTGACGCACGCGGCTGCAGATGCGGCTTTCTGGAGGCTCGGCCGGTGTCTCCAGGCATTTGCCCTCAGTATCGAACAACCAACCATGGAACAGGCAGCGCAAGCCGCCATCTTCCAGACGCCCGAAGGCCAGATCCGCGCCCCGGTGCGGACAATCGCGATCCAACAACCCCAGGCGCCCGTCCGGCCCACGGAACAGCACCAGGTCCTGACCCAGCACACGCACCGGCTTGACCGGACGCGGGCCGGCCAACTCTTCCACCAAGGCGATTGGCTGCCAGTAACGGCGCAAGAGCTGTCCGGCCGGGGCCTCGGGGCCAATCCTGGTCAGCAGCTCGTTTTGCTCCCGAGTCATCATTCGTGTTTAACTACCGCACACATATAGTTATTAGCGAACACGTGGCCGATTGGACCATAGATTTGCTGCGTGTGCACGTGATTTTTGTTCAACTACCGCACAAAAGACCGATTTCTGCTATCTTGAAGTGCATCCTCAAGCGAGAAAACAACGGAGCGGGACGATGCCTCGGCTCAAAGCCAAGGACGCTGCAGCGCGCGCGTCAAATCCACTCGGCAGGGACTTCTCCGAGGCGCTCCATCGCGGACTACAGGTGCTCACAGCGTTCGGTCCGAATGCCCAAGCCATGACGCTGAGCGATGTGGCCCGGCACGTCCGCCAACCACGCGCAACCGTACGTCGAGCACTGTTGACCCTGGCACACCTGGGATACTTGAAAGAGGAAGGCCGGTTGTTCAGCCTGACACCGCGAGTGTTGCAACTCGCCGCGACCTATCTCGGCGCGAGTCACGCCGCCACGCTCCTCCAACCTTGTTGCGAACGGCTCGCGGCTGAGTACGGCGATACGTTTTCAGTCGCGGCGTTGGATGGCGAGAGCGCTGTCATGATCGCTTACGCGACGCCGCGGCGCATGTACATGGACGCCGCGGGTATCGGGTTACGACTGCCTGCGTTCTGCAGCGCCGTGGGGCGTGTGCTGTTGGCAGGGCTGCCGGAGGCACAGCGCGACAACTTCCTCGAGCAACTCCAACCGCAGGCGTTCACGCCACGCACGGTCACCGACAAAGGCGAGCTGCGCAGGGTGTTGATACAGGTCGCTACAGAAGGCTTCGCCGTCGCCGAGGAAGAAGCCGAAATGGGCTTCCGCTCACTCGCCGTGCCCGTGCGGCGTGTCGGCGGAACGGTGGCGTTCGCACTCAACACGGGTATGCGCGTCGAAAGAAGCTCGGCGGCGGCCATGCAGGCAACTTATCTGTCGCGGCTGCTCGCCGAAGCACAATTGTTGGAGAAGGAGTTGCTTTGATGTTGTTCCAGATGATCGTGCTGGCCGCACTCGGCGCCACTGACACTCTGTCTCAGGCCGCCGGGCCCTCAGTGGGCGACGGTGGCGTTACGCCGTTCTACGTCTGGGATGCCGCGCTGCCCAAACAACCTGGCGAGATGTTGCGCCAGGAGCCCCTGCCTGATGGTCAAAGCCAACCGGCTGCCAGCCAAAGCCTGCGCGTTCTCTACAGCTCCACCGACGGCATCGGCAATCAGGACCGCATCGTCGTCTCCGGTACGTTGTACCTTCCCAAGGGAGCGATGCCAGCGGGCGGCTGGCCCATTGCAGCTTGGGCGCATGGGACGACCGGCATCGCCGACGTCTGCGCTCCCTCCTGGAGAGGCAACGCAGAGCGTGACAAGCAATACCTCGATGCGTGGCTGAGTCATGGCTTTGCCGTCGTGGCCACGGACTATCAGGGATTGGGAACTCCGGGAGTGCACCCGTATCTGTTGTGGCGCCCCGAAGGCTACAGTGTACTCGACTCGGTGCGCGCAGCATTGCATCGCTACCCCAAGCACCTTCGCAACCAGGTCGTATTGGTCGGACAATCCCAGGGCTCCGGCGCGGCGTTGGGCGCCACCTATCTTGCGCCCAGCTATGCACCAGATCTCAAGGTGTTGGGTACAGTGGCCACTGGATTGGTGGTGACCTTCCGCCCAGCCGGGAAATTGCAATTGACGGCCAAACCAGCCCAATACAGCGATCCAAAGTTGATGGACCCTGCTTTTGCGATGCTGCGCATCGCCGGCACCGATCGCAGCCTGCATCCGCAGGCCAACACAGCACTATTCGTCACGGCCAAGGGTCGCGAGATGCTGCATGCGGCGCAGACATCCTGCCTGCACGATATGTTCAAGCTCAGTGCCCGCGATCACCTGACCGGGTCACAGGTGTTCGTGGCCGATCTCAAGCCCATCGATGCGGATATGGAGGACAACTTCATGTTTCCGTCCGCTAGAATGTCGACGCCGGTGTTCGTCGGCACCGGGCTCGCGGATGCCGCTGCCGGCACTACTCAACAGTACAACGCGGTGGCCAACATGTGTGCAGCCGGCACGCTGGTCGAGTGGCATACCTACTCCGGGCTTTCCCACAACGGCGCGGTCAATGGGTCGCTGAAGGATTCTCTGCCGTTCGTGCAGCGATTGCTTGCCGGCCAGGCCCCAACCGGAACGTGTGCGAACGTCACCCCGTTAGGGCCGCCGGAGAAACCCGCGCCCAACGTGCCGTTTAATGACTGATCGCTCAGTTTCTCGCAAGGTTTAAGAGCCCCTGGTCCATCGCGCGGTCGATCTCGGCTACGGTCTCGCCTCCAGAACCATGTTGAACGGCGTCTGGGTTGCACGCCGCAACCGGCGGAAGCCGCCCCCATCTACGATCACTTCGCGCAGTCGCTTCTCGCCGGCCTGTGCCCCGAGCGCCGGCCCCTTGCGCGCCAGAGAAACCGGCACACACACCTGTGAGGACGCGCCGTAGTAAATACGACCGATCGGATTGAGATTGTCCTCGACTTGATCGCCCGCGAACGGCTCGACGATCATACAGCTGCCGTCGCTCTTCAATGCCTCACGCGCCTGCTTCGCCGCGCCTACCGGGTCTGCCATGTCATGCAGACAGTCGAAGAATGCGATCAGGTCGAAGTCGCGGCCGGAGTAGCTCACAGCATCGGCGGCGTGGAATTCGACGTTACTCACTCCAGTATCGACCGCTCGCTTGCGGGCCACCTCAATCGACGGTCCGTGATAGTCGTAACCAACGAAGTGTGATTTGGGAAACGCCTTGGCCATGAGGATGGTACTGGCGCCGTGGCCACAGCCGACGTCGGCGGCGCGGGCGCCACGTTCGAGCTTTGCGATCATGCCATCCAGCGCCGGCAACCATGACACCAACAGATTGGCGTTGTAGCCGGCGCGAAAGAAGCGCTCGGTGCCATGAAAGAGGCACGGGTGGTGCTCACCCCATTCCATGCCTTTGCCGGTGCGGAAATTCTCTTCAGTCCGCTCGAGCGCATGAAACAGCGCCTCGACCAGGAAGTAAGCGCCCGGGAGATCGACGGGGCCGTGCGGGTCCGCAAGACACAACGCCTGCTCGGGACTTAGCGAGTACTTGCCGGTGCCCGGATCATATTCGACATACCCGCCAGCAGCTTGATTGTTCAGCCACTCCCGGATGTACCGCTCGTTCGTGCCCGAGCGGGCTGCGAGCTCCGCGGAAGACAGGGGTGCAGCCGCCAGCGCTTTGTAGAGACCCAGGCGATCGCCCAACAGCATGAGCGTGGCGCTTGTGGCGGCACCGAGGTCGCCGACAGCTTTGCCCAGAAAGGCATCGAGTCGTTCGGAATTAATCGGCATGATATCGGTCCTCCTCGGTGATCGGACAATGCCTATAGCGGAATCCGGTCGAAAAAACCGCCATCTTCGGCCGACGAAAATTCACAGGGACGCCGGCACGACACCGACGCCGTGAATCGCCTTTCACGCGATCTTGCCGATCACGCGGTCCCAATCAATGGTGACGGCTGGAATGGCGCTGATTTGTGTGTGTGGCCTTTGAGCTCAAGAATGGTGGCCCGCCCATAGCGGCCTTCTTATTGCTTGCACCGTTCCGCGTCGGCCGGGGCGGGGCGCTTCCTACGGTTCGCTGCTCCGATTGTAGGTCGGGTCAACGGCGTCTTCCAGGGCGCCCATCCTCTGCCGTTCTTCGACTGCCGGCATGCCGCTGGCGGACTGATATTTCCACACGAGAATGACGCGATCGGGCAGCGTTGCCCGATCGAAACCGGGACCGAAGGATTGAATGTAGCGAAATATGATGGCCCTGCCGTTGCTCTCGTCCTTGGAGATGGCCGTCGCATATACCTGAGCGTTCGAACTCGTGGCCACAACAACCCCCGCGAGTCCGAACAGCAAGCTGCGCCATCGGTTCAGCAACCCGTGACATTCCCTTGGAGTGCAAATCACCACAATCTCCACCAGCGTTTGCCCGAGTCTTTGCCAAACCTCCCGTATTTGCCTTGCGCGCGACCTGTTGAAGCCGCTCTCAAAGCGAACCGCGCGAACAGTGACCGAGTGAAGCGGGTTCGAGTCGTGCAAGCCAGGGGCGCTGATTTTCCTTTCTGCTTGTCGCCCCGGCATGCGCGTTGATCCCGAGCGGGCTATCGAACAATGAATAACCTTGGCGAGGGCACGGTTCACATACCGTGCCAATTCCGCTGCCCTGTTCTTCCTATGTCGTGCAAACAGCTGTCATGATCAACCCAATGACCATAAGAGCACGCAACATGCAACGGCCCCTCAAACACGACGGAAATCAATTTAGCCGGGCATCGTTTCGTTTCGGAACGAAATGAGGGAGGAGCCTGATATCGCGCGACTGGCGGCCCTGGTTACGGAGTCCGCCCGTGCGGCCATACTCGTTCACCTGCTCGATGGTCGCAGCTGGACGGCAACCGAATTGGCGAAAGTGGCCGGCATCAAGGCTGCCGCGACCAGCGTCCATCTGAAGAAGTTGCTCGCCTGCGATCTCATCAAGGTCAGTCCCAGCGGCCGGCATCGATATTTCCGTCTCGCCGGCGCAAATATCGCGAAGCTGATCGAGCAGCTGCAAGGCTTTGCCCCCGTACATTCAGTGATCGCGCCGGCTGAGAAGCGGGCTTCCGCGGCGCTGCGTGTCTGCCGACTTTGCTATGACCATCTTGCTGGGCGCGTGGCGATTGCCATTACCGAATCCATGTTGCAAAAGTCGTGGCTGATCGAAGACGAGCCGTGGTTCCGGCTCACCGACCAGGGTGTGAAGGCGCTATCCGAACTCGGGATTGCAGCGTCCGCGGGCCGCACGTGTATGGATTGGAGCGAACGTAAGTTGCACCTGGCCGGACCGCTCGGTACGCGCCTGGCACATGCCTTTCTTGAGAGGAAGTTTGTGCTGCGCGCCAAGGAAACCCGGGCGCTGCAGATCACCGCAGTTGGAATCGAGGCGATCCAGGCCTACTTCGGTGTTTCCCTTGTGATGTCATAACACTCGGTCCAAGACCACAGCGGCGGCCTGGAAGTCCCCTTTGAGCATCAGCTGGATCCCCTCAGACGTCCAATAAGCGCCGCTCGCCTCCACCGGCGTGGTTTCTTCCGGTTTCCCGGCCACCACGCGCAGTCGATACCGCGCCTGCGGGTCCAGACCTTTCAGGTGTATGCGGGGATAGGGATAGAGCATGCTGCTCGAGTGCAGAAACGCAAACACCACGGCTTGCCGGCCGTCCGAGGAAACGGACTGCGTGGCAGAGTATGCGCTGCCATCGCGTGGCGAAATCAGCCGGTACAGGAGGCCCTGCTGTACGGTCATGCGGATGCTCTTGTACTCGGCAGTCAGCCGCTTGGCGGTTTGGAAGTCCTGCTCGTTCCAGTGAGTGAGGTCGGCGCCGATGCCGAGGGATCCCTGCATGGACGAGAGAAATCGGTACTCGAGCGAGGTGCTGCGCTGGTTGACCCAGTTAGGCGAGTCAGTCACCCACGCCATCATGACTCCCGGCGCATAAGCGTAAGTGAACCCGTCCTGGATGCTCAATCGATCGAATGGGTCGGTGTTGTCGGACGGCCAGACCTCGTCGGTCAAGCGCATGATCCCGAGATCCACCCGCCCGCCGCCGCCGGAGCAAGACTCGATCTCCAGCTTCGGATGCCGCTCGCGCAAGCGCTGCACGATCCAGTACAGGTTCCGGACGTACGCGACGTAGACCTTCTGTTGGTCCTCGGGCTTCTGCCCAGGCCAGCCCGGCTCACTCCAGTTGCGGTTGTAGTCCCACTTGAGGAAAGCGATGTCGTTGCGCGTCAGCAGGTCGTCCAGAGCGCGAAAGAGGTGATCGCGCACGTCCTCCCGCGCGAGATTGAGCACCAACTGGTTGCGCCCCTCGGTCCTTGGGCGTCCCGGAAAATTCAACACCCAGTCCGGATGCTTCCGATACAGATCGCTGTCGGGATTCACCATTTCCGGCTCGACCCACAGGCCGAAGTCCATTCCGAGCGCATGGACTCGCTCGATGAGCGGTTGCAGGCCGTGGGGAAATTTCCGGGGGTTGACGACCCAGTCGCCGAGTCCGGCGTGGTCATTGTCCCGCGCGCCGAACCAGCCATCGTCCATGACAAAGCGCTCCACCCCGATCCGCGCCGCCATTTCCGCCAGCTTCATCTGTCCGGCCTCGTTGACGTTGAACTCAGTTGCTTCCCAGGAGTTGTACAGGACCGGACGTGCTCGGGGATGGGGTGCCTGTGGCAACACGTGCGTGAGCTCGAAGCGATGCAGCAGGCGGGACGCCTCGCCCAGACCACCCTGCGTATAGCCGGCGAAGAACACCGGGGTGTCGAGTGACTCGCCGGGGGCGAGCCGGTAGGAAAAATCAAACGGGTTGTAGCCCCCGGTCACGCGGATCCGGCGCTTGACGTCCGGCGCCACGGTGATGCGCCACGAGCCGCTCCAAGCCAGCGCACCAAACCACACAGGCCCGGTGTCCTCGCTCGTGCCGGCCGGCGCCAGTGCAAACCAGGGATTGTTCTGTGAACCTGTCGAGCCGCGGCGACTCTCGAGCACAGTCTGACCGGCGAGCACTGGCCGGTGATCCAGGTGCCACTCGGCCGCCCATCGCCCCGAGAGCGAATGCAACATGTAGTCACTCCCTGCCGGCAGATTCCATGTCGCCGCCGCCGACTGCTGCACGGACAGGGGCTTGCCCGTGTGGTTCTCGATGCGCGCGGAACGCGCGAGGATTCCCGAATCCGGATCAATGTCGTACCGTAACTCCACCCGCACGTCACGCGAGATGTCCTTGAGCAGCACTGAAACATGCGAGCCGTTGAGGGTGTGGGAAAGATAGTGCAGCACCAGATCGCGATTGCCGTCCGGAAAGCTCACCTTGAGCGCCGGCTCGGTGTACAAGGTTGAGCCCCAGGCGGGATATTCCTCTGGAGTCGTGCCGGTGGACGGATCGAACGAGGACAACCCTGCATCGGATTTGGCAGCAGGCAGGGTGTCATTGGGGCCACGCCGGCCGCCCCAATAGAGCGACTGGAGCTCGCCGCGCTCATTGACCCCGAAGGCATAGGTGACCTGCTGCGCGCTGAGTTCGAACACACGCGTGGATTCGTCATACCGGATCTCGGCGGCGTGCGCCTGCGCGGTGGGGATCGAGGCCAAGCACGCGAACATTACCCAGGAGCGGCCATAAGTCACTGTGTCATCCCCCTGACAGTTGGTGGCGTATATCTCGACCCACTGGCTTTCGCCGGATCGTGAGCACATATATCATACAAAATAAATCCCGCAGTTGTTTCAAAGAAAACCGATGGACAGACGCGACTTCCTGAAGACGACAGGCTCACTCGTCAGTGCAACCGCGTTCCGCGGTGCCGAGGGGGAAACGAACCCGCGTGCGGACACTGGAGCCGCGGCAGCGGTGACGTCCCCAGCGGGGAGTTCGATGATTCCGGTTTCGAGCGTGTCGTCCTTCCCCACGCCAATATCCGCCTCCCCTGGCATAGTTTTGACGACAAGGTTCGGATTCCGCTCCGCGCGCTTCACCGAACGCGGCTTCGAGCTCAACGGGCGTATCGTGAAGCTGCGAGGTCTCAACCGCCATCAGAACTTCCCGTTCGTGGGGCCGGCGATGCCGCGTCGCGTACAACGTCGGGATGCCGAAATCCTCCGCAAGGAGCTCAAGTGCAACATCGTGCGCACGTCGCACTATCCGCAGTCGCGGCATTTCCTGGACGCGTGCGATGAGCTGGGCCTGCTCGTTCTGGAGGAAATACCCGGTTGGCAACACATAGGAGATGCCGCGTGGAAGGATCTGGCGGTCGACAACGTCCGGCGCATGATCCGCCGCGACTGGAATCATCCCTCGATCGTGCTCTGGGGCGTCCGGATCAATGAATCCCCGGACGATCATGAGCTCTACACCCGCACCAACCGCACGGCCCACGAGCTCGATCCGACGAGGCAGACGGGCGGCATCCGTGCTTTTCGCAATTCGGAGCTTCTCGAGGACGTCTTCACACTGAACGACTTCGGATTTCCGCTGCAGGCGCCGAACCATCCGCTGTATCTGAACACGGAGTTCATCGGCCATACCTATAGTACGAAGACGACGGACAACGCCGACCATCTGGTCGAGCACGCTCTGCGCCACGCTCGCGTACACGATCAGCTCGCGTCCGATGCCCGATACGCTGGCGGCATCGCCTGGTGCGCGTTTGATTACAACACCCATGCGAACTTCGGCTCGGGCGACCGGATCTGCTATCACGGTGTAGCGGACATCTTCCGCGAGCCCAAGCGTGCGGCCGGTTTCTATCGTTCTCAGTGCGATCCCGGCGAAGAGGTTGTCCTGGAACTTGCGTTGAATTGGGCAGAGGGGGACGCAGCCGGGTTGCTGTCCC
>Ga0307511_10003606_pt1 | contig 15859 bp, 13 predicted proteins | sample 13_EM_MG_FD_200266 | JGI IMG/M metagenome (GOLD analysis project Ga0307511, IMG submission 200266) | Populus trichocarpa ectomycorrhiza microbial communities from riparian zone in the Pacific Northwest, United States - 13_EM | ecosystem: Host-associated > Plants > Roots > Unclassified | place... | reverse complement strand
CCGCCCAGTCTAGTTCATCGGGAAATAAGTCGATTAGAACAGGCGGCGTACTCCTATTCAACCAACTTACGGATTGTGTCGACGATTTTATCTGCTTGGGAGGATTGAGCGTAAGTATATGTGACCAAATACCCGATGAGGTACACCTGGATGTGCTTGGGTGAGCATGTATTGGTTGGCTCCTCGTGGAAAAATCGTACCAGGAACATGACGACTTGGTAACCCGCAACGACAGCGAAGGACGCCAGGGGCGAAGACATGAACAGAGAGACGCAGTACGCGAACAATGTGGCGGTAATTCCGTAAAGGACCACCACGAGCCACTGTATAAGACGTTTGGTACTCCGTCCCATCGTCACGCAAGGGAAACACACGCACCAGGAACCCAGGGCCATGGAACTTGTTCGAAACTGTCGAGAAAACTGCGACGATGACCGTCGCGATGAAGACGGTGAACAAGGAGTCAAACATCAGATGGCCCAACCATAGTCCAACCGGGTTCGCGAGGCCGTTCGACAACTGCATAGCCTGCACCGATGATCTCCGCTCTCGTGACACGTAGAGGGAGAAGAAAGCGGGGTATACGGCCTGTAGAACATTCGTCAGCGATATTTTGAGGCGGGAGTAACGATACTCACCATCGCAGCACCGAAGAAGAACAACCACCTGAAACTCCCCAACCCCCGCAAAATTCTCAGGGGGAAATTGGCGTAGTTGGCCCCGATGATCGAAGTGGTACCCGGGGAGGTTGCGTTCAACCTAGCGTTATACACGATGTTTGAAACCAGGTTGAGCAAGGTGGGTCCCGTTCTCCCGGGAGGGTCGGTTTCCCATGCAATCAAAGACTGGCCAGAGCTTAAATCCAAAGAGATACCACCGGGATAAACGTTTCGATAGTTCTGTTGGATGGTAGAAACGAACTCCTGATTGTCGTTGATCGGACGGATGTCCAGGACGTCAGTCAGGGAACCCAAGGTGGCGGCGGTAGAAGCGGGCGCGACGAGAACATCGCCGTAGATGGAGATGGGTGAGGCGGGTAAGAAAAGTGGTTCGAGGATCACTGGCTCGTAAGTCCACACACAAGAGACCGGTAGTCGGTTCAGGAAAAATAGTGGGATACACGCGCCCGCGATGGCGACAACCACAGCCATCAGTAGGGTCAACCAAGCCCTTTTTGCGACGAGTACCCGCTTGTGGAATATGGTAAGAGCTTGTGACATCGGCGTGCGTTTGTGGCCTCCAGAAAGTTCGAGAGGTCCTTCCGAGACGGACCCTCCTAACTTTGTTTCGTCGCCTCGACTAGTTGCAACCGCCTCGGCTTCCTCTCGGTTCATGAGGTCGAGGAAGATCCCTTCAATCGATGTGCCACGAATATCGTACGAGTCCACAAAATAGGTGTCCGCGTGTTGGTCAAAGATCCGGAGGACGTTCTCAACCACAATCGTATCCTTGGACATCAGGTGGTACGATGCCAAGAACGGAGAACTCTTTGTGACGTGTGCATCAGGAGCAATTTCTTGAATGGCCAGGAGAAGGTCTGTAGGTGGCAACTGCGCGAGCTTCTCTTGATCGTCCGTGTGGTGGAACCTGACCTCGACAGTGTAACCTTGACCAAGGCTGGACTTCAGGGTGACCGGGGACCCCTGCGCCACCAGTTTCCCTGGAGCAGCCAAGATCGCGATATCATCTGCGAGGAGGTCTGCCTCGTCCAAGAACTGAAGAAGTTGTGAGCTCGGTCTAACACTGGCCTTTTCGCAACTCACGTGTGTCGTGAAAACCACCGTGCGATCGTATCGAACCATGTTGAGGGTTCTCCAAAGGGCTCGCCTCGATAGAGGATCCACGCCAGAGGTACACTGTATCCATGTAGTCAGCGGCTGCATGTGGTGCGAGAGATATTCCCCACCTCGTCCACCAAAACGATCTTCGAACCTCCAACCAATCCAATCGCAAGCTGCAACTTTCGTTTCTGACCGCCGGACAGGGTCGAGGCGATCGCATCGATCTTCTTCTCGAGGTCGCAGTCCCTAAGTAACTGATCGATGTCTTCCTCGTGGTCCGCCGTGATCGCTTTGACCGCGTGCCAGAGCCTCAAAGTTTGGCGACAAGTCAACTCTGGGAACAACACGTTCTTCTGTGGAACAATCCCGATGGTACCGCGAGGTGGAACGACGTTGCCCCCTTCGAAAAGGATAAGACCACGCGTGTGGCTGAGTAATCTGCCAATGATTGACAAGGAGGTCGATTTTCCGGCACTGAATCAAACGGAACTTTAGCGAATCTGTTAGGCATCTCGGACTGGTTTCGTACCCGTTGGACCCAAGCAAAACGAAGATGCCGTTCTTCGGAACGTTGAAGGATAGGTCCTCTACTGCAGTGACGCGCTCCTTCCCCGAGAACAAAGGTGGCGCGAAATCCTTGCCTAAGTTTTGGATGGAGATGGCCATATCTGGAGGCATCGTAGCGCCGTCTGCCGGGTTGGGTTTCTTCTTACCGAACCACGTGCGACCCAGTGGGTTAGGGGGGTCATAGAGCTTGCGTTCAAGCAGCACAGCAAGGTATGGCCAGAGGAATATGTTGATCTGAGAATATCTGGTGTCAGCCTTGGCGTAGAAGATTGAATATGGAGGGCATACGATTGCAGCGATGACAGGAACAATCACGCGAAGGTTATGGTCTGGGTCAGCTTTAACGAGGCTGGTGGGTATTTGCCGATTCTCGAAGCCACAGATCGCCCGAATCACGAAGACATAGAATCCAGAAGGGAACAGGATGGTGAAGATAAACGCCATACCGTTGCCTGCGCCTTTCAGCACCAAAGCGAAGATCGCGAAAACGAACGAAGCTAGAACAGAAGTGATAGCAGACAGCTGAGGGCTTCTTCCAAAGGGAGTGGCGATGAAGAACGTCCAACTTGCGAGTGATAGGGGAAGTAGTAGGTTGACAAGTAGAATGATCCCCACATTGGTCCCGCGGAAAATACGAGCCTTCCACGCGAGAGCCATGATGATCCAACCAGGAAGATAAGCAAGCGAGATGCTGAGATGCCAGGAACTATCACGTTTTTAGTCAGTGACTTATGTGCGGACGTCGATGAGGGTTTACCCACATAATTCTCGCGGAATCTTTGAGTCCCATCGCCTTCAAGTGGCTGGTGAGCAGGTTTGCCCGTTCACCCGTGAACGACCCCGGAAGGTGATACACAATCCCGATGTACGCAATGAACCTAGACAGAACGTTAGCGACGTTCCGATACCGCTGGAAGGGAGAGGACGTACAATCCGAGCACGAGGATACTACGCAGACCACGGATGTAACTCAGCCGGAGGCGGAGAGCTTCTTCTTCATTGGTCTCGTTACTAAACGGCCACTCCAAGGGGGTGACGGCTGGGGCTCCTGTCCTTAGTTCGATAATAGCCTGTGGGGTGGTAAGCGTACATCCAACTGAAGCCGAGGGTTCGCATCACCTGGTCAACTGCCCACTGGAGCGGCAGCACATAAATCTCATAATCACTGGTGTGTTTAATGGCATTGATGTATCCATATCCTCCGTCCGCAAGGATGGTATAATTAATCTGGCGGGTATCGGTCGGACCGGAAGGCAGATAATCAAACGAGAGCCCAGCGTAACACTCCGAGAAAAGGTTGAAGTTCTCCGGACATTGAGATAGGATGTCGTCCGTGCTTTCGGCCTTGGAGATGGCGGCGAGTTGTTTGTCGTTGAATCCACGAGTTATATGGGCAATGATATCATTCGCACTTGGGGAACCCGTTCCGCCGGTGTTGTCTGCCCAGGCCAACTTCAGGGAACCATCGAATTGATCCCGGAAGCTGCGAACGGTGACTGGATCTCCGATACCGAACTGGATGTCGCGGATTGAGTGCAAAAAAAAAGCACGGAAAGAAGTGAAGCCTACGTTGTTCCTTTTGACGAACAAGTCTCCAACGATCGAAAGGAAGATCCCAAACGCGACAGGTAGAACGAAGCATCGGATGATGTTCAGCTGTTTTGTTCCGGACGGGTCAGGGCGCGTCAAGCGGTGGCATGTTGGAGCGATCAGGAAGACTCACGACGGGGTGTTTACCAAGAACGATCCAGTTCTTTCGGAACAGAGCACCAAGCTGGCGAAAGAATAAGCCAACCATTTGGGCGCGTGGGTGTGGGTGTTTCTAGCAGATGCAGTTGGGCATAAGAGGGCCTGACGAGCGTCTGTTGCTGCTGCGGCCAAGATCTGGCCATCACAGCAATCATACTATGGATCATAATACGATGGCGGCCGCCAGCCGCCTTGGCACGACCAGGCACGTACTTCATCGGGAAATCCCGCGCTTTGCAGGGCCCTGGCCACCGCTTCATTGCAACAAATCACAAAAACGAACAGCGAACACGAATTACAAGCTGGGACTCGGGTGCATAGGCGAATGTGAGCCATGGCGGTACCAATAGCCAGACTACGACCCTTCTGGAAAAAAAATTCCTCTTAAACCGCTTTGTTTCTGACGCTGAGGGCCAGGCTGCGCATGTCAAAATGTCTGATAACTTCGATACGTTTGAAAAACTGCGGGGGATCCGCGGTAGATCAGGACCTCTACGCGTGCCCCAAACCAAACGCAAAACAAAGCACAGTCCTCTAGCTCTTCCAAGGTTAGGACCCTCCCAAACGAGGAGTCAGTCAAGATCATTCACAGTGCCTTGTCACGTCGTTGCGAAACGAAACTTGGATGAGGAAAACGGGAAAGGCGAGAAATTGCGGAGTCATGGTCGATCACGGCGCCAGCGTCATGTTGGGGACCACAGCCCACTGCTTCGTGCATTCTCTTGTGAGAGACACGAGGATACGCGGGCAGGACATACTCCGCGGTGTTTCTGACACTTTTAAAGGGGTAGCTGTCAGCGCCCAGAGGAAACGGAAGACGTTGAAGGCAAGGCTTTCACAGCTGGAACACCCAGGGCATCGCCAAACGAATAATGTGCGATAGGAGAAGCACCGCCCGAAGTCCACGCATTGATCATGAGGGTCTCGCGAGCCATAGCGAATACGAACGGTGATGGAAACCCTTAGTTTGGGAACCAGATGGGGGTGGCTAACGAGGAGCGACCCAATCCTCTCGGGGCCGGGGTGCGACACGGAATCGTTCCGCAGGTTTTCTATGCGCAGAACCCTCATCGAACCTAACTCTGCGAGCTCGTTGCGTATGAGTTAGCCCTGTCAATCCCATACCTGGCCCATTCCGCAAGCGGCACGAGCGGTCGAATCTGGACCCCTGCCAGAGTCCGAGTCGAAAACGTGCTCCCCGCCCCCCTGCCTTTCGAGGCGGTGATTCCTAATTTCCTCCCTTTTCCTCGCGGGCACATACAGGATGAAGCGATCAGAGGTAAAGGGAACTCTACCTTCCCATTCTCGACACAGCCCCCATTTCATGCGACCTGGCAACCTGTGCGTATCAGCATAGGGATCGAGTTCCTCAGCGTCCAAGCGTGTTGTGGCCCCGTGCATTGGTGTCAGGGTACAGAGAGGCGATAGCACCCGAGGTGAATTGGCCTGAAGGGGGAACATTTGCCATCAGAGTCCGAGTCGAAACTGATGTGGTGATCTGGTCACAGTAACTGTTCAAAGCGAACGGATTCGTCCTCCAATTTGCCTCCTTTCTCTCGAAGCGCCCGGCCAGCGTCAGGCGGAGGTAGATTCCCCCTGACCCAAACGCCGTCCGTTATACAAGACAGTTCCGAGACAGTTCTATTGTTTCTTTGAGGGTCACTATCGGATTACGAGGGAAAGAAGCTCCATGAGATTGAGAAAAAAGCGACGATGGGGGTCGTGAGGAGGAAGGGTTTGGAAGGGAAGAATAAGAACAGACAAAAGCCGTGTTAAAGAGGGAGGGGTCAACATGGTGAAAAAAACAACCATTACTGATACTATACCTCAATCGAGAGGTGGAGGAAAGGAAGGTGGACACAGAAAACATGCGCATTAGGTTCTGTTTGATGGATGCAAGGGCGGAAATGCTCGACAACGGACAACATCACGAGAAGGGGAATAACAAGTAAACGGTCGACTTCGGAGGAGGGAGGAAAGGGGTGGTTGGAGGTCGATCATGGGCGCTGTTGGAATATTGAGAGCACCCCTCCCGCTCCCTTGAGCTTCTTCTTCTTCTTCCTCTCATCTATGGGTGATTGGGGAGCGGATTTCAGAATGGGGGGCTCCCCCCCAAGAATGCCGGGTCGTGGCGTGTCCTCGCTCGGAGATACCTCTGATTCACTTGGCGAAGTTATCGACATGGCGGACTGCCTGGACTTGAGGGACGGGGCCGCAGTGGTGGTCGTGGACTGATTGAGGGCTGTGCTTGAAGCTCCTGTGCTCGAGAAATTCATAGAACTCGAGTGAGTCAGGGTCTGTTGTTTGCTTGTAGCACTGGCACGGGAGGAATACGAGGTGGGTGGGGTCTTGGGGGAGTTCTTCTTGTTTCGGAAGGATAGCGGTTTGCGGCCCCTGCCCTGCTTCTCTGACGGTGAAGGGGAAACAGCCCCCCCGCCAGATGTCTTGGATGCTCCAGAAATCGTGCGATTCCCACGGCGAGATGGTGTCGACTTTCGGAAGACGGCCAGCTTGTACCTGTCGACGACACCACGAGCGAAAAGACTCGTTCCTTTTGTCCCGTTCCGCTCCTCGTCCACGCCAGCTTCGACGAAATCCCAGCCATCCTCCTCCTCGCGCTCCGTAAGCTCATCGACGCCACTTCCGAGATGTTTATCAAGTGCGGCGATACCGGACTTCTCTCTCCGCTTGCCGGTTTGTTTCGATGGCCGAGGAACAGTGGAAGACTTCGGTGGGATAGGCGGTTTCCCAGATTTCGAAGAGGTCTCGCTCCTTTGAGAATCGACGCTTGGTCGAGATATCTCCACGGAGGGTCGCTTTGTGGGAGCTGGGGGTTCGGCAGCCTCGATGGGTTGCGTGAGTTCGACGATGGGTTTCTTTTCCTCCGTAGGGAGGCCTGCCGGGAGTGTCACAGGTCGGGCCTCCGGGGTTCTAGGTTCAGGCTCGCGCCCCTCTTCGGTCTCGGTCTCCACCGCCTGATCTTCTGCGTCAACTGCGCTGTCCCGATCCTTGACGTTCTCAGATATAAGACTATTCGAGACTGAGGCACCCTCCTCTTCGTCTTCCTCGTACTCGCCCTCTTCATCACCGAGATCGGAGTTCTCATCGTCATCGATGAGGACAGAGTGACGCCCCTTGAACGAATAACCATCGAACACGTCCAGGTCGGTTTCTTGTGCATGAACAGAAGGACTGCGGGATTGAGATGGGGTGGTGGCAGAGTCTTCACCTTCCGTGCGGTCCGTATCAGTGTGCTGATCTTGATCGGTATCGGTCTGTTCTTCGCCATCCTCTGCGTCCTTCACCACCGGTTCCATATCCAAGAATGTCTCGTCGAAGTTCTGCGTATCACCAGCATTCGATGGGTCGATCGGTGGGATATATGGGGCTGTGAGGAGTAATCAGTCACCAGAGAGCTGCCGTAGGATCGCAATTCGCTTACGAATATATCGCTTGTAGTATACATGCGACCAGTCGCTGATGGTGGGGGCGATCTGTGAGTTGACCAAACCCTCGGGTACAGCCAGAGACTTACATCATCGAGAAATAAGGGTGACGCTTGATCCTGGGTTCCTTGATTCTCAGAGCAGGATTCCTTTGAAGAAGCTATCATTCAGAGATCAGTGGTTTGGAAGCGGAGCAGGCCAGCTGACGATACTTACGCCACGGATCAAACTCTTGGTATCCTGGTCCATTGAGCGATCTTCAGGGAACTGGAGTTCGTCCTGGAGTACCCTCAAATACATGTCGGAGTGGTTGTTAGCCCAGAATGGGGTCTGCGCGGAATGGTCAGCCAATGTCGCCCTCTGGCGAAGTGGAGAGGGCCCGTACAATCCCGGTCAACATCTCATACAACATCGTTCCGAAACTCCACCAGTCAACTTCGAAACTATAAGGGAGCCCCTGGATGACCTCAGGAGCGAGATACTCGGCCGTGCCACAAAATGTGCTTGTCGACTCCGTTCCAGCGCTGGGGAGTCCATTGGGCGGGTCATTCTCCAGATTGGGAGATTGGGGAATAGCGTTGGCAAAGGATTCCCCGCGCGGTCCATTAGGAGTCGAGGGGACAGTGATGGCGTGGGATCGGCGGGGGAACTCCTTCGAGAGACCAAAGTCCGTCAAGACGATGTGACCATCAGAACCAATGAGGACATTCTCTGGTTTGAGATCTCGGTAGATGACTCCGTTCTTGTGAAGACCTTCGACACCCTCAACAATCTCTGCGGCGTAGAAACGAGCCCTATCGCGACCTAACCTCCCCCAGCGAGCCAGCTGGGTGGCCAAATCGCCGCCAGGATGGAAGTCCATGACCAGGAAGAGGTGCTCACGGTCATGGAAACTCCACCAAAGCTTCACAACGAATGGATCCTTCCCCTCGGCAGCCATCCGCTTCAGCACGGCTTGCTCGGTCAGAGTGTGCTGCAACTCCTGGTGAGCCAACACGTGCCTCTTCGTAATCGCCTTCAACGCGAACAGGTCCGATGTAGGTTTATGTCGGACGAGCAACACCTTGCCTGCGCATCCCTTGCCGAGCACCCTCATCATCTCGAAGTCATCGACCGCCACCTTCTTTGACCGTTTCTTGACTTCCCCGTAGGGAACAACAGAGTGTGCCCGCTTCTTCCGCCCGGTCCGCGAACCCTTGTCGTATTTCTTCGACTCGGAGACGATGGAACATTCGTCATCTTCCGTGGTTTCCGAGGTCTGAGATAGTGTACCTTCCCGACCATTCAATGGCGATGACTTGAAGTTCCTATTCCGTGTTGTGGGGTCGGCTGATTGCGATCGCAGAATCCGTGTCGCGTGTGCTTCGGTAGCGACGGGTGTGGCTTCGCCGTCACTCTTGAAATCTGGAACCGGAATCTCATTCTTCGGCTCTTTGTGGATCTCCTTGGGTTTCGGGACTTCGGCGGCGGTCCTCTCGGGGATTATCTGTTCCATTAGGGGCTCCTGGATTATCTTGGAGGAAGGTGGAACATCCTCCTTCACAGGTTCCGGGAACCTGTTAGTCTCCACCGTTGGGGATAGTTCAGACGCTAGCGGAGATAACTCGCCCGTGGAAACGATAACGGTGTCGCCATCGTCCTTGCTGACACTAGTAGAAATAGACCCGGGACCGGGAATGTCGACCGAGGGGCGTTTGAGGTGAGCGGCGAGGTCAGACCTCACCCGCTTGATAGCACGCTCGACACGGACACTCTCCAAATCATCGGCCCTCACACGAACAAATCGTCTCCAAATCCTCGTTTGTCGGTGTATCTGATCGTTCGCGATGTTTGTCAGGTATGCAGCGAGGTTGGTGTTGGTGGGATTATTTGGGGGAACGAAGGTCGAAGTGTCTGCGTCGGACATGACTTGGCTGAAGGGATCGTTGAGCTCGTTGGAGGGGGAAGAGACGGAAGGTGGAAGGTTTGCGGTGCCATTCATCGGGGATGAGACGGAATTATTTGGGGCGCTGGGTGTCGTCGTTGAAATCGACGTCTGCCGTAATCCGAGACTGGGTTTGGCGGGAGATAATTTGACACTGGGAGAGGCCAAACGGGAGAGGGTGTTGAGGAATGCTGACTTTCTTTTCGGCGGCATGGGCATCGATAACAGAGCGGCAGGGAGCTTGGGCTTTTTTACTTGAGGATGGGCATCGTGTAGCTTCTCATCCAGCTCCACAAGCTCGAAGGCCGCCCGGGTGAGCGTCAGATTATGAGTAGGGGCTGACAAACAGGGCTGCTCGTCAAAACGCATGGATCCAACGAGTACACGAGGACGAACTTTTAATGTAAAGGGTGAAAGATTGAGCATCGTTGGGTGTTTCGGCGACGCTGACGCTCCAGGGACCGTCTTGACCTTCGAGCATGTGCCTCCGCTGGGTCGGAAGCGACTGGGGGGCGTTTCTGCTCTTGATCATGGCTGGAATGGACGTGTAGGATTCGTGTAATTCGGTTTGGAGCTGATCGACGGGGAAGGGCGATGCTGCGGACGCAACTTGGGGTAGAAGTGCGGGGCTATGACGACCAAAATCCTACGAGGGTCGGTGGAGGGACCCAGAAGGGCGATGGCCGTTGTTGGCAGGACCAGGAGCGGACAAAGAGAAGGGCGGGACGGAACGAGATGTCGGTAAGCGAAAGGCTTTGAACGGCGTGTTTACCACGAGTTGTTGAAGTCACCGCTTATGACTCTCGTGCGCTCGGAGTGATCCAGAATCGATCTCGGCTGCGGGTTGGCTCAGAACCTCTAAAAGTCGTCTGGATTGCCTTGGAGGGGTATACGGCTGGAAGGGAGGAGGGAGGTTATAGACGGATGGTGTAGATGGTGTGGGTCGAGGAGATGGGTCTGGTCACTCAAGGGTCCTAGTCGAGTTTGGTTCGCGTGGCATATGATCTCGCTCATGTTCTCAAATTCCGCATGTGGTCATAGAGACCGCCGCGCAAACTATGTATCACACAGCGCAGGGTTGTAGATCATGCATCATGCGCACCGCCCTCGGCCCAATGCGATCACGAGCTATACTTAAGGGCTTGGACCAGGTCTGAGGGCAAACAGCGCTTCGCCATCACAGACCGACGAGTTAGAGGACCGGAGATCGCCAGAAGGCTTAACTTCGGTCATCTCTCATACATTGAATATTGGGTGCTCCCCCTCCTTCGCGGGAGAGATACCATACGGTCCGGCTGGGAGTTCCCCCAGAATGGCTCACACTCCACCAGTGACGAAGCTCTCCAGTAGTGTGCGAACGTTCTTCCCAACGTTATCTATGTCGTACCCCCTGTCACGTCGAAGGCAAGTCAAAAAAGTCAGGAACTTTCCTTATCCACAGAGATCGCGGGGGCAGGGACTCACCCCTCCAAGACAAAAACGGTGGGTTTCGACAACCCCCGGATAATACGCCCAATTCCCGCGTAGGATGCCGTTGTCAGCTTGAAGCCCCCAATGGGGTCGCTCTCGAACGTATCTACCCCCAGGCTTCGAGACTCGCAATTGTAATCAGCCCATCATCGAAATGACGTCGCATTCGTACCTGACTATCAAGTAGATGGGATTAAATTCGTCGATGACCTTGACAGCTTTCCCGAGTTCGCTGCAGTAGGTATCATCCTCAGTTCCGTGAGGCAATGGGAAGTTGTGATTGAATCCCTCTCCGGTCCCATCCCCTCTCTCTTCCCGAGATCCCGTGAAATCTAAATTGGTGAGCGGTCAGCCTGGAACCCGTATGTCAATTGGGATCAAAACGAACAGGGGTAGTCCAGTTCTGCATGAAGTGAAACATATGTTACGCTCGAGTCCGAATAGAATATCTCTTGTGCTATCCCCTCATCAGTCCCAGCGGCCCAGCACTCGGTGAAACAATTGGAGTACATACTTCCGTTCCCGTGGTGATAATCGATGTCCAATATGGCAACTTTGGGGCGGGTTGAACCACAAGCTTCCCGCTGCAGGTACCTCGCCACGATCGCGACATTGTTGAAGTAGCAGTAGCCTCCCGAAATAGAGGTACCGGCGTGGTGTCCCGGTGGCCGGCTGGGGAAGGGGGTCAACAGGATGGCAACCGATGAACGGTCACAATTACGAGAGGGCGAATACGGATTCCCCGCTCCTCAGAAGTTCCTTTGCCGCGGTAAGAGCGACTGTGGCGGAGGCCAATGTGGAAGTGTACGTGTCTGCGGACGCTCTTGTCACGCGATCCATCGCGTAAAAGCGATAAACGAAACTAACCGCCGGTGATTGGACAACTAAGGTCAAAGCAGTAGTAACCTATTCCACACTCGGGTCAGACCAAAGACCGCCGGTGAAGGGTGGAAACTTACCCGCTTTACCGATGAGATTCCGAGGCGGACGGCCGGTAAGGTGAGGGGCAAGCTTGGGATTAGCAAATGCCTCTGGGAAAAACGGATCCTGAGATGTGTGAGCTGTAGTCGCATCGAAGCAATCCTGAAACCCGTCTGTACCTTGGGATCGGCCCCGTCTTCCACCCAGAGTTGAAACGCGGTCTCTAGATACTCAACATAATCCTCAGAATGGACTTGCAAGGCATGTTTTTTTGTATCAATTGAACGATCTGCATCTTCTATTTGGAAAACGTCATTTTCTTCGAGAGCTTGGCGGATACGCAAGAGGCGTTTCGGGGTCTCGTAGTACGGGTGCAATTTCCCAGATATGATTTCGTACGGTGGGTCGTGCAATAAACATTCTTCGTCGAAGAAGACCTTCATCGCAGTAGTGTTTTCTTAGGAGCTGACCAACAGCCACGGGTGGGACGAAGCCGATGAGACAACCGCGTCTTCAAGTTCTGCGTAGTCGCAGTTTGAGGACGGCGTCGGATGGCAAATATGTGCGAAATCACGGAGCGGCATGTAAAAATCAAGCGCCGGGCGCGTTGTGTTTGATGGCCGTCCTCGTAGAAGACCGAATATTGTGCTCACAGACAGACCGCAACATTCCCCCCGGCCTGTTTCGTAGACGCATCAGTATTCGGGTTTCCTTTGGTACTTCGGTACTCATGAACCCCGTTTCTCTACCGCTTCACCCGGGCTTTTTGTAGGAAAGAAAGAAAAAAGCTCTACCGGCATTTACAACCACCGCATCACCGCGACAATAGAGTCCAGAGAGAGCGAAACGGGGGGAGGAAAGCGAGCAGACTCAAGCAGAGAATGTAGTCCAAGTGTAAAGTTTCGCAAGGAGGTGAAACCAATCGGGACATCGCAAACCGTGAGGTTATATCATATCCGTGATACTGCCTCCGTTGTCTGTCAACATCAGTCCAAGACGCCCGGTCTCCAAGCTGCGAGGAATTACAAGGAAATAGGAGGCGCGAGCGCGGGTATATCACTGGCCAACTGGGAAGTTCGGTAACATTGCCATCGAGCAACGGCTTTGGCGGATGCCCGTCGCCAATAAACAACTTCATCGCAATTGCAACGTCGTCAAAACCAAACGGTGGATCGCCATGGGCGATCTACGAGATACTTACATGTAAAAAAAGAAGACACGGGAAACAGGGGGATATTAATACAGGGTACAGATAACAACGAGCGGTGGGGCGACGAATACGGAACGATGGATGTGAGTGGAGGAAACGCGTAAACGGGGGAACGGTCTTGAAGGGGGAGAAAGCGAGGAGGTATGGGGGTGGTATCAACATCGTAGAACGCCTAGTATGGGGTGAGTGGACAGGATCATGGTTACCCATGGGAAGAATGCGTCCGAAGGAATCGAGACAACCGCCGACGGTATCGTCCGGTTCCATGAGCTTAGAGAGGAAGGTTAGTGTGTGTAGGAAGTAGCACTGTATCTAGGACTCACCACCGAAGCCCGGTTCGTCAGAGGTAGTTGCCTCCTCTTCAATAATACGGAGGAGGTCTCTGCATCTTTCCATATCCTTCATGGCCCCAACCTTCTCATAAGCACTGAAGGCACACAGAGCCTCCGACCTCGCTTCTATGAGCTTGCATTGCTGATACCAAAATACAGCCTGGAGATCCATTGCGCGGCCCATGAGGTACGGGTCATCGACCGTGTGTGATTTGGCACGTTCAATGTGAGTGTACGAATCGTCGAACCTGCCCTGATTGAAAAACAGCACCGCAAGATCATAATGACCCCAGAACTGCTCATAGTGCCAGTCGAGAGAGGATGATATCCTGAGGACTGCCTCGAAGTTGGTCGTAGCCTTCTCTATCTCGCCCTTGGAAGAGTGTATTTTACCAAGGATACGGCGACATAGGCAGGCCAGAGTTTGATCAACTCTTTCTTGGAAGAGATCGATCGATCGTGCTGCGGCTTCTTCTGCGGCGTCGAGCTGCTGGTCGTCATACAACAACCAAGCGAGGGTACACAAAGAATGTGCTTGTCCGAGTGTGTTGTCGAGCTGTTTGTTGATTTCTAACGCTTCTTTCGCCTGCTGTACCCCCTCCTCATACAGGTCTAGTAGCCGGTTCGCCTCGGATAAGGACCCCAATGTTCGGGCGACCTCAAAGTCATCCCCCCACTCTCTCCAGAGCTTCAAAGTGTAGATAAGGAGTCGCCTACACTCCATGTAATTCCCGACCAAGGAAAACAATTGGGAGAGTCGGGACAAGCATCGGGGCTTCGAGGGATGGGCGTCCGGGAGTGCTTCAATTTTTTGCCCCAGCAGAACAAGCCGTGGTCTGTGCCATTGGAGGTGGTCCACGAAATAACTACAGACGTCCCAGACGCCATTCGAGTCTGAGTCGACGGTTGTGAAGACATCGAGAAGGTGTTCAACGTTCACGTCCTCTGAGTTGATCCATCTTGCTTCTTTATAACCGGGTTTACCGGGGTAAACCCCGACAGACAACCGACCAAAGTAACACTCCTTGGTTGTGCAGAGGAGTGGAGAAGACTTCGGATCTTTGGGACAAAGGTAGTCCCGGAGCGGGGCCAGCATTGTCACAAATCCGTTGCTTCGGTATGTTAGGGAAAGAACACAGAGTCCGTTGAAGACATTTGTTCCATCGGACATAGTGGGGAACAACCACTCGATCTTGTCCTCGTCGATACCTTGAGGGAAGAAGGCGATAACCCCGAGGAGCTCCCGGGCATCGGGGCCGAGTTCCTGGAACATGGGTGAGGCAAGCGAAAGCTCGATCGTTGCAGCGAGGCTCTTGTTGTGGTGCGTGTGAAGCGCGTCTGTCCCCCGCCTCCCCCACTCTTTAGTCAGTCGGTCCATGTCCCACCTATTGTGGTGTGCAACGGTCGCGAGTAGGGTGATCGACAGGGGGTGGAAGTCGAGTCGTTTTAGGATGTCGTTGATAAGATCGGACTGTTGGTCATTCTTGTGTATATGATAGAATGTGTCGCGCGCAGCCTCCGCTGATAGTGTTGGGATATCGAGAGTCTTGCAGGCAGGGGGGATAACGGAGATACGAGATGTGACGCAGAGACAAACGTTGTCGAACTGACTCAACTCCTCCACCACGGCGTAGATTTCCTGGGCGTCTGTTCCCCGCGGATCGAGAATGGATTCTGCATTGTCGAGGGCTATGAACATCTCCTTTGAGGATAGGGATGGTCGCAGTGAAGTCAGATCATCAGGATTTTCGATGCCCGCACCGATGACCTTGGAAAGCCGGCGGAGGAAGTGAGCGAGCGAGGTAGGGAACTGGTCACAACGGATGAACCGGCGGTTGGCGCCGAAACGCCGCTTGATGCGATTGTCGTGGAGGACGGTGAGAGCGATGGACGTCTTGCCAATTCCGCCAGCACCAATGAGAGCGAACGGAATGAGGTTTTCCGCCAGGCCGACGAACTTCTCGGTCAACTCGTCGCGTCCATAGAGGTCCCTCGGTGGTGGCGGCGGTGATTCTCCGGGTGTGCTAGATGCAAACATAAGACATTGGGTCCACCAGCAGTCGGGATCGCTGACCTGGCTTGTGTCTAGGCGGCGGCAACCGTTTATTCGTTTGGCGATGGAAGAGAGTACAAACGTCACTCACCAACAGAATTTGATCGTCGGTCCCTTCCTGGCTTCTCAGCATGTTACGACGAATGTCAGAAACAATTACGTGGGTGTTTATTGCGAGCTCGGTCTGCAAGTGAACAATTAACAATGGTCGTGCAGAGTTGACAGAACGCACGTTAAAGACATGAAGGATCCTGTTGAGATCCAGCTTCCAGGTGGTAATTGTCTCCTTGTCATTCTTCGCATTTGCAAGTCGAGACAGCAGACTCCGTCCACTTTTCTCGATGATGTTCTCCTGGATTCCTGCCACGGTCCTGCGATTGATAACGTGGTAAGTGGGCACGTTCAA
>Ga0307511_10003605_pt1 | contig 15862 bp, 11 predicted proteins | sample 13_EM_MG_FD_200266 | JGI IMG/M metagenome (GOLD analysis project Ga0307511, IMG submission 200266) | Populus trichocarpa ectomycorrhiza microbial communities from riparian zone in the Pacific Northwest, United States - 13_EM | ecosystem: Host-associated > Plants > Roots > Unclassified | place... | reverse complement strand
TAAAATTACAAATAAAAAAAATTATAAGGTACTATTGAATTTTCAATTTTTTATTATAAGATCATGGTCTTTTTTATTATATTAGAAAGTGTTTTTTCTATACAATCATCAATGCTATTTTTTAATAAAATATTTGATCGCAATTTTTTTGGGTGTTGTTTGATCAAATGCATTTGATTTTTTGTTTCTCTTAAAGAAAATCATTAGCGTGGCAGACTCACATTACTAGCACACTTGAGCCTAAGTTTGTAAGCCCTCGCACGCCTACCCATTGTTCTGGGTTAGAAGCGGGCTCATATTGCACACACTCCTTGACTCTTTTTTATGCGATTGAATAAGCTTTGGGTGGTCAATAACAGTGAAAGGTAAAGAAGAAGATGAATGTGGAAGGCAAAGAGTATATGCGATTTGCTTTTTCTAAAGGTAATTAATTATCTAGTTATGCTCCCACCTAAGCAAATGATGCTAGAGGTTCTGTACACCTGGATAAAGATTTCTTGCAACTGTACTACGTGAAAACCTTATCAAACAAGTTTTATAAATCAAATGTACATGTTCAAACGGATATAGTCATGATTTTTATTATCAAGAGATTCTATAAATCATATTCGATAACCGGGCCAGCCTGCTATGCCGGTTGAGGTCGGTAAGACCTTCAAATTAAGCTCGATGGATGCTGTTTATCAAGTTTTGTTATTTTTCTGTGTTTAATTTTGGGTTTTTAGCTTTATTTTCCTATATGCTTTAGATTCAGTCTTCATTTTCTGCTTGGGGCCGGTTACAGGCATATTTAAGCCATTCCAATCTTTTTTTACTAGCGGATATATGGAGAGGATAATAACTGAGAAATGACAGGCGTGTAGGGTTCTTGTTTCTGCCCTTTTCCTTTTTCTTTTTGTTTTCTTGTTCTTTCTAATTAGGTTCGGCCGCGCCACCAAAGCTCAAGGCAGTTAACTGCTCTGCACTTTAGCACTCTGCAACAACGTGAATTGTCCCTTCAGCAAGCAATAACCCAAAGTAATCGGGTTTCTTCTGGGTTATTTTTTTACAGAAGACTAACAATGCTTGAAGCTGCAAAGAGTAATTCTATAGTCTTTTGTTACGTGTTTTCCAGCAAAACAATGTTTATAGATGCAGAAGAAATCACTGAAAAACACTTTAAATAGAACAGGAAATTGTACATTAATATATTGCAAATGCTTAGAGAGAAGCCTTATTGAAGTAGTGATATAGGAGACATCAAACACGTATATAGGACAACTTGACTGCAACAACAGATAGGTATGCTTGGTAAATGGAAGATAAAGTAGGTACTTGTAGAGTGGATAATAAGCCTGCAGCCCCAAGAAACTTGTGAAGTCATCTCAGGAAGCTGTAGAAGGCCTGACCAATTGCTCATAGACATAGTTAATCATTCTGGATTTGGATTTCACACTGCCGAGCCACTATATTTCCTTGCAGCCTCTCTGCTGTCAATGGTTGATGTGTAACTATCATCTCTTGTATATGGCCTGGATGAATAATTGAAGTTGCCATATCGCCTTGCAGCTTCCTTGCTGTCAATGGTATTTGCATGGGTTGGTTCTCTATACCGGGATGGTGGAGAAGTAGAGAAAGAAGGTTTTGCAACTTCTCTCAGTAATCCCACAGCTGCACTGATATCATTTGTTGCTCCAGAGAGGGGAGCATTGGGTGGTGCAGCCCATGTTGAATGACTCGGCCTTGCCCACCCACCACTGGTGTTCATGGTTGGTTCCATGTTGCTACCTTGTTTGCGGTAATAATCATCATAGTTGTCATTTCGATGTGCATTACCGCCGGGCTTTAGCAAGTCTTTGTTGCTGAAACCACTGCGCTCATCGTAGCCATCAGTGTAGCCATCATAGCCTGTGGATTTTGGGGTCTGGCGCCGATATGAAGCATCCCAGGGGGCATATTCCTGGGGTCGGCTAGCCTCAATTTGCACTTTGGTGATGAATTCCTCTACTTTTTGAGGGCGACCATCAGCTGAAGCCAGAGGCCTACGGAACTTATTCTCAGCTCCATGATATTCCTCTGACCAGCGAGGGACCTCCTTGTCTTCATACTCCTTAGGTGGATGAACATGCTGTTGATAATACGTCTCAGTTTTTGTAACATACTGATCTGCATTTTGATCAACACGGTAAGAAATTATAGGCCTTTTCCTCCCATCAGCATCAATGATGACTGGTCGGCACACATGATCAGGAACATAGCCTGTTTTGCTACCATAATCATCAGAGCTGGGTGGATCGTAGCTGGAGTAGCCCCTATATGAGTAACCAATCCCGGCCATCACTCAGCTTTGTGTAGGAACTTCTTCCCTTAAAAGACTCTAAGCTCAAGCACCTGGATTCCTTTTCTTGCATATGAAGGGTGTTAGAACTTCTTCTTTTATAGAAAATCTGGGCTCTCCTGTTCAAATGAATGATGTAAGGTTCACCTGTACAATGAGTAAGAGGATCCTATGCTGTCTTTTTCTTTGCACTTTGAGATTCCCTTAAAGTTCAATCCACCAAGAAACTTGCTGCAGAATCATATTCTAAGCATTTCATGAGAGTGAACTCCGATGCTTTCTCATGGGAAAAGTTGTTTTGATAGGAGGGTGCTCCTTGAGGACGAAGATTGCAGAATATATGGTGTCCCCAAACAAGAATAAAGGAGAAAGAAAAAGGATAAGAGAATCACTTTTGCTTTGCCTGCCTGTGAAATATATAGTTGTAAACCATTTTAATCAGCAACCAAGAAAGAGGAAAGAACAGACTTCTGGTGAGACAGAGACTTGGGAAGTCTAGATTCTACCCTAAAAATGGCAATATCCACAACTTGAACGAAGTTGAAACTGAGGCACAGGAGCTACAGCTAGAAGCCTCCAATGTTTTCCTTTACTAATTATTGACGGGACTGAACAAAGTGATGCAGGAGATTCTGGGGATCTCTAACGTATATGAATTCTTCAAAAAATTCAGGGTTTTCTTTTCTTTTCAACATAGATTGGCTGAATACCAATGGTAGGTTATTTCCAGAATAGTTTTTTAACAAAATTATTCAAACTTTTATTTTTTTTGTGTGAGAAAAGCATCTCGTGAAGGATTCTCTCAAGCCCTTCACGTTTTATGCCTTCCTAGTCTTCCCTTCAGGCCGCATCACAGAAAGCTTCTCCAACTTTGGTTTTTCACCATGTTTTCTGGACATATGGAATAACAATGAACACCACGATATTAAAAATGTCCATGCTCCACAACAGGAATCCCCACCCCCTCAGGCCTCTTCTCCTTTACCGCTAAATAAAAGTCTGAAGAATCGCATTCTGCTCATCCTGGACTGCGACCTCCATTACTCGCAAGACCATTGAAGTCCTGCTCTAGTTTCAATTTCAGACAAACTTGTCTTCTTAATTTTCTCCAACTTGTGCAGAATTCTGAATATCTACGCAACAAGGAAAAGTAGGAGGTTCATTCTTCGACTCCGCTGAAAATTGCTATTCCCTCGTCATTATTCTGGGAGTGTGGAAAAACGTGTTTTTTAAAAAATTTAATTTTTTTTTCTAAATTAATTTTTTAAATTTTGATGTGCTATGTAAAAAATAAAATTTAAAAGTTAGAAGAAAAAATATTATTTTAATATATTTCATGAAAAAAAACACTTTAACAAATAAATCTTATCACACCACTAAACATACTCTTGTAAAAAGAGAATGCTAGCTTTCCAACTAATGTCTTCCTGACATGCACGTTTGCTTGTGAAAGCATAATGCAGGAACATTTGCTTTCGCAGTTGACAAGAGACAATTGGAATTTGCGTCAAACGTTTCACAAGACAATATTTATTTTTAAAAATAATTTATTTTTATATTTTTAAATTATTTTGATGTAAAAATAATTTTTTTCCAAACAATTCAATATAGAACATTGTGTGTCTCCCTGCTTAGATTTTATGATGATTTCCGCACGCGCATGAAAGAACATAGTTTGTTTAACTTCGAAACTTTTTTCACGTGAAACAGAGAAAAACACGAAACCATTGTTTGCACCACCAACCAATGAGTTTAAATGGGAACCTGCCATGGCTGATTCTGTGGGTAAGTTTAATTTGTTAAGAGTTGCAAATCACAAAGAACTGAATGGTCTTTCTTTAATATCATTTTAGGTGGTGTTGTACCAGGTAACGAGAATCACAAGACAAGTGTTAAGAAAATGATCACCTCGTAAGTGCAGATTGTCCAATTTTGTCTCTAAAATCTCCAAATTGTCACAGTATCATCATTTTTTCATCAGCTACTGTCAGTAGTCTGAATGCCACCAACATCACATAAACACAATCTGGATAGTTAGAAATGAAAAATTGTCATTGCTCACCCTTTATGTCATTGATTCCATCCATAAAACTGGTATGGACAGTGATGTAAAGTTTCATAGAATGTAACGGAATGTAGTGTATCTACAAAGAGAGAGAATCGATTGACATTTTCTATATTACATTACAGTCTACCAATTCTGCACAAAGAATGTCTGAGACTGCAATACTGAGTAAACAATAAAAACTAAATCTTGCTTTATTACCCCCCCCCCCTCCTTTTTGTTTCCTTCTGCTATTTGTCAACTATCAGAACCTGGAAAAGAGCACCATATGCTTCACACTTGCACTTGTTTCTATACATAAATCAGCTTAAAGCATTGATGGCGGTAAAAATTTCAAGTCTGCCAAGTGCCCTGTCTTTATATTTTCTAAGGGTCAAATGCTGGAACTTCAGGCAAAGGAGAATAGAATGCACGATATATAGTTCTGTCAATGATACTCCTATAGGGATCCTCTTCTCGCTTCTTCAACAAGTAGGCGATACTGTTTTGGACTTCAGATTTTACATGCAAGTACAATTGTTTTGCATTTTCTTTGTCTTCCAGCATCTCTTTCATTCCCTTTGTTTTTATGGGCTTCCCAAACAGAAAATAAAAGCGGCCAGGTATCTTAGGTAAAAGCCCAGGGATGAATAAATCTGTACTGGCTACCTCCCCTTTACTTTCGTCCCTGTGATCAGATTCAGATCATAGTCAACGCGGAAGCAATGAAAAAACAGCAGCACCTTAGGCTACTTTCAATTACAAGGAAGTAACTATCATTGCATGATTTACAAGGAAAATGTTAATCACCTCACTCTAGAACTTTTGCTCATAAGGTCTCTGGCGAAGTCATTAAGTATCGGGATTTTCATCAAGTCATGGTAATCTAGAGCCAACTGCAACACAGAAAAAGGAAATCTTTTCATGATGACCATATATTTCAAAGCCAAGTCTGGAAAAGAAAGAAAACAATATTTTATAGGGTTTCATGGGGAGAGGAAACTAAATGGTTCATCAGGAGTAGAGGGAGATCTTAGAGAAACAGAATGTGAAAGTAACACTGCTATGAAAATAAAGATAGCTAAAACCAGTTATTTATTCCTTCCCCAACAATAATTTGAATATAGAAAGATGCGTATATTGAAAGATTTTGCAATGTCATGTACTGAACTGATAAAAATGTTTCAACCATCAAAAGAAGGCTCGTGGACTAATATTTATATATATAAGAAACTGATGTAAATAAAATTCAAAGCTTACTTCTGCTATATCATCTTCTCCTACAGTTCCAAATGGTACAATTGTGGCCCCAAACCTTGCTGCCATTCTCACAAATTCAGGTTGATCAGGCCAAATTAACTTGTATGCTTCACCCTGCAAATTAAAGAAGCACGAGACTAAAGAGGTCACAAACATTTGGGAAAATATAACGCAATATTTAAAAAGACCAAATAAGGCATTGTGTTTTGATCCCTGTGATGTCTTCGCACAGGAGGAAGGTTCAGAGTTGTCCAATTTCACAGTATTCCAGAGAAAAGTATGGAGGTGACTTAGCTAGTGCCTTTGAAGGTGGTCAGAGGTCTAGGCAGTGCTGACCAGGTGGAAGCCATTGTGAGTTGGGCAAAGAGTACTTACACATTTAGACTGCAAATATTTTAGATGGTTCCCAAAACTGACACTACATCTTCATGTTATTACTTGTTTTAAAAATTGAAATGAAGAAGATATTCACCATACAAAATTACGAAACTTCTAGAATGTATGATTTTTAGATTTTAAAAAGAACTTGTTGAAATGAAAACAAGGAACTCAACAGTTGGCATACCTTGTAATGCAGAGCCTCTCGTTGACCTCCAGGATAAAGAAGCACATGCGATTTTTTTGAAAGTAATTTGAAAAGATTGCTTCCTGTGACAGGTACCGCACCCATTACTTTCATCCAATCAGATACAGAGAATTCAGTAGATGAACCCTCCATAATCTCTGAAAATAGGTCAGGGTGCGCTACGCCACGAACCATAATATTCTTCTCTCTCAAGAATTCATCTACAAGAGAATAAATTTCAAGTCCCATCAGCATGTGGTAGCCAATAAATAAGACAGGACCTTCATCTGGAACCCCAGCAAGACCTTTCACTATCTTGCCATCATCCAGAGTGGAGAACACAGCTGAGCAAGTAGCTAAGCGGAACAACCTGGAAATCACATGATTATAATACGATCAGCTTGAGCCACACCTAGACAAACTTTTAGGGCGTGAGATGCAACATAAAAAAAGTTGTTCAGGCTGGTCTGCAGGGAAGCCCAAACTGTGAGAACTAAGCCTAGGATTTAGACCAAGCTCCTTTCCAGTCAGCTTAATTCATATAATTCATAAATCATGCAACATATGTGGTATATTTTCTAACAACTTTAGGGTTGTTGTCTGCTTCAATATAATTTTCTTAGGGATCTACTCATGAAGAGAGGACATCGTTTGTCTGGTTGCTGGAACTACAAGAGAATTTTATTATCATTTTTTGTCGCTTAAACTTAATGTGAAATAACAGAATAAAGCAGCAATTTATCAACATTAACAGCTTTGTGCTAGTATGCATCAATGTTTAATGGAATTTCTAATCGAGAAGATTAAGAGGAAAGAGAGAGGAGAGAATGCCACTATCAACCAGACACACCAGGCTTACACTCGGGATGGAAGGGGTTATTGATGGCCGGGTTGTTTCTCTTGTTGTGTAACCCCACCAGCAGAAAAGAAAACGAAAGGGAAAGAAGATGAAGAAATGGAGAGTGAACTGCGACGCCCATACAGAGCAAATGGCTAATGGATAGACAGAGAAGATTGGGAAATGTAAGTCAAAATTTTCACTATATTATTTAGAAGCCTGGACCATGTATGAATAACAATGAATGCTCTGGCTTGACCAGGGTCAAGTCTCCATGTCATATCATTCTAAGCACAAAGTGTTAGTCATACATCCAAGAACTGCAGATAACAAATTGCTCAGCTGACTTACCCAGTCACTTCATCAAATGCACATTTGAATTCAGACATGCTAGGTGGCAGAAAGTCAGAGACTAAATCAAGCCTCCTTGAGCGACGGTATTTGCAAGTACCTTTGATAATTGTAAGCAAATTAAGACCATCTTCCTGCAAATGAAATGAAAAGAAGAAGTCATGTTTGTCTTCCAAAAATGAATTAGCATTAAGGAAATAAAGCTTCACTGCACAGGGCATCAAAATTTACAATTTATGGATGCAATAAATGTTTATTTTGGTGGGGTACTAAGTTTCTAAACACTGGTTTCACAAGATTGACCTCTTTTCAGAAAACCAAGGTCGAGGAGTTACAGGAAATGATGGTATGGGCTTTCACTCCAAGAACTACCTCATCAATGGAATCATTGAATCTAGCATACATGATAGACGGTAAACAGAACACAGAGTAGGGTCATTTAAAATGATGATACAGATCCTCAAACCAATAATGAACCGGTCAATTAATATGATGATACATGAACGTGTTTTATTTACAATTAGAAAGTCGTTCAAAATTTTTTGTGATCAGAAGCCTGTTAATTTGAAAGAGCTCAAAAGGTGTCTATGAGAAGCATAAAAACATTTAAGATACAGACTTACCTACACAGTTACTCTACTTATTTTAGACACAAGGATACGCCACTTTTTTTCACTTACCATTAGCATGGAATGCCCATTGTCCTTGAAGAAACGAACTTTGCAGTTCTTTAATGAACTTTTAAGACGGTGAGCTTCATCTTTACTAGGAAGCAAGTTATCATTTCCACTGCAATACAAATACAGCACTATCTTCAACATCCATCAATATTAACCAATTTGAGAGTAAGTCACATATGGAACCTCAAAAGAAATCAGTCATGAGAAGAAAAACTTGACCAAAGAAATGCTCCTTTCCTAAAAGACATAAATACATCATCCAAACACAAATATTTGGATAGTTTATTGCAAATCATAGATGTGTTACAGTCATTAATATCACATAGAAGTTCATTGCAAGTTACAGCATATTCAAAGGCATCATGGGTTTACAGGTAACTAGGCAAATAATTTGTTGAGTATTCAAAGGCATCACGGGGTCTAGAGGTAACTAGGCACATAAATGTGCAGAACCTGCAGGATTTCACCAACGCATGGGAAAGGGCAACTTTGTTCATATATGTTAAAGTCCCGCGTGTAGATGCTTATGAAGCAAAGTATCCACTAGTTATGGGCTTCAGAGAGAGAGCTACAACAAGGAAAATAAATGCAGCATGCTTGATTCTCTTTCATATGCCAGGCTCTATATATTTACAAAAGCTGCAGAAAATTTTGTTCTGAGACTCCATGCTTTCTATAGGTCAAGCAAGGCTCAAATTACTATTTTCCCTCTTGAAACAGAAAAAAAAAAAAAATGTAACATAGCACAGTAATTACAGAAGTAGCATTATCAGTGATAATCTTGATGCAGTAACAATTAGCAGAGATGTTCAAGGACCATTCAGATAACATAAGATATACAATGAAAAGAGAGGCAACAACTTATGAACAGAAATTGTGTAAAGGAATCGCATTAACTGTAGCGAGAATAAAAACCTGGCAAGAACTAGCACTTCAGCTTTTACAGCATGAAGTCGGGAATTAGCATAAGCAGCAGCGGATTTAAGCAGTTTCAATCTCCAAATAAGAGTCTCCTTTGGAATGATATCAGACAAAACCTGGAATGAACATAACAAACAATACTAGAAGTTAAAATAAATCTAAAGAAAGGATTGGCCAGAAAACAAACCGGAGGCACATGAGGAGAATGTATTGTTGGTGTGTGCGTGTGTAGCTATGTCAGCATCTTGATACTGTAATTAACTTGGATCACCAAAGCAAGCATGGTGAATCATTGAAAACTGGTGGGAATACTTGAGAATAATTAGCATGTGATTGCCACATGCTGAGTAAAACATGATAAGTAGAGTTATTATGATCACAGTGAGAGAACAAAGCATATTGCAGCTACCTAATATCTTCCAGAAAGATTAAGGGAATTACTAGGACATGGTGAATTAGACACCCACAGATAACCATTGCACAAACTAAAATTTGTATATTAGAGAGGACTGGCAAGATTCAACATTAGTTATTATATGTAAGTCGAAGATATTACACAACCTTCTTTGGATATCAAAATAATAGGTTAGATCTAGAGCATTTTTTTAGTGTTTTAATAACCATTCCTATCCAAGTAAATGAATCAAACCAATAAATTTCACAAAGAACTTTCCCTTAATAATGAAAAAAAATGATATATTTACCTAATCATACAATAGCTTCAAATGATAATATGAAATTTCATCTATTGATGCGTTTATCCCCTTAAAGACAGTGTCCTGTTTCTTACTCAGATATTACTTCAACAACTGACCCTTTTACATAATTAATAAGATTACCAAAATGCAGATCATTATTTCAGTTAACCCTTTCTGACAATTAAGCAGTTCGACATTTCACACAACCCAACAGAAAGTTCGTTTGACTGTCATTTTGTTCCTTATCATAATCTTATAAATTGGCCCAAACAAGCTTTCATAAACACTACCATCTTGCCCACTATTACTATGAGCATAACTTCTATCCAGACTACTATTGATCTTGGTTAGGGACTAGGGAGGAAAATAATATCATATGACCTTAAATACTGAATAAGTGTATTTTTCTCTTCTATATCACACAATAAAATACAAGAAAGTCTACTGCTTTATATTTATAGTGTTTCTTAATTTAGCTATTCATAACAGTAACTAACTGGGAAGAAGGGTGCAAATAAGACCAGACAAAACAAAACACAAGGGAAAAAAGTGCAAAAGCTAAGCAGTGTTCATGTTTCTTACAGAAACAGAAGGTAGCAAAGCAGTAAGATTGTGATACAATTGTTGAAATTGTAGTCTAGGAGGAAGCTTGTATTCGATATTGGCCATTGCCATCTTTACTGGATTACCTGAAGTCACAAAAAAGAACAATCAAACAACACGATAAAGAAATGATTCCATGACAAACAAACAAGGAAAAAAGAAGAAGCAGAAAGTAACTGTAAAAAAGCTACAGAATTTGTACCGGTAACAAAGCCAACAAGATAGGGAAATACATCGTGTAATCCATCAGGCAAGGCCTCCAAAATAGGGAGTAAAGGAAGCTGTGACCTGCTAAATGATGTAGCTAAAATAAAATGCTAGGGACGTCAGATTACCTCTTAGGTTATCATCCAAAGATCTTGAATCAGAAAGTTATTAGCAGTATGTAGAGAACAAAATACTGAAAACTCACCTGGGTTAACTAGTATAAGTACGAGGTCAATTTTAGGATTACGGGCAGCAACAGCAAGTGCTAGACATGCTCCAAAGGACTCCCCCACTAGATAAATAGGCTTATTTGGAGATGAAGCATGCTCAAGCCTCACAGTTTCCTCAACAATTTTCACCAGCCCTGCAGGCAATACATCATGGTGAGTTAGTGATAGGTAACAAGCTTAATTTAAGAGAAAAGGAAACACATTTGGCATGTCCGAACACCAAAAAGAAGAAGAAGAAGCATGAGGATCACATCTGCAAGCAAACATGCACATTGCCAAGGGACTTGAAGAACCATACAGGACCATTGCAAATGAATATTTCCAGAAATAAATTCATACATAGTAACTTAGCAGATAAAAGATAATGGATATGAGCTTCATAGCTCAACTATTAAAACTCTTAATTAGAAAAAAGTCAGCCATTCATTCTGGCACTAAGAATCCATGCAAAAGAGTGAAGAAGCCAAGATAGCAAAGATCTGACTAGCAAACCTATCTTCTCAAACCTCCTTTTGTGTAACCATTCTCCAATGGAAATAAGATACTTACCATAGAGGTTTCTAAGAAGTGTACCGAAGATCCATATAAATATTTCTGCAATAGCTTTTTTCTCAATAATCACCATTAATCAGTGTTTTTCATATCTAGAGTTTTATTAAACCGAATAAGCTTAATCCAATGAACTGCCCTGTGCTTTTATTACTAGGATTGAAGGCAGAATATTTTTTAAAATATTTTAATTCGAATAGGTGTAAGTGTTACCTAAATCATAGAAAATAAGCATTTGGAAATTAGAGACATACAAGCAGTAAATACAGCAATCCTTGCATTATCAAAAGGTAAAAAAACACGTGTTTAAGTAATGTATAAAACAAACCTTGTTTTACCAATTAGTTGTCAATCTATTTTCACATGGTTGGTCATGTTATCATAAGAAATCTCAACTCAAAACGTTTGCTAAATTATCAATGCAAATGAATTGCTATATAATAATTAAAAAAAGGAAGATCGATGAATTTAGAGGCCTTGAAAGACCATACCTTCAAATGTTGTTCGATCATACACTGGAATATGAAGGCATCGAACTTCAAATGCCCTGCAATTTTCCAAAAATCAAATGTAAAATCATTTATTTAACTGCACTGAAAATGACAGAACAAATAAGAATCCCCAAGAATTCAATTACGCGGGATAGAACAATGAAATTGAAAGATTAAGATCCATAACAATTCTTTAAAAGTTGAATCCCTTTGTTATAAATAACGAGTGCAGAAAATCATAAGTAGCTCAAGCAGCTTTGACAAGCAGAAACTATACCATCTTAATGTGAACTGTCAACTGGCAAATTATTCTGGCAACAGGAAAGAATGTTTTGAAAAGTATATTCAGAGAAAACCCAAATTTTCAAGGAAGGTATGCACATATTTCAAGTTCATTCTTCAATACTTGTAATGGAGGTAGAAATAAAAGAACTTACTTCCCAAGAGCTTTATGGTGCAAAGCAAGTCCCAAGCCAACACCATCAAGCCCTGCAAAAAACAAAAAAAAATACCAGAAAACAATTCATCATTCTGTAATCTCCTAACCTTAACACATAATTTTATAGCAATGAAATAGTTAATCAAAATTTACAGAACAAAATAACTTTGAGGAAGCTAGAAACTCATCAACTAGAAAGTCGGTCCATCTGTCAAGAGTGTTCCTTTTTTTGCAATACTTCAATTTGAACTTGAGAGTTCATCTCAACAGGCAAAAAATTACCAGGTAAAAACAGAAGAACTGGTGAATCTTTTAAAGGTTTCCCACACTCAGCAGGGCAAAACCACCGAGGTGGCCCACCATCAGGCTTAATAATCTCCTTGGCTCCATCAAGATAATCCTTCACAGTCTTGGTCCCATGGCCATCATCCCACAATAATTCCAAATCTTTGAAAACAGCATCTTTCACCCACTTTTTCTCAATTGTAGGCTTTAACCTTCCATTTTTTCCTCCATCAATCAAAGTGCCATTCTTAACTTTCTCCCCACTGCCTCCATCAATCAGAGCCCCATTCTTCTCTTTCGGTCCAACAAAAGAAGTTCCATTTACCACAATCTCATCAGATGACAATACTGTCGAATCACCACCACCTAAACTTTGAGCCCTCACCCCGAACCGGGGCTTATTTCCCGAATTTAATGCAACATAAGGTGAAATATTGCAAGTAAAAATCGATGCCATGTTTTGACAGGCAACGGAAGGCAGTTTAGACACTAGTAGTTCCCTCAAAAACAGATTAGAACTGTATGCTGTCTTGGGACCCTTTTCAAGTACTAGCAAGAAAAACTTAAAAAAGAGCAAAAACTTGAACTGTCACTCCAAAACAAGCACACCCTCTTACAAATAATTCAAAATACCAGTTCAAGATTTCACCAAATGAGATCCCTTGAGACCTTTCTCAATTGCCAAGCCGCAACTGAGAAGCCTGGGACCCTTAAATCTAGCACTGCACTAAAAACCAGCTGCAATATTAAATTAAATAATCCCCAAAAACATTCTAACTGAAACAATCACACGCTTCTTGAGAGTAATTTTAGAGCCTTATTCAAGGTTCACTGACTTCAACTACCAGGCAGCAATAAAAGAGAAGCTGGAAAACTCTTTGAAGCAACCCCAGAAAAGCAAGCTGAGATGTATAGTAGCTTGTACACCATGCCCTGTATTGAATTCTTTGTATTATCATATGGCGACAAATCCCCAGCGAATAGTAAACGTGGGGCTAGGAAAGACATACTTAATAATAGAAAATGAAAACAATGTTGTCTTCTCTTGTTTCTACTCGTCCATGTTGCGGTCTCTGGCTTGGCACACTACTTGTGAGCTGTGACTTCTAGATGACGGCCATGAGGCTCAACTGCCACTGCCCGGAGTTGAAGAGTCGCCATGATGATTTGACTTTTTTGTAAAGTAAGACCGCAGTCTATTGTATTGTACTGAGCGTGTATTAAAATAAATATAGTTTATTTTAGTTTTATTTCTTCCTAGTATTTGATTGTATTTTAAACTCTTGATTTTCTTTTAATTTTATTAGAGTTGATTTTAACAATTTTTATACAAATTTTTCATATGCATATAATCTGTGTGAAAAATACTAATTTCTTTAAATGTATCAAACTTATATGAAAATATTTAGTCTTAAGATTATTTAAAAAAAAATAATATTAATCAGTGCACAAAATAATCCAAAAATATCCTGAATTATCGAATAAAAAAATAGACATCGATGTTATTTGTTGTATGAAGTATATATTATTTGATACATAAATTATTATTCTTATTATTTCAAAGAGTTAGTTTGAAAGTGTACTTGCGGTTGTTTTTTAAAGATTTTTCACTTGAAAATACATCAAAATAATTTTTTTTATTTTTAAAAAATTATTTTTGATATCAGCGCATCAAAATAATTTAAAAATATTAATTTAAAGCTAAAATAAAATAAAATAAAATTTAAATTTTTTTAAAATATTTTTAAAACACAAAATATAAACAGTTGACTCATTTTTAAATCTCATTATACTATTGATGAAGAATGACAATTATTTAAAATATATTTTATTTCAAGTTAGTGTCACATGATTTGACCAGTAAACTGATTTTATTTTTTATTAAAAAATCGGAAATGATCAGGCATATTAATTAAATATATATATAAATTCATAGCATAGATTTTCATCCATCCAGTCCAATTATTTAACTTAGCAAGACCTCGGAATTCAATAATTTTTTTTATTAATATAGATGGCCGGACTAGATTATGCGTACTTCAACTAATCTCACGGGTCCTGAAGTTAATGACCATGTAAGTCTTCAGTGGTTATTATATTAACAATCATAGAGATCAAATTTAAAATCATAGGAAAAACAAATTTTTTAATCTTAAATTTTTATTATTGAACCACTACTAAATAGTTAGACTTTAATAATTTTTACATGTCTAGTAGGTTGCTAGTTGAAAAGGTAAAAGAGAACTTAAATATTACTCATAAGCAAACACATTTTTTTAATATTTATTATTTTATCTGGGCAATGTCTTTAAAGAATAAAAAAATATTATGTAATATTCACAAGTCTATATAAAAACATAAATTTTATAAATTTTCTTATTAATTAGATACCATTAAATATACTTAATATTAAAAAATATTATACACTTATATAATGCAGGCGTGCCTATATTTATGCGTGTTTTATTTAATACAGGATTATAAGAATTTATTATTTAATCGACATATTATTTAATCTATAAACTTTGGATAAAAAAAAGTAGAATAGCTGTTAAAAGAAGTTCTAGATGACGGACGGCGGCCACGTGGTTGTCAAAAAAGATTAATGGTTTTGCTGTCACAAAGGACTGTGTAGTATTTTTATTTGTCCACCACTCCGCCTATATATTTTTTGTCCTAAATTTATTTTAAATTAATGAGGTGCCGACGTGGAAATTCATTATTTTCGGACAGTCCCCATCTCCCCGCGTCGCACCCATAGCTTTAAAATTCAGTTTATTTATTTATGAGTTTGACTTATTTTAAGGTTACTATTTTTAAAATCAATAAAATTAGTTAAAATATTTATAAATTAGCTAGAATACTTATATTAATCTAAAATTTAATTTGATCTGACGGGTTAATGTAAAACCCGGCTGACAGGGGCTGAAACAACAGATTTTACTTCCTCACGTGCCACCCCATGCCATTCAAATTATGGACCTAATTATTACATCATATTATACAAAATAATTTATTTGTTTATAATATATGTTTTAAAAACATTGCCACCCTACTGTAATCTATAGCTAAGCAAATCATTTGATTCCTAAGATTACCGGCTTGTCAAACCAATGATTGGGGTTTGATAACGTGTTAACACTAATATTTGATTTTTTTTAATACTAATTTGATGTTTTTCTTTATAATTTGGGATACTTTTTAAAATTATATTTATTTTAAAAAATATTAAATTAATATTTTTTAATATTTTTTTTGATGATTTTGATATGCTGATGTGAAAGATTTTAAAAAAATTTTAAAATATCTGTTTGGCACTGTTTGGCATTGTACTGTACTATTGAGTGCTCGTTCCCGCTGGATTGGACACGTGTTAGCTGTAGG
>Ga0307511_10003604_pt1 | contig 15862 bp, 14 predicted proteins | sample 13_EM_MG_FD_200266 | JGI IMG/M metagenome (GOLD analysis project Ga0307511, IMG submission 200266) | Populus trichocarpa ectomycorrhiza microbial communities from riparian zone in the Pacific Northwest, United States - 13_EM | ecosystem: Host-associated > Plants > Roots > Unclassified | place... | reverse complement strand
AATTCGACCTCGTCCATCTATCTCTTATCTTTGCCGGTAATTGACGTATCTCCGCAGTGGTTTCCGAACTCCCGCCCCCCCTCACCCCATCCATCTGTCCCAGACGTGTGTTGTCGTCGACCTTTCGTTTCGCTTTGTAGATGTTCTGCCTAGTCGCTTGGGTTAAGCAACTCGTCGCTCTCTAATTCCGCTCCTGTCTTTTATCTATTCTTGACCATTCTCCCACTGTGCTTTTTACGCATTGCATTGTTTGTTAACGATGTTCTCCCGTACTTTACACTGTTGTCTTGAGCACTGAGGCTCGTGCAGTTAGACAGCGCTGGGAGTGTAGCTATCTTTTGTGCATTAACTACTTTGAACAATGGCAACTAACCCCATGTATCACCCGTAACCCGGTGGTGATCGGAATGACCCCCAAGTGATCGGCGGTAGAGCCACTTCCGCCATCCCGTGCCTCGCTGGTGGGCTCATTCCGCTCGTTCTCCGTTTCATCCCTACCGAGCGCGCCTCAAGCTCTTAAATGCAGGCCAGCTGTTCCACGCGACCGGCGCTCAGGTACACGAATCGCACCTCCTCGTACGCGTCATGCGTACGGAGAGGGAGCGCACCAGCCAAGAACCTGAAGAAGTATTCAGATACCTTGCTGCTCCCTCAAACTTCTCTTCCTATGCGCTATGACGCTGCTGTGGTTGAATTGGCATTCGCAAACAAGACTGGACCGCAGTTGTACCAGTGGCAGGTTGGTGACGGTGAAGACGGGTGTATTCTGAACACTTACCAGGAGCCATCAGTCAGAGCATTTGGACGGTCCTTTATTCGTCCTTCACGATGGCCCCCCGTACGCAAATGGACGACTACATATGGGTAATTGTGCCTTTGGCTTCGAGCTGAAATGGGCCCGCTCATCACCATCAGGTCACGCCCTCAACAAGATCATAAAGGACATAATCAACCGGTTCAACGTCCTTCTTGGGAGGAAGGTCCAGTGAGCACCACCCTGAGGCTTTGCTGCGACTTGAAACTGACTCCGCGGACAAGTTACGTTCCCGGCTGGGATTGCCACGGTTTACCCATAGAGAACAAGGCGCTGGCAGCCCTGGGAGTGTGTTTATTTGTCAAGTGACTGAGATTCTGCGCATTAATGCAAAGGCTTCAAGGCAGATCCGCATACCCTTCCACCAGCTACGATCCGTGCTAAAGCTAGGGAGTTCGCCGTTCAGGAAGTTGCGGCCCAAAAGGAGGAGTTCAGGTCTCTGGGAATCATGGCCGATTGGGATAACGAAAAAGCCACATATCGGACTTTAGGTTTTCCTCCTGTTGCGTGTATCTCTTTCAGTGACTGATCGAATGTAACTAGATTCTCAGTATGAGATGCGCCAACTGAGGGTATTTCAGAAGATGGTGGACCGGGGTGAGCAAGCTCGAATTCCTGGTGCCACCCCCTACTGACGAGGGGAGGGGGGGAGTCCACAGGGTTGATCTATCGACAGCATAAACCGGTATACTACTCCCCGTCGTCGAGGTCGGCATTGGCAGAGGCAGAGCTAGTTTACCAGGACAACCACGTTTCTCATTCAGCATACGTCTGTTTTGAGTTGGACACCCAGGGAACGTTGAAACCGGCCGTGAAATCACTTATCAAGGACTACAAACAAGTGCGGTTATTGACCTGGACCACCACACCGTGGACGATGCCTGCCAATATGGTATGGTGCATGAATACTGTAAATTGAAGCCACTGACCCATGTTCAGGGTATTGCGGTCAACTCGGCAATGACGTACAGTTTCGTTGAATCTGAAAACCTACCCGGCCTAACAATTGTCGCTGAGGAGAGGTTGGATGCGCTGGCCGACATCCTCGGGCAGTGTACTATTGTCGGCAAGACACGGGGATCTGACTTGGCCGGGTCTCAGTACCGCTCTCCCTTCGCCGTGGAAGCTCGTCGTCCTGTTATCCTGTCAAATCACGTCACAGCGGAGTCCGGCACCGGTTTGGTTCATTGTGCTCCGGCACATGGAGCGGAGGACTATCACGCTTTCTTGGCCTCGGATCCTGGAAGCTTCAAATCTGGCCTATTATGCCATGTCGATGGGGAAGGGAAGTTTACTGATGACATTGCTGAAGTTGTTGGCAATTCGGCTGCGAAGGAACTGGTTGGTCAAGACATCATGAAGGCAGGGTCTAGATCTGTGACCAAGTTACTGGAAGCGGTTGGTGCCCTCGTCAAGGTACAGAGGATCCGGCATCGGTACCCTTATGACTGGAAAACTGGGGAACCCGTTATCACATTGTAAGCCAGGCGCTGTCGCGGCCAGCCGTCCAACTAACATCAACCACGTTTTAGGGCTACTTCGCAGTGGTTCGCCAACCTAGAGAATGTCAAAGAAGTGGCCCTAAATGCCCTTGCTGGCGTCCAATTTTACCCGGAAGTTTGTGAGTCGCCGAACTCGACTATCTCGACGCCCCATTGAGATCCCAATCACATGCAGCGAGGAATCGCCTGATCTCCTTCGTTCGTTCACGATCGGAGTGGTGTATTTCACGGCAACGTGCCTGGGGGGTCCCGATACCCGCGCTGTATCACATCCCCACTGACCGCGCAGTACTCGATTCGGAGAGCGTGGAGCACGTACTCTCGGTCCTCGAATCGAAGGGAACCGACTACTGGTGGAACGGACCTGTCGATGAATTCGTTCCGCCCCACCTACGTAAAAACGGTGTTTCCGCCTCTTCGGAATGGCGCAAAGGGACCGACACGATGGACGTGTGGTTCGATAGCGGTACTTCTTGGTCAATGCTCACCGACCTCCGGGGTTGCAACGAGGTTTTGGCGGACGTATGTGTTGAGGGATCAGATCAGCACCGGGGCTGGTTCCAGAGCCAATTGCTTACATTCGTCAGTTCCCTCGATCACGCAAGCGAGCAGGCGAGGGCGCCTTACAGAACCCTAGTCACACACGGGATGGTTTTGGATGAGTCTGGGAAGAAGATGAGTAAATCCCTCGGAAATATCATCAGTCCGGAAACCATCATTCGGGGCGGGAAGGTGAGCTTGATCGCCTCGTGGGGGGGAAGGTTTGATGGATTGACAAGGTTTATGCTACTAGGATCTCAAGAAGGAACCCGCCTACGGTGCTGACGTTCTCCGGTTGTGGGCAGCCTCCGCCGACTTCGGAACGGATAGCCCTTTGGGCAAGACCGCCTTGGGACAAGCGGCAGAGGTTCTTCGGAAGATTCGAAATTCTGCTCGATTCATTCTTGGAAACATCGGAGCCGCCCCGAGTAGGAAATGTTTCGAACCTGTCCCGTGGGAATCGTTGGGTCCAGTGAGAGCTGCTGCTTCTGTTCGCCAGTGGAGATCGCTAACACGTCTGATAGATCGAGCGTTATGTCATGACAGAGCTGCACCAGCTGGAGGAAACCGTGGTGGAGAATTACAAGTCCCACGATTTCGCGAAAGGTCGGTTCAATTATTTCTTCTGATCGTCTGGACATCCGGGACATTCACGACCCTATTCGGCACCAGTCGTAACGGCGTTGAGCAATTTCACCAACACAACGCTCTCATCACTCTACTTTGACATAACCAAAGACACACTGTACGCCAACACTCCGGGCAGTATAGAGCGTAGATCGGTTGTGACTGTGCTTGGGAAGGTTTGTGGAACTTACAAGGCCGAGCGGCGTCTTCTGACGAAACGGGGTAGATTCTGGACTCTCTTACGTCCCTCGTCGCCCCCATCGCCCCCCATTTGGCCGAGGAGATCCATCACCACGCATGTGGCGGGGGCGATGATGTCGCGAAACGGGAATCCGTCTTCGCGAAAAAATGGCAACCCCTGGTATGCAACCCTCGGCTATTTTATTTCCGTATACTCACGGAACGCCAGGGACGGCCTGATCTTGAGAGTTCCCTAAACGTGAAATCCGCGCTGGCCGTACGTCGCAAGGTGATGTTGCTCCTCGAGCAGGCGCGAGAGAACAAGTTAGCCCCTTTTTTGACTGCTTCTACGGACACTCACGGCGGTCTTCAGACAGCTGCGCAATTCGCTTGAAGCAGGCATTGACATCCTTTTGCCCTCCCAAGGGGATCTGACTTGGAGAGAACTTGACGTATTGAGGCATGACCGTACGTCATCTCTCGTTCGCTGTGAAACGTGACCACTAAGATCGATCCACCCAGCAACCGTCCTGAAAACACTGTCTGTGGTCTCCGATGTCAGGGTTCTCGATGAGGCGGCCTTCCGAGGTTTGAAGCAGGAGTGGCAGTACACCGCAGTGCTACACCCACCAAGTATCCCCCCCTCTGAGGGTGAGATGGCCGCATCTATTGATATCCCAGCCAACGCGATAGGCATACGCGTCAGACCAGCGTCTCTCTCCAAATGCCCGCGGTGCTGGACGTTCACCCGAGAGGAACATCACGATCTATGCGCTCGGTGCGATGACGCGGTACACAACTACGAGTAGAATATTTAGTGGATTGCGTCAGAGCATTATGGTACTTAGTTAATATAATAGTAAATCCTTCTCAGTAACAAGGACCGTGTCGGGCCCGCCACGTCTCATTGACGCGAAAATAGCCGCCAGCGAGCTTAACCGTGAGTCACCACCACCACCACAGTAGGGCCATTGCGTATGGTCGCGTGCTGCAGCGCAAGATGCCTACTACGAATTGCGGGCGGTAACAGAGTGCTGGTCAAGCCACGAAAACTGATATCCGTGTTGAGCGTTCGACCTATCGAGTCACGCCCCCTCACCGAGTCAAATCATCCATCTTTTGCCCAACCGTACCGTCGCTATCTATCTTCGTTCCCTCCCACCATGTCCTCTCTGGATCAAGTTACCCAGGCTCTTGCAGCCCTCTCAATCAAACCCAGAGCAACTATTTCCCATGGCACCACAAATTCCCCTGCGTCTTGGAAAGATGTATTATCTGCCGATACCTCTTCCCCAAAAACCTTCGAGTTGATCAAGACCATCGTCTACAAACCTAAGACAGCAAAAAACGCTACCCCTGTCCCGGTCGTCGTCATTGCTCGAGAAGACACAGAAACAGCCTCTGGGGCGTTAGGCAAGAAGCTCAACCTCAAGGAGCTACGCCTTGCTTCTGAGGATCTGTTATCGGGATTCTTCGCCCTCGACAAGAACGCCCGTGCGCACTTTACGATGATCTCCACTCGTAGTCTAATCTAACTTTTCCTCGATATAGTCTCTCCGATCGCCCTCAACTCCACTACGTTCCCAAAAGTCACTGTAGTCCTTGACTCATCGATCGCATCCTCGGAGACTGTACTTGCCCTCCACGCTGGATCTTCCAGCGATACCGTATTCATCTCAGGAAAGGATCTCGTGTCCTATCTCAAATCCCTCGAGACTGCCGACGCGAAGGTCCAAGAGATTGACTTCGCAGCTTTGAAAGCCGAGGCCTCTGCTCCTGCTCCTGCTGCTTCAAAACCCAAGGATGGCGGCGATAAAGCTCCCTCAAAGGGCGAAAACCCAATCCAGATTGCCATCGGCGCAAAGAAGGACGAGGATTTCTCTGCCTGGTACACCGACGTGAGTCGATCCTAGATCCGTGTGTACGACTCACCCTGACTTGTAGTAGGTTTTGATAAAAGCGGACATGTTGGACTATTATAATGTCAGTGGGTGCTACATCCTGAAACCGTGGTCCTACAGCATCTGGGAAATCATCCAAAGTGCGCACCCGGTTCCCCTGACAATAATTTTGTCATTGACCACGAGATAGGGTGGTTCGATGACAAGATCAAGGCTTTAGGTGTCCAGAACGCGTATTTCCCCATGTTCGTTTCCCAAAAGGTTTTGGAGAGGGAGAAAGATCACATCGAGGGGTTCTCCCCCGAGGTCGCCTGGGTTACAAGGGCGTAAGACGTGGCCACACGACTCTTGTTCGCCTCTGATGGTATTTTTCTAGCGGCCAATCCGAACTTGAAGAACACATCGCGATTCGCCCCACATCTGAGACCGCTATGTATCCTTGTAAGAACGCGCGACTCTGCTGATTGGCTCGTACTGAGGTCCAGCAGATTATTCTAAATGGATCAAGAGCCATAGAGATTTGCCATTTAAGCTGAACCAGTGGAATAGCGTCGTTCGGTGGGAGTTCAAGAGCCCTCGTATGTCTGCCCCGTATCTTTTGCAGTAATTTTTCTAATGAACGTTGACCACAGAACCGTTCCTCCGGACCCGAGAGTTCCTATGGCAGGAAGGCCACACCGCTCACCTCACGCGTAAAGAGGCGGACGCGGAGGTCTTAGATATCCTTGACCTCTACCGCCGCGTATACGAGGAACTGCTTGCGGTTCCTGTCATTCCAGGTGTCAAGTCCGAAAAGGAGAAATTCGCTGGCGGCCTCTACACCACCACCGTTGAAGGGTTCATCCCCACTTCCGGTCGTGGTATTCAGGGTGCTACCTCCCACTGCCTCGGAACCAACTTCTCGAATCCGAACATGTTTGATATCTTCGTAGAGGACCCCAATGACCCCGTCGGTAGGGGCAAGATCTACGTCTGGCAGAACTCTTGGGGTCTATCGACCCGGTGCATCGGTGTTATGGTTATGGTCCACGGCGATGATAAGGGACTCGTCCTCCCGCCAAGGATAGCTAGTGTCCAAGTCGTCGTCGTGCCTTGCGGTATCACCGCGAAGACTACTGACGAGGAACGCAAACGAATCAATGATAAATGCGAGGAGCTTGCTCAGAGCCTCCGCGCCGCCGATATCCGCGCAAAGGCAGATCTACGCGATGGGTACACCCCTGGCTGGAAGTTCAACGACTGGGAGCAGAAGGTAGGCCCCGTTATCTACCGATGGCTTACGTAGTTCTCACCAAACCCAATAGGGTGTTCCCCTCCGGCTCGAGATTGGTCCTCAGGATATCGCCAAGAACCAGACCCTCACTGTTAGACGAGACACTGGCAAGAAGGGCCCCGTGTCCCTCGAGGGATTACCCCAGACAGTGTCCGCTCTTCTAGAAGTCATTCAAAAAGACCTATTCACTCAGGCCCAAAATACCTATCAAGAACGACTCAAAGCCATCACGAAATGGGAAGACCTGGTCCCCGCCCTCGATAACAAGAACGTTGTCGTCATTCCTTGGTGTGAACGCGAGCAGTGTGAAGATGATATCAAGGAGAGGAGCGCTAGGGCGTGAGTACCCCCGATCCTATCACTATTTGGAAGGCGGCTGAAATTCACACCCCCCTTAGTGCTGAACCCACAGATGAACGCGCTCCCTCTGCGGGTGCGAAGTCCTTGTGCATCCCCTTCGATCAATCCAAGTGGGATCCCATCGAACCTGGAAAGACGAAGTGCGTGGCGTGTGGACAGGATGCGAAGCGCTGGGCGATGTTTGGGAGGTCATATTAGATACCGTAGTTTGACACTCCATTCATCATCAAGCGGTTACAGTAATGCAAGTACCATACCCATGAGAGAAGATTTCGCGGCTCCCCTGGTTGGCTAAAGACCACGATCTGTGACATCAATCTAACTTGAGGATACGTATTACGAGAAAAGGATCAAGCAAACAGGTCCACGATGATCGTGACAATGCCGAGAACTATGTCAGGAGGGCGATGCGTGAGTGAAGGGCATGTTTAACTCGAAGGAGATAATGGGATGAACTTACCTATCTCGACACCGATCAACGCGATGACGATCCGCTCCAGTCTCTCGGCATGTTGGCTGGACACCGACTCCTTTAGGAGCTGTAACATGTCCTGGAGCACCTACAACGCAGGGTGGTTAGGGCGTTGGGCGTTAGGTGGGTACCAACAAACTCCTGATCGAACTCACTTGAACTCGCGTGTTCAGGAGGTTGATCCGCTGGGGAATCTCTAGGTAACTCCTAGCCGCGTCATAGAGGGGGTGGAGATCAGGGTACGTCTGTGGTGACCCACACGCGCCATCAGGTCAGTTGCCAAAGCTCTCATATCACAAGGGTACCTGAATAACAAACACGTACCCAAAACACCTCCTAAACAAGGGTTCAATGGAGAAACGGGAAACGTAAATCTGTCAGCAGCCTGAATTGAACAAACAAAGAAGGATGGACATACGGGGGAGTCCAATACGGAGCCAACCGAGTTGAGATTCGTCCTGAGCAGGAAGAGTTCGCCAATCTGTCGCATGATTTCTGTAAAACGAAGAGAAGGGCCATCGTGATATCTCGTTAGTACCCATATGATGATGGTGAAAATGATGGGGATTGTATTAGTGGCGTTGAGTTAGTAGAATGGGAGAAGTGTTGGCGGAAAGGAAGCGGGGGCAGGTGGTGTTATTAGGTTTCTGGATCCCTAACCTTTATGCGGCATCCCAATTTTTCCCGTTTCGCTAATTATCTCTGGTATGTCCTTGGTCTCTTCTATCGTCGTTGATATGAGCGATTCAAACTACTCTTGATATCAGTGCCTGCTGGAAGAGCGGGGTCACGCGGCCACTAACCAGAGATATCTTTACGGATTGCGCGAGTGCATGTGATAGCGACAGTTTCGTCCTGGGAAAGTCAGCGGATGGGTGGGACAATCCACAAGCAGCTCACATGTAGCCGGAGCCTTTCCGTAAGGTGATTACGTCGTTGTATATCCTGGCCGGAAGCTGTTAACAACTGCGAGCCTCTCCCGTGAGTCGGGGACGCACCTGCTGTAATTCGCATAGTAGAAATTAAGATCCTCCATTTCAATATCTTCCGGAGCTGCCCATTAGGTTAGCACACTCGGACGGGCGAATGGTGATCGATGTTTCAAGGGCGTAGCGAAGGCTGGAGCCAGTATCCGAAAGAGATTTAGACCCAAAACTCACCAAGTCGTTCGACTTCGAATCGTTTGCTGGGAACTCGGGTGAATAAGGTACGAGGTGGAGGGAGAGGGATATCCACACATCGAAGAGAGGAAACGCTTCTCCTCCGTCTCGGTCATCCCCCAGATTACGACTGTGCCATACTCATACAGGAATATCTCGGCCTGTGTGGGACTCTCGGTGAACTTGGTGGAACGCTTTCGAATATGAGGGGACGAGCCGTTCTCCGATAGAAGGTCAGGGGTTCCCAGGAGATCACCGGTAGGGGGGATCTCGGCACCCTGTCCGAGGCCCTGGCTGGTTTGTGGAATACTGGGCTTGTACAAATACGGGGTATAGATCACCTCATCTATGAGCTGAGGATTTGTGTGGTAGGTTTCTCGTCGCGCGTTGAAGAATTTCATTAGGTCCTGAAAGCGGTAAGAGCTGGACGGTCGGGATTAGTTTCCGACCTCATCGGCCTGCGATCCAAGTTAATCGCACCCTGCCGTTGAATAGGCTGTGACTCTAGGAAGCTGCTTGATACGCTTCTTCGTTAGTCTGCGAGCATCCCTGCGGGCCGTGCCAGCGGGAATGAGGTCCAGTTGGTTGTAGACCTGGATGGCATGACGTCGATATCCTTACTATCAGGGGGGATAATGCACACCTCAGCATCTGCCTCCGCCTCATCTTCAGCCTCGTCATCGCCCTCTTCTTCACTTTCGCTGCTTTCGGTGCGACTTTGAGACGCCGTGAGGTCGCGAGAGGCACGTGGAGGCCTGGGACCGGTCGATGGCTCCGGCTGCTCGGGAAGCACCTTGAGCTTTCCAGCTGTCTTCGTCGTTCTGTTTGGGCCGCGGGGCTTTAGGTCGACTACAGCTCCGACCGACCTGGACTTCGAGGGCGGTTGGGATGCCATACCTCGTTGCCGTCGTAGAGGGTGCGACTGGGAGTGTGCGGGAGATGAAGCTGGGGTAGGGTTAAGGTTAGAATTCGATCATTCTGGCGGCAACGTGTGATTCTCGATTACATTTCCGACCTGGACCTCATTTCCACCCGCCGTCGCGCAGGGGTGTACCCTCGACTTTGACTTGAATTCCCGTCCAAATTCCCGGGACTGCTTCGAAAGGGGTGCTGAATGTCAGCCAACTCTGCCGCTGAAAGTCATGCACGAAATTATTACTAGTTGAGCCGCCCAGACCCACCTGGTGGCGGACGCACGCTAACCGTTGTGGTAGTTCCGTGTTAAACCTTCCTCCGACCGCGTCGGAATACGAGATTAGAGACCGTTACCGTCAGTTGTCTATTCAATACCACCCGGACAAGCAACGCGACGAGTCAGCCAAGGAGATAGCTTCAAAGCAGTTCCTGAAAATCCAAAAGGCGTATCAAGGCATGTCCTCCCCCATCCCATCGTGGAATATCTTCCCAAACCCCATCGGGTATTGACCGTAATTAATGTCCCCATAGTGCTGTCGGATCCGTTTCTCCGGTACGTGTAGTTAACACTGAGGTTATTTTGATCAACTCTCACAGTGCCACCCCGCAGCATCGTGTACGACACGCTAGGTAAAGTAATTTCCCTGCGTTTTGGCGTTCTGGGCGTGTTGCGTTGCCCCCATACGTCGTACCGCCGTTCTCGCCTCAATGCCGTTTCTGGATGCCTTTGTTTGGACATTCAAAGCAGCATTCTGATCGCGGCCATACTACATGCAAAGCGCGCGGTCGACCCCCATCATCCTTCGTAACTCTGCGCTACCCCTATTACAGGGTCTAACACATTATTTAGGTGAAGATGGACTACAAATCAAGCTTCCCGAGGGCCTGAATGAACGGCCAGTCGAAGATGTTCGTACCCTCGGTAGAGCTCTCCGCTCAATTGAAAAACTCAGCCGCCATTCCTTTGTCAGATCAAGTCCGAACTCGTACTGGTGAAACGTAATTTCGACGCACGCAAACTGGAGCAGATTGTACGGCCGACCAATAGACTCAGCCTGGGAGTCAATGCGACCTCCTTGTTCCAACGTGATCACGACCACCCCTCCGATTCGCACATCGGCGTTGCTTTGGGCAGGATTCGCAGCGTTAACCTTTTCAACGTTGCCCTTCGGCACAGCGTGCAGGCAAGTACATTGTCGCTCGATCATGTTTGAAAAAAGTTCACCCCACCCCCTGAAGCACGTAATTTCAGACAAGACACGTGCCAACATGACCAGCGTGGTGGCTCTGAGACCTACACTGGGTGGGAGTGTTGGAAGAGGGCGAATGAACATCGTTGGTTCCCTTCGACATTTATATTCGCCACGGCTAAGCTTCGAGGTCAGCACGCGGTTTAGTTGACGTGACCTCGTGTGGTCGCTGAGTTGTCCTTTGGGCCTAGCTTTCCACTCCGCTCCTGGCGCGGCCCGCATTGACTTGCAAAGCGAACTACACCGACGGGGCGAGCACGGTCCAGGCCCAGACCCGCCTCGCCGCTTGGCCGTTATCTCCCGGAACGGGTGTGATACCACCATACTCGTTGACGTACTCACGGAGGCTGTTTCCTGATTCGGGCACACGGGGTGTGCTAACCCTGGACGCGTTGTCCGCCTCGCCGTCGCTCTCGGTGAATGCAGTCGTCCCGAAAAATTTTGACTACACCCCAAAAGCTAATTCAGAAGAGGACCTCTCCGGTGATGGCCCATCCACAAGTCTTCTATCGGGATACGCATTGGTAAAGGGGACTAGTTTTTACTCTATCGGTGTCTCCCTCTCTGGATTGATGAGCGGAATCCAGTCGGAGTTTGGGATTATGTTCAGTAGGCTTGCGCTAGACCTTCGTATTGGCGGTACGCTAGGAGTTCTGGGCTTGGCCTATTGGGTTTCTGGAGCATGGATCTCGTCGGACCAGCGAACCGGAGTGGACGCCAACATCAATTCGAGCGCGGCAGGCGTAGCTTTGACCCTCAAGTATGCGAGCTCTTTTCTTTTTGTTTCCTGGACACATTTCGCGTTAATTCGCTAATCACATGGACACTTGGGGGTATACAGTTTACGCTACCTCGGGCAGAACCTGCATTTGCCTATCTTGCTATCGGCGGAGCACGACCCACGGCTAGCCTTCTACACGAGTTTGGCACCGACTGTGGCCTTCCTTCTCGGTTATCACCTCATCTATCAACCGAGACAGTCCAGGAAACGGGTGGCGTAAGTGACCGAACCTATCGCCTGACAATGGCGGGGCAGCTCGGTTAACTGACAGGCCGAATAAGGGATAAACGAAGGGTCCAGAAGGATGTCGAGAACTCGCCAGGGTATCGCGAGGCACAGGAAATTGAGAGAAGCATTTTACGAGATGTTGCTCGCCGGCACACTGATGCAGAACGGAACGTCGACGGTAAGGGAACGGGCTGATTCTTTTGCATCCGATGCTGACGCCTAGACCATTTTATTCTTTTACACTCGCCGGACGTTCTAGGTCTCGTGATCGAGAAGGCGAATTACGGTTGTTTGGTAGACGAAGCTAGAGATCTGATCATCGATGTGACGACGGCGGTGCAAGCGTTGGTCAATAAGAGCCAACTGTACATCCCGGGGAGGCAGACCAAGGTTAATTCCTTTTGGATGAGTGGAAAGCGGTTGGCGGAAAACTGATGGGACTTTGCGCCACACGCTTAGTCTGGTCTCCAGGGTTTCTACGACCCGGCGCCGAACTTGCCTAAAGTGCTCAAGATTTGGTATTCCTTCCGAGGGCGGAGGCATTATGCTGAAGTCCACGATTCGTTGGCCGTCGTACTGCCATTGGAAGGTGAGACGACGGGCAATTTTCAAGGGTGCAGAGAGGCTAATCCACGATCCAGACCACCTGCTGGAATAATGGCGGGCGCGGAGGGGCGGAAGGCGTACAGGATGCACTGTCGCTGATATCCGTGAGGGGTTGGTTATGAAGATCAGGGGCGGGAGGTTGAGAGCCGTGAGGAGGGGTTATGACGCGGGTCCTGGGCGGGGGAGATGGTGAGGAGCCGGGACCCTGAATATTTGGCCATCAGTTGAGCGTACATTCCAGGGGAATGATTGGAACAAAAGAGAATTTCGTAAGGGGTGAGCTCTCAGACTGGGTTTAGAATTCGCAGGTGGATGTCAAGTACAATGATATACGTCATATGCGGGGATTGGGGCGTTGTCGGAGGGTGCGAGGCGGGACAGTAACCACGTGGAGGAATTAGAATGTATTTGATACACTGGCGCAGATTAGATTCAAGATGGGCGATCTACTGGGTCGTGACTTCCGAGAGAGGATTGGCTTGCAAGAATGTACATAAATGGTCCGTGCGTGGACGTAAGGAGAACCGCATTAACTGCCTGATAACCGGAGGAAGGGGAGTGTTCGCATGAGCGGTTCTCACCACCCGAAGCTTATTCTTTCTTTCTCACAAACAACAAACCGTCTTGATCGCCGCCCCCAAGCGCGCCCGCCCCCGAAAAACCATAAATATATATTAATTCCACGATCACTTCGGCTATTTCCATTCCTGATGGCTCTTTTCCTTTTTCGTTGCATCAAAACGCAACGGGCTCCAATCTCGAAAAAACTCTAAACTCGCTTAAAAACAACTTCGGTTATTCTGCCGTTTCCCCCTACTACCCCCTCCTCCCCCTCCAACTTCCACCCCCCATGTACCAGCAGCCCACCCTCTCCGGAGTCCACGTCCGCTCCATTCGCGACGCCCTCCACATCTTCTACGCTGTCGCCAGGCACGTCCTCCCAATCATCTCTCGTCGCTTAGATCCAGACGAGAGAAAATCCATTGCTCCTGGAAATGTCTACGTCTGGGAAGAGCGCAGCGCCAATTCAGATGCCGCGGGCTTAACCATGGAGCGCTGGTACGCCCCCTCCCCCCTTTGTCCCCCTTATGTGCTCACAGCCCCTCCAGGACCGATGGCATGACTTGGGGCCCAAGTCGAGTCCGAGACGTACGACCCTTCGACGCCCATGTGTGAATCGGCGTCTCATCACCACTCTCCACAGGAATTCCTGTACTACGAACCTCGAGAAAACGACAAGCATCTGAGCGCGACGCTCAACAACATTCTCCAACGACCCAGGCGTAATACGCCAAAACTTGTCAAACAGACGTACAGTGTGGTGAGTACCGGTGACCTCGGTCCCAGGGAGAAATCGTCGTTGACCCTTTTGGGTCCACAGTTCGTCAGTTTGCCCGACGACCGACCACTGGGCATTCAGCGCAAGTGGCACATAAGTAAGATACTTGTCTCTCTCCCTTTATCCCGAACCAGCCGTTAAATCGGTTCACCCAGCTGCATACTGGAGTCAGGAGACGGTCGACAACCTGAAATCCGTTTCAGAAATCCCGGGCGTGGGGGATGTTCCCGTCCCCACGGGTTGGTTCAAGAGTGCTCGGGCGGCGAAGACCAGGAAGCACGAACCGCAGGGCGAACCACCTGCCCAGACAACGTTCGCCCTGACCAAAACGACCACTGCGCCGCACCATGCCCCTCGTCCCTTTGGTAATTCTCCAGCTGGTTGTCCCCCTTATGAGAACCTTCACGTGTTCCCGTGCACGTTTGACACACCGTCGTCATCAAAAGATGAGCCCATGTACACGCCCTCGCCATCCCACCCATACCACCAGCATGAATCTCGTTATCAATCCGCCTCCCCCTCATTATCCCAATCGTCAGCCTCCTCGTCAGACGATGCGTCACCGCCTCGGTCTTATCCACTGACGCCTCCCCACTACCCCTCTCATTCTTCCCTCGAACTCGTACCCCTCAGCTGCCTGGAGAAAACGGTGGCTATCCCGAGGAATACGATGGACGAGCACCTGTTACAACAGCTGGCGTCACTGGCACCGCTGCGGCCGTCTCCTGGGGACTTTGGGTACCTAACTCCCGCCCCATTCAAAGGCTAGACCGGCGTCATGAACCGGCCGTTATCTATGGCCCGCAAACGTCACTTCGTCTTGGTTCCGGAACCCGTGCGCGGCATCCGGATTACGGCGAAACGTAGACTTGAATTTGTGGACGCTGGTCAATCAATCGTTTAGACGACCATATCAGCCCCTACTAGGATGCCCACTTGATATGGGCTGGGGCCCTCGTTCGTTCTCTATTGTCGGCTGGTTATAATCTCAGGAGGGTAGGCTCCATTACGTTTCGATTGCTTATTATCTCCTCGGTCCCTTGGGGCATGGGAGACGAGGAGTCATGGGTGTAATGGAGCTTTGGCCCTTCTGCTTCGACCTTCTTTTTGTATTGTACTTGACTATTCCTCTTCGATAGCATATGGGCGGAATGTGTAGATACATGGTAAATAGTTGTGTATCCTGAAATGTACCTATAGTTGGCTTGACGAGATCTCTCTGTCTGCGCGTGGGCGCAAGGTGTGGGAAAGGGGGAGGATGAGCGGGATGAGAGATTAAAACGAAAGAGGGAAAGCCGATCGTGGTGGAAGGATCCGAGGGTGTTTAAAATAGGCAAAACGAAGGGATGGTGGGGAAAAGGCAAGTCGCATGATACGAAGTCGAAGACGGGCCCATTGAGTCTCACGTTAGCAGGAGGAGGAGTATACAATCCGGCTCCTGGCTGTTCTGTAATTGGGTGTATTTAGTATGAACATCAGTGACACATCCAACGCCACCATCAGCGCGGCATTTTTTCCTCCTCCAGGACCCGTAATCCGAATGCTACCATACTAAGAGGGGACTGAATTGCAGATCGTGTGCTGTACGTACGTACAGCTGAGGGGTGGGAGGGGTTGGATACGTGCTGAATGGGGGCTTAGTTCGGAACGGTCGGACTTGACGTCCAATCCACCGTCGTCTCTGGAGGGGGATGACCGACCATGGGGAAGGTGGCATCAAGGATCTCACGCATGCAGATTGCACATCGGTTCACGGCAGAAGTTGGCCAGGAAGCTTCAGCCTCTCAGTTCGGGCGATCGAAGTCGCACGCTGATGCGGAAGCAAATCACATCAAAATGTTTAACCCACATCTCCCGGGCTTTTGTTTGTGGGGGGGGGGGGGGCGCCCGGCGCCGGGCCGCGGCGGGCGGCCG
>Ga0307511_10003603_pt1 | contig 15866 bp, 11 predicted proteins | sample 13_EM_MG_FD_200266 | JGI IMG/M metagenome (GOLD analysis project Ga0307511, IMG submission 200266) | Populus trichocarpa ectomycorrhiza microbial communities from riparian zone in the Pacific Northwest, United States - 13_EM | ecosystem: Host-associated > Plants > Roots > Unclassified | place... | reverse complement strand
CCCATCTACCCACCGCCTCCACACAAACTCTCCAAATACCCTCACATCATCCCAAGTACTCATTGCCCCTAGACTCACCCTTACCACCCCTACCGGTCTCCCATCTACCAAATCTACATTATCCCCACAGGCCTTTTCCCCCATCATAAACATCCGCTTTAATTCACTTTCCTTGAATCCACAATGCCACTGTACCCCTCCCGGATTGCAGTTTCCCCCGACACGGATATGTATATTTTCTGCTGCTGCACGTTTCTCGACTTCAAGGAAGCCAATATATCCTCCATGGGGGCCTTTGAGGTTGAAACTCAGTATTGGGCCCTGCCGTATAGAGTCGAGGAATTCCGGGGTGGAGTAGAACTCCACAACCTTTGCTCCATTTGAATGTCTTAGCGATGAGAGAAATTGATATAAGCCCCATGCCAGTGCAGAAGTACATTTCCCTATTTTCTCAAACCCGCCATAAAGTTCCTTATGTCGCTTAATAGCCACTCCAAGCATTAATATACTATGAAATGGTACCGTCCCGTCTTCAAGGCTTTCATGTGGATGACCTAGTTTAAGCGAATGGTGGTCAGTGCCGGCTAAGAGTGTACTAACTGTTCCCCCTCCAAAATATTCTCTTTTTCGGAGAATATCGGCTGCAGGACCGCGCTTAACAATGAGGGCCCCTAGATCAGGCATGCCAAAAATTTTATAGAAGGAGCAAGAGACGTAATCTGGGGAGGTAGCTGGATTTCGAAGGTCGAGAGGCTTTGTCATGAGGAGGGCTGCAGCGTCGAGTAATGTGAAGTAACCATGGGCATTCCGGGCTTTGTAGGCCCATTGTAGAGGAAGTCTGCGTCCTGTAAGGTTTGATTGTGCTGGGTAGGCGAATAACGCTGGTGGTATTGGCTTAGGTGTTGTTAATTGTCCAAGGCAAGATAAACCCCAAGAATTTTTCCCCTTCTTCCTCTTTTCCACTAACCACGACTCAACATCTTCATCCTTTTCAAATAATTCCCATTCCCTAGCTAACTCCCTAACACCAACTAGGCTCGTATGCGCATCTCTATGGTATCGATAAATAAACCCTCTCCCTTTCTTTTTTCCTACTGCCCCATTGAATGCATCCGCGACTAATTTTATTGCCGCTGTAGAATTTGCTACGAAAACAACGTCCCATTCCGATTCGCCCGCGTTGAACAGGGTGAGAATTTCTCGCCGGACGTCATCTACATGTTTAGTCGCAAGCATCGACGAAGGGGAGCCTGAATGTGGGTTTCCGAGGAGCTGAGTTTTTAGAATGAGGGCAGTTTGGTCTATGAAGGAGGCTGGGTAGAGGGTCGCCCCGGAATGGTCAAGGTATGTGGCATCTATGCATATAAGAATCATCAGTACAAGATATCTCTTTCAGGGTATACGCAAAGCAATACCTTGCAGGAATGGAAATTCAGTTTCTCGCAGCGTCTCAACTTCAGGATTATATCCGAGCTTCGATAATTCTTCCTTGGCTATAAATGAAGGTATCTGTCGAGGGGGCTTCTTGCCGTTGGTCGTATATGATTCCATGATAAATAATTTGCAACTCTAGATCTCGACAGCTGAACCTCGAGGTCCAGCGGGTGAAGATATATATCGATATGTATCTTACGTGCCTATCATACATCCAACTCACCGGTATATAGGATCGGGGGCTGTTCCTCCGGCATTGACATGGCAATCGCAAATTTCCCGGGCAATGCAGGATTGCATATTCATAGATCTTCTGATAGATTTGTCTGAAAGCCTCGTGGGCCCATCAGCTTTGGGCAGTTGACGTGGACTTTAGCTATAACCGGTTGGATTACGTTTCGGGTATTTAATCTCTGTACCACCTCGCTTCGCCCTCACACCAGTACCACTCGGGTCGTTTCCTATTTTATTTTCCCAGTCTCAAATGTAATCAAGTAATTCCATCTAAGTAAGGGGGTTTAATCTGTATAGCATGTAATTATTAATGTAGTCATAAGTAATCTGCCCCACAGATAATATAATATTATAAAGAAAGACAAAACGGGTATATGGTGGGTATCAGTGTATGCCTCCTTCGGAAGGTGTTGTGCCCACTCGACTACCGTGTATGGCACACACCACCCGCCTCAGGTCTGATCAGCAAAGAGACCCACCGTAGCCCTTCATGCCTTGAGGTGAGGGTATACCCAGACCAGCATGCTCGCCAAAAAGTGCATGTAACACTTTCGACTAAGAGGTGAGCCGAAGGGAACAGTCATAATCATCACGTACATCCACCCCTCACCCAATACGTGTGCATTATAGATTCGGAGGCCTGTGAATCCATCCATTAGCAATATGTTTTCCAGGTTATAGTAGTACGGGTTGAGTGCAGACCACACCTCACTGGCATTTCTAATACAATAGGGGTGTTCAGACTTTTATGCTTTTATGCGGCACGGTGTGTAATTCTTTAGCCGTTTCATATCTGGATATGATGTGAGATATCTACATCTTCAGCATGTCCTAGCAGATATGGAGATTTTTATAAGATTGTTTCCAGACGCCACACGCTCTATAGTAGCGACAAATCTGGTCTGAATAACCCCCATGAGTCGAACACCCAACTTACCGGTTCCACCAAGTCTCGATTATCCATGTGCCGGGGGTAAAATGGAGGATCTGATCAATGAATGACTCGACAGGGCTGCTGTTACGTGCATGACCCTTTCCAGCTGATTCCGGTCAGACAGCAAGACCGGGTGAAGATGCCCTACTATGCCAGAAATATGCTGCATAGTTTGGCACTGACTAATCCGAGCGCACTAAGACGTACATTATACATATCACAAAACTACACCCGGGGTGGACATTTTAACAGGATTTTGAGGATTCCTTCAAATTGGCAAGTAAGTAGTGACACACCTTCAAGTCTATCATAGGTTTCTATTTTAAAAACGGACAATGTATAGGTATAAAAGGGCCCCAAACAAAGATAGAATAGTTCAGGGTAATCCGCCCTGTAGTTAACGTTCCCGTGAAAACCAGTTCCTCCACTCTGAGTATACATACATATACACCGTGATTACTTAGTGCCAAGTTTGTAGAAACTCTCTTGTGAAAATAGGATCGAATGGCCCAGAACGAAAAGATATATATAGGTATACGTATGTAATTCGCTTATCTTGGTCGAGCTCGAAGCATGGACACGGACTGAACCTGTTTAGGGCAAATTCTGTCTGCTAGAGTCGCGAACAGTTGTAAAACAATCACTTAGGCCTTTATTACCAAGATAAGCAAAAAAACACTATACTTAACACGTACAGCAAATTCATACATACAGTACGTACTTCTCCACAAGTCCGGGGAGGTACCCCACACGCTAAGCATCAGCTTTACTTGTGCATCGTGCCAACTAGAGTATGTTCAACCAAAGATTGTTGACCATAATCCATATTACAATCAAACTTCTATAGTTGCATCCTTTATATCCATGGAACCTCTTTTCTTGCGGCTGACAGGGCCGTTACCCTCAGAAAGCTATGCAGGTCGGATTAGAGATGATAGAAGGTATATCAATCTGGGCACGAGAACACCCTAACGTAAGCATATTTGTAAGTCACCCCTAAAAATGACACAAGAAAGAGACAGAGTAAAGAAAGACCAAAACAGCAGAACATGCAATGATATATCAGCAAAAATGAGCAGAGAATGTTTCTACCTGTACAGCTTCGCCATTATTAAATTTCTAGCTAATGATTTACGATTCAAAGACTACCATTAACTTATCCCTCAAAGCCCAACAAAACCAACTGTTCCCCTCCCAATACTCCCAATGTAGTTTCTCCCAACAAATAAAGATAAGACTCTAATCCTTGAGCTCCTTTAGTCCCAAAGCAGTGTTCAATAAATCCTGCTCCTCCTTTACATGCGTCACCTTCATACCAGTTGCCACAGAGGCACTTGGTGGTCGTCCTGCATACCTAACCTTCTTGTCTGCATGGTGTTTTGTATTCCTAAGGAGAGTATCCATCCTTGGTTGAGCAAAGCTCCAGGCACCAGCGTTAAGAGGCTCCTCTTGGGCCCAGACAACTTCCTTCAAATTAGGGTACTGGTCAAGGGTATTCCTCAGCTGAGCATATGGGAAGGGGTGAAGTTGCTCGACACGGGTGATGGCAATGTTATCAATATTGTTGGTAGCACGGTGCTTGTGGAGGGCAGCGTAGACCTGACCAGAACAGATAAGCATGCGGGTGCAATCCTCTGGAGACTTGATAGTGTTGCTGTGTTCTGGGTCTGGTATGATCCATTTGAAGTGAGTCTCGTCGCTGAAGTCTTCAAGGTTGGAGCGAGCAAGAGGATGACGGAGGAGAGCCTTAGAGAAGAAGAGGATGAGTGCTACAACGCGGTGATCAGTATAGGGAAAATAGAATACTATTTTAGGAAGGATACATACGCTTTCGGAACTGCCTGTGCATTTGCCTCCTCAAGATGTGGAACAAGTTGGCAGGCTCGGTCATATAAGCAACCTGCATGTTGCAGTCTTGATGTTGTCGGTCGAGCTTTAGAGGTGATGGGAATATACGAGGATCCTCATTACAAAGCTGCAAGAATCGTTCTATCCTACCAGAAGAGTGCTCTGGTCCTTGTCCATCGTAGCCGTGAGGAAGAGAAAGGATAATACCAGACCTCTGCAACCACTTGGTCTCTCCTGAAGCAATAAATTGATCAATGATACATTGGGCATTGTTGGCGAAATCTCCGAACTGTGCCTCCCAGATGACAAGTGCCTCTGGTGAGGAAAGAGAATAACCGTATTCAAACCCGAGGACACCGAACTCACTCAAAGAGGAGTTCGATACGACGAAAGGTGCTTGGTCCTCGGAAACGTGCTGTAATGGGGTGTAGGTTTCCTCGTTCTCCTGGTCATGCAAAACAGCGTGCCTCTGAGAGAAAGTACCACGTTCAACGTCCTGACCAGACAGTCTGACATGCTTTCCTTCCTTTAGGAGAGATCCGAAAGCAAGAGCTTCAGCAGTAGCCCAGTCGATACCCTTACCCTCTTCAACGGTCTTCTTCCTGTTTGCGAGAATACGTTGCAAGTTCCTGTGGACCTGGAATCCCTCAGGCGCAGCAGAAATTACATTGGCGATATGGGTGAGGGTCTCCTTATCAACATTGGTAGGAAGATGTGGGAGGATCTCAGTAGCAAGCTCCTTGGGAGATTTGAACCCTGATTCTGATTAGCGAGTCCCGAGTTGGCCCAAGGGATAAACTTACCGTTCCAGGCACTGGTCAACCATTCTCGAGCATTAGGCTGATAATCCCTCGACTTCGAGAAGCTCTCTTCCAACAGCCCCCACACCCTAGATAAGAAGGATAAGAAGCCCACAGGTTAGCCGGTCACAAGATATATCTTTGTAGATGCAGGTTCTCCTTACCACGACTTGTGCTCCTCAATATCCTCAGTAGTGAAGCTTCCCTCATCAACTAATTGCTTCACGTATTTCTTCAGCTGCGAATCGTGTTGCGCAATCTTCTTGTACATGTATGGTTGAGTGAAACTTGGCTGATCGGTCTCGTTGTGACCGTACTTTCGATAGCAGACAATATCGATAACAACATCCTTCTTGAAGGTCGCACGGAACTCTGCCGCTAATTGACAGATGAAGTTCAAACCCTCAACATCATCGGCATTGACGTGGAAGATAGGGGCATCAATAGATTTGGCAATATCGGAGCAGTAAGGAGTAGAACGAGCGAAACGAGGATCAGTTGTGAAACCAATCTGGTTGTTCACAATGAGATGGATGGTACCTCCGGTGGAGTAGGCTGGTAGCGAGTGGAATCCCATTGTCTCATACACAACACCCTGGCCGGCAAATGCAGCATCACCATGCAACAAGACAGCCATCGCAGTAGTGTGATCCTTCTCATCGCTGTTGAAGTGCTGAATAGCACGGGTCTTACCCAAGACAACAGGGTCCTCAGCTTCCAAGTGGGATGGATTTGCGACAAGAGAAAGCTGTACACGTTTTCCGGACGGGGTTGGTCGTTCGAAATTCATACCCAAGTGGTATTTCACATCCCCGGAACCCTCTTCACTCGGCTCCAACATACCACCAAACTCCGAGAAAATGGACTCATTCGGCTTCCTGACGACATTCGAGAGGACGTTGAGGCGACCACGGTGTGGCATACCAATAATAATATTCTCAACTCCGAAGTCAACCGACCTGTCAATCAAAGCCTTCATTCCTGGAACCAAAGACTCGGCACCCTCCAAACCAAACCGCTTGTCATTTGGATACTTCTGGTTCAAGAAAGTCTCGAACAAAGAAGCCCAGATCAGACGATCCAAGATCCGTCGCTTCTCATCAAGTGAGTACTTGAAAGGTGTTGGAACTTCCACCCGCTCCCTGATCCAGTCACACTGTTCTCGGTCCGGGATATGAACGTACTCGACACCGTAGGTTCCAGAGTAGCACCTCTCACAGGCATCCACAATTTCGCGGAGTGTCATCTTCTCTCTGCTATCGACAGCAAACCTTGGCAGAATACCAGGGCCGAGGGTGAACTCCTTATCCAAATCTTTCTCGGTGAATCTATAGTGGTCGAGGTCCAGCTCCCGCGGGTTGCTGCTTCCGAACCTGATATCTGCAGTTGACTTGATTCCAAGAGGGTCAATCTTGGCCTTGTGGTGCCCTCGGACTTGGTAGGCTCTCACGAGCAGCTGAACTTTCAAGTGGTTGGTAACATCGACATTCGACCCGAGGTGTCCACCAGGAACAAAGGAAGGAACACCACCGGTCGGGGTGGGAACAAGAGTTGGCGGTGGTTGGAAAGCCTGTGAGGGTGGCATTTCCCCTCCTTCCATGTTTCGGAAATAGACTTGCCATGAGATATGTACACTACTAGGGTCCGTCCTCCATGCCATGTACATCTCATCGATATAGTTTGCAGCGTTCCCCTGCAGGAACGAGTCATTGGGATCCTGTTCAGTCCAGATACCGTAAATCAGCAACACTCGCTTTCAGTCTAATTATGCCTTGAGATGCTCTGGACCCATGTCCCCCAAACGAGAGCATGAGCAGAAGCTTGAGACTGTATACATACCACGCCCTTATCGCCCTTGGTTGCAGGAGTTGCATAGCCCTTGATACCTCGGTACCCAGTAACGACGGCCATAGGCCTCCGACTGTTTGCCAAACATTTCGAAGTAAATCCGGCGGTGGACAAGGTCCGTTTCGAGAATGAAGATGGCGATTGTTTGGTAAGCAAAGATTTCGAAAGATTAGCGCCGAGGCGGCTCGACGCCCGAAGTGAGGACCCAAGCATGCTGGCCCGTTTGTGCGTTTGCAAATAGAGCTATCACTGGTGTTCGTGATGCCGAAGGGAACGATGGGTTGTATTAATGTGTGGGGTTTTGGTAGGGGGAGAGTCCCTTATTATTGTTACGTTCAGAGATGCGGCAGAAACTAAAAGCCTCTTCCCGATCTACTTACCTATACCCGGGAATCGAAGTTAGCGAACGCAAAAATCCCAACGAACGGCATCAAGGGAAAAAGGATTGTGCAAATACGAGAGAGAGGTTACCGACTAAGTGAGCAGAAAGGGAAATATAAATGACCACAGGCCGGTAAAATCAGAAAATCGGACGTATGATGGGGGACCGAGATGGCTATTGTGACGATTTAATACGCCTACTATCGATGGCAAAATCCGGCTTGCTCTGCTCAAAATTGCTCTGTAGCAATATAATAACGATGCTTAAGTATGGAGTGAAGGGTCCGCCGAAGCTGGGCCCTGTGATCCCGGGGGAGAGGGAGGAGAAAGGCCCGGGGTTAATTCATTACGACAGGCATGTTTCAAGCAGGTCCCTCGGAAACCAGACAGGATTCGGAACCGGTACCGCTAAGTACCAAAACGCCACCAATTGCAAACCTTCAACTAGTGTGGGGTCTGGACCCGTGATCTTTCAGAAGATTCCGGGGTTATAAGTCATGGCACAGGCTATCCTGAGGGAGGCTGTCTTGGGGGCACGAGATCATCATGTTTACAGAATGAATCAGCTTCACAGCCCTTTTGTCTGGTACACCTTCCAGCAGAAAAATATGCACATATATCCCTTTGACCTACTTCAGCAACGAAACACCAGTTGGGTATTTTTAGAGCAAATAAACATTAACTTCTGTAATGGAAAGGATATTCCAAACAATAAAAGAACAACATCGACATAGAATATTCCCCAATATCCAGGACACCACCCAAGGCCCGTATTCTTATGAGCCATGTAATTAGTGTCATATTTTCATCCTGCTCTCCTAGTAGCAGCCACTCTCGCTGCTTCCTGATCCACTTCCACTCTTCCTCTTCCAACCTTTCTCTTCTTCACAAGGAATGCTGCCGGAATGACTAGCGCCGCAACTACTCCCTCGAATACCAACGCTGCCCACATGTTCCCCTCAGGTCTGCCAGCACTGCCTCCAGGCTCTTTATCTCTTATTGCATCCATAATGATCAGGAAAATCCCTCCCAGGAATTGTCCACCCATCCACAAAATCGTGCTTGTAACCTCGGGGCTCACAGGATGTGTCTGTTCAATACAATATTCCAAACTAATTGGTAATAGTGAAAAACTCGCGGCGCCCAGGATCGCGCAGACTACCATGGGTCCGACCAGATTCGGCGGATTAGTGGGTGTAAATATCATGGCAATAAAAGCCAACCCTATGAGAGGTACCTGGACACGGATAGCAATGAGGAATGCATGACTTCGGTCCAATATTGGTGACAGTATCGCCGACGCAACAAGTCCGGCAACAATAAGGACTGCACCAATGTAACCAGTCTGGTCCGTGCTGTATTTGTATGGTTCGTAAACCTGATTGATTAATGAAGAGTAGGCATTGAAGAATCCCAGGTAGACAGCGAACTGTTTGATGGATATTAGCCTGCTATTCACTAGTTACTGATCTTTCTTTGAACACTTACCATCAAGAATATGAGCCAGAAATTCTTTGACCTCGCTATAACCTTAAGAGCTTCTTTCAAGGGCAATTTCTTCTCCATAGAAGATGCACATGGTGGGCTTGGTGGTTTTGCCGGTATAAACAGAGCCAATATAGCAGGAACGGTTGCCTATGTTTTCTTGTTAAATGGTACCAATCACGATAAGACAAAAGGTATCATACAACTATGGCAGTAATAAGGACCATTTTGGGTATCTCAGATGCTCTTGTAGCCACAATCGGGTTCACCAATTGACCAATGGCAGCACCAAATGGATTGGCCAAGCTCGCCAATGCTGTAGCAGAGACTCTTGCATTGGAGGTGAACCACAAATCGCTATAGTAAGTCGGGGCATTTAGAACAAATGGTTGTGCAAAGCCAATTAAAATCTGGCCCAGCATGACCAAACCGAACCCATCTTTTCCAACTTTCACACCGATATATCGGACCCAGAACCCTAAGAGGGTGAGTAGTGACGATATCCATACAGCTACCCTGATACCTCGCTTGTTGAGAATATGAGAAACTAACCTAGACTGAAAGATCAGTATGTATGCCAGAATTTGAGGCAGCGATGAAGAATAGAATAGACTTACGGAGAAATCGCAACATATGCAAAGAACACCACAGTGGAGAGCCAATTTATTGGAGTCGTGGAAGATAATCCAAAATACTCCTGGGAATAATTACTGACAGGCGCGAACGTGAGCCACTGCGTTCCATAAATCAGTCACTTGTTCCGATGAACAAACACATCTTGCGAGCCTTACCCCCCAACTAGTGACCATATTCATCACCATTAGCACGAGAAGACCAGCCCACCTCCGCCTGTACACCTTATACTCACCCACCGAGCTCTGTATTGTTTGAACCAATCCGAGCTGGAGCGCCGGCTTATTGTTTCCATCATTGCCCTCAATATTCTCATCCGATACATTGAGCATGTGAAATCCTTGAAGCTTGGGAGAGGAAAGACCACGGGATGGCGAGGCAGCGGGATGGACTGTTGCGAATTCCACATCGACAGGCGAGGAGTTTGGGGGACGGCCCGACGAAGACGTGGACGAAGCCATGGGGCTACACCGTCAATTAGTATTCGAGCACGCGCTATCTGCCTTCACCAGCAACTAGATGGTGCGGATTGAGACTTCTTATTCAATCTCGAATGCTCCTGGTAGATCTTCAACTAGGGACGGAAACAAGCTTCTTGCCAATCCCCCTAAGAGCTCCAGATCCCTTCTTAGCACTTAAGTAGGTAGAAAGATAAATATAGAGGAAATTCACACCAATCAAGTCAAGACTAGGTACACCAAATAAATGGTGAGCTACACTGTACTTAGACTAGGGCCAGTAGAGGTCTGAAACAGCTCGGAACATCCCGTGTGCTGTTCTAGTCTGGTTGTGCTGCTCAGGCATGAGAACTACCAGTAGAGTTCACACAAAGCTTAAGTAAGGCACTGCAGTCAAATTCCCTGCTCGTGCATGCATAGGTACATGAGGACTCAGACCGGGTAAGCCAGAACTACGGGTAAGCTTAGTCTGGGGTAAGCTGCTGGTATAAAACATATAACAGTATAAGCTTCCTAATAATAGCGTAGCTTATACAGTACCTACAAAGATAAGCATATATGGATGGCAAGCTTTGCTGGTGGAGGACTAAGTTACGGTGAGGCTTCATGAAGTCTTCGGAAAGCGAGGTCAAGCAGTACTGACTGCCACAACTCAAACTCATCATAAACCAACAATATTAAATACTAAATAAAAGCTACCAAGCTTCGTCCTCTCCCCACCAAGGCACCTCTTCCTCCTTCCATGCTATGCAAGTCAAGTACCCGCCACCTCTCCTTTCCAACTCTTTAATCCCCAATCTACTCTCGTTCGTGCAAATGGGTTCCACAATTTCCTTGGCACACTCTTTTAACATCATTACATCCCTCCTAAATGCACTAGCAGCCGATTCTCCAGGCATCCCACTAACGTCATCAAGTTGTTTGAAATACCCAGATTGTACTAGAAAATTGTACAGCTCCGCTTCCCCCAGATAGGCCTCCCCACTCATATGATACATGCGAAAATACTCTGCAGACAGTTCTGGTAGCTCCATGCCCGTAGAAATACCCGATTGACCCCGGCCAAAGACCCGTGCAGAGTAATCAGAATCAAAAGATCTCCAGAGACTGAGGGCGAGCCAATTCGTCGAATCCCCGCTGTTGTGGTTATACGGTGTAGGGTCTCCTGGGTAATTCAGTGCACGCAGCTGCCGTTCAGCAATATGCCCCAGCCGTACCACCTGATTATACTTCAGCTGCATCATCGTGATGACTTTCTGCGGTATGTTAATTAACTGTAGTTTGGCCAAATGAGATATTATCAGTCCACGCCCAATGACATGTATTGTGGCTTCTTTGAATATGGCTTGAGAGCGTATTTGTAGGCTCAGAGCGAGCCATGACAATGAATCCCAGAAGATGTGTAACCACAGAGTATCTCCCAATGCAAGAAGGTCGTGATCAAGGCGAGTTGATACAGCCCGTAATGAACCATATTTCTGGGCAACCTCCGCTAACCGAAAGAAGCACTGCTCTGACGGTGTTTTGGTCTGATAAATATATGTCGGCGTGAAGTTGTAATAAATGAGAAAGAGGTTCTCATAGGCATTCTGAGTGAAGACGTCAAAGCCAGATGCATCTGCTGGATGGGGTTGCTCACATCCGGGGCATCGGTCAAGAGACCCGAAGGTGTGATCCCCTAGGGCTGCGCCACAATTGAAACATGTCGATGATGGTGGTTCGATAAACTCCTCCTCCTGCGAATTTGTGGAAAGGGTATGTCTACTTGAGTTTGGCAGAGGAAGACCCGATTCAGGATCATCCCGACTTGAAGCATCCTGTACTATGTGAGTCCTGTCTTACTCTAAGAAGTCATAGTCGGGAACAGACCTGTAAGACAAGGACAGCATCTTGTCCTTTCCCTCTAATCCTGAACCGGTATCTTATGTTGGAACTATCTCCACTATGTATATCTTCTGCCTTTTTCCTCTTAGAACCCTTCTTCTCCGAAGCACCATTTACCCCCCCAGTATTATCACCCAGGGTCACCCTAAAGAATTTTGAATTCATCGATAGGATCGCCCGGTGCAACACATATTTCTTTCCGTAGGGTAACACAATTTCCACATCTCCATCCGGGAATTCAGGGAAACCAGCTGCTTTGGCCGCAGAGTTGACAGGCGCACGCTTAATCCTAAGCGGAGATGATCCTGTGAAGGGGACTGAGATACGCGATCGTTTCGTGGGAGGTGGGCCAGCCGGGGACAATACTGGCGAGGAGAGGACATGCTTCAGTCCAGTGGGTAGAACAGGCATGGTGGTTCGTTAGTTTTGAAACACTGTATCTAAGGCCTAGAGAATTAACATTAAGGAACGCGTTAAGATAGTCAAACTTTGAGGTACAGAGTACTTAGGGTTCAGCATATGTGCCAAGCCACAAGCCACAGTCTGTATGTAGCGGCCAGCCTCAACAGCTTCACCAACCACGGCAACTGGGGCAACTACGTATATACTGTTTTGTATCTCTCAACGAGCTATTCTTCCAACTTTCAAAGCCAACCACACAAATACGTAGTGTATACAGGCAGTCTGATTTCCTGCATTCCATCCCACACTAAGTTAGCCAAGATACTCAACATACCTACAGCAGGTACTGGTAGTTACCAGATGGCGATAGCCCGCATGAGTGAATACAAAGAATCTTCTCCAGTAGTCTGGCTACCTCTCCAGACAAGATAGATTTTCCATTGTCAACCTCCTGCTAACATTGGTGGGCAGTATATATGCAGCTATTTAGCTAACTACCCGAAGCTCCACGGGCTACTGCAGGAGATCTTCCGGTGAAGGCCTGTTCAACTCGTTTGCTGGCATATGTTTTCCCACCTTTGGTATGTGGATGCAAGCAAAAAAAAAAAAATACAGATGTTTCATAAGAAATGTCTACCTGTGAACTTGAATGCGTCCGTCACTAGCCTTCATAGTCGTCAATCACGGCGAGAAATTCCCGCAGTCTGTCAATCAGTCCCGTCAAGCTCTTTCCTTCTGTTGGAGGAAATATTGACCCTCAGTGGTTGCGAACCATGGGTTAATTCTCCTGCATAATCTTTACTGTCATCCCTAGTTCTTTGATACCAAATAGATTCGACCCCATATCCCATTTCTCAGAACAACAAACCCAGCTAGTCAAATGGTCGAAAAACAAGAAACAGGTTCTATGGCCTCGTCCAAAATTTCAGTATTGAGAATTCGGACGTTTACTAGGACGCTCAGCCGATACCCACTACCTACTTATAATACGTCACATTAAATTCACCACAAGACCCACCAGTCGGGTCTATGCATGGCTTGGAATCACGATCCAATTGCAAGAGGGGGGCCCTTGGAACGTTCACAAGGTGACGTCTGATAAAAGGCAAACAGTTATCCACAGGGTCGACCAGCTCTGCAGCCTCCAGGGCGCCAATAGCAGCGGAACACGAGGAAACATACCCACCATGAGCCAATCCCGTTCCATACTATACTGGAGAGACCTAGCAAGCCTCATACCAGTCACCACAGAGGGGATCCTGGCGTTAATCACAAGCTTATAGTTACGTTTAAGGGGATAGCCGATTGAAACAGCAAGACTTTCTTCAGATCAGGACGAGCCTTTTAACTAATACCAATGGGAATGAAAGCATCCTTCGTAGTCAGCGAACGAGCCAGTCTAACCAAATACTTGGTCGCAGAACGAATTGTGTCTGTCTCACGGGCTCGGGTCTGCTACTCCAATCTAGAAGGAAAACCACTACATTGCCGATTGGGCGACGAGGCTGTGTCCAAGCGCATCAGCTCACAAGAACGATCATCGCAGTTACTGCTTGCTTCAATGTCATATCATTCATCATCACCGGAAGGGCTTACTATGAATTGACATACATCGACTGTTTCAATCACAGGATCGCGGATTCATTTCCCCACTTCCGACTTATCTACTTCCAGCTTCTCCAGGGAGGTTGAGACTAGCTCTTAAGCCCAACAGCTACTAGTTGCCTATCATTTACTAATAGTTTCAGCTTTGATCCATGCTCTATGTATTACGCCTATATATCATGATAAGGAACCCATTCGTTAGAAAGAAGTTGTCGAATTGGACCATATCAGAGATAAGGCTGTTGCCTTACGGCATATGTTCTTGCAAAGCAATTTCATCTATATTGATTTTGTGCTCTTCTCAATGGCCAACGTGATATGGAGGGGGGGTATAGTGCCTCCGCCCTACAGGCTAGGCAGCTTCATGTACCCGTGGTCCGCTTACATACCTTCCTGTAGGCCATAAGGACTTGAAGTGCGTTGGTCGACACCCGGGCTTCGGGTTGACTTCCTGACTGGCCCCTCCCTGTATGCAATCGCTGAATACCACACGGTATTTGCCGAATCCCCCCAATATACTTGCCCCCAGCTTCACACCCCCCATATTCTACGTGCGTGGAAACATAGTCCCAATGTTAATTGAGCTGTTAACCATTCTCGGTCCCAAAGCCGATCAATTTTGATCTATGATATATATCCTCGGAGTGAAGCTATTCTCCAATTGGACCATACATATTCTAAGCTTTTTACCAGGCCTAAACTTATCCATTGACCAATCATATAGATCCTCACCTTCTCGAGCTGAATTATGAGGCTAAGTACATGACTATGCATGCAGACCCGATCGTGTCTCGGATTGGAGCGGAGATCTACCTGGCTCACAGAACTACGTCTCCTAGAGCCTCACTTTCCGGCCTTCGTACGTCCCGAGGGATATGGTTCAACCTTTGGTTGAAACAATTGCAGCAAGGTGGGGCGTCTGATCTGAGCCGCAATGGGAGCAAAAGCAAGCAAGATAATGAGGTGGGGCAGTGCCGGGCCGAACCCTGTCGCTCAAGGTCTTAAAGCAAGCCTTTCTCGGAAGCATTGCGGGACCCACAAACTTACGAAATCCGGATGTGTCACCTTGGGTGGGATGATAGTATAAACCAATACGATGGAGGGTGTGTTAGAAGATGAGAATCTTTAGGGCGAAGAACTCTGCATGAACTCTGCATATGCATGACATTGACAATTCGAGCCTTCGAAGCCTTGTCCGTACGTCCGAATACCAGGCATTTATAATGATCCTCGAAAAGAGCCAACGTGTCGACCGGAGTGTAGAGGATATAGAAACCCAGTTTTTGCAAAAAGCCGAGAATCAATGACGGGGAGATGATGATGGCAAAAAAAAAGTTGATATCAACGGGCTACATAGTCATGAATGTACCCTGACTCACTCGGTAAGATTGATCTTGACAGCTGTACAAAGGGTGAATAGCCTTGTGAACCACACCGGTTATTAAAACGTGGAGCAAGAGTCAGGTGAGGCCGGTTGCCTACCGAAGTAAAAGCCTTTCAGGGGCCTTCCATGTTGTGAAGGTCAAGATATTACCTGTTTGGGCTAATCACTTACCACTTCCGATCTAGCTCCATTTCCTGGCTTAATCACTGTTTCGACAAATCCAATATGTTAATACACGGGCGGTCCCTATGACGGCGGCGACTAAACAGCATCACAAGGGTACTAGCTCACTAGTGCAGTGGTAGTGGCTAGAAACCTACATACACACCGTAGGGAATATTTCTCTTCACGTGACTCAGCTTGTTCAGTTTCATGGGTATTTGGTAATCTACATAAAACGTTGTTAAGCTACTCCTCTGCTTCACTGCCTTCTAGAAATCAGACATCTGCACGGCATGGGTGACTTCAGGTCATGCAGGGGACGCTGTAGTTGAGGCCCTGATTTTCTTTCCTACCACCCTGGAGTGATCCTGGAG
>Ga0307511_10003602_pt1 | contig 15866 bp, 12 predicted proteins | sample 13_EM_MG_FD_200266 | JGI IMG/M metagenome (GOLD analysis project Ga0307511, IMG submission 200266) | Populus trichocarpa ectomycorrhiza microbial communities from riparian zone in the Pacific Northwest, United States - 13_EM | ecosystem: Host-associated > Plants > Roots > Unclassified | place... | reverse complement strand
GCGCCGGTACCCTGCTGGACAACGTCAAGGCACGGGTCGACACCGGTGTCTCGACGATTGCCGACCTGATCGAACCGCTCAAGACCCTGCAATCGCAGGCCGAGCGCGCCGCCAGCGGCCTGCGCGAGCTGACCAACGCCACCCGCGAACAGCAGCAAGCCAGCGAACAGATCGCCCGCAACACCGAGAAGATCGCCTCCTCGGCCGAACAGAACCACGCCTCGGTCTCGCAAAGCCGCGACACCTCGCGCGAACTGAGCGGCCTGGCCGATCGCCTGATGGGGTCGATGACCCAGTTCAGGATATAGAAGCAACGCCAACCCAGCGCGGGCAGGGCAAGCGCGCAAAAGCGGGGTAAATGCCCCGCTTTTGCGCGCTTGCCGAAATTGCGTAGTTGGCACAATCCAGCCACTGGATAAGAACAACAATCAGCCGTCCCATTGAAATACCCCAAGGAGCTTTTCCAATGAAGAAACTCGGTTTTTCGATCGGCCGGCGCTTGACCGTCGGCTTGTGCGCCATCATGGCGGTCACCACCGGCGCCGCCGGCTATGCCCTGTGGAGCCTGGGCAAGGTGGAACGCGGCTACCAGCAGATGTCCACCGACTCGATGGTGCAGGAGCGCAATGCGCAGGAGTGGATCAACATCCTCACGCTGTCCGGCGCGCGCAACCTGGTGACCGCCAAGTTCGGCGACATCGCCAATACCCAAACCGTATTCACCGCCTTCAATCTCGGCGACTCGGCGACCCTGCGCGCCCGCGTCAGCGAACTGCAGAAGGAAATCTTCGGCCACCTGACCACCGATGAAGGCAAGCAGCTGGTGGAAGAGAGCATGGCCAAGCGCAAGGTTTACCTGGAGCGCCTGGACGCCAGCATGGCGATGATCAGGGAAGGCAAGAAGGAAGAGGCGCAGAAGCTGGCGGAAACCGCCGTGCTGCCCGCGCTCAAGGGCTACATCGGCACCACCCAGAAGCTGCTCGACCATACCCGCAAGATGATCGGCCAGCAGCAGGCGCAGATGCAGGCCGCCAGCGAGCAGGCGCGCAACTGGGTCATCGTGATGATCGTCTCGGCCCTCGGCATGGCCGTGGCCGTGGCTTGGCTGCTGACCCGCAGCATCACCATCCCGTTGCGCCAGGCTGTGAGCGTGGCCGAGAAAGTGGCCGCCGGCGACCTGCGCAGCAAGATCGACGTACAGCGCAACGATGAAACCGGCGCGCTGCTGGAAGCGATCTCGACCATGCAGGACAACCTGAAGGAACTGATCGGCAACGTGCAGCGCGATGTCGGCGCGGTATCGTCATCGGCCTCGCAACTGGCGCATTCGGCCGACGACCTGTCCGGCAGCGTATCGGCCCAGAACGAAGCTGTCTCCTCCACCGCTGCTTCGGTCGAAGAGCTGACCGTCAGCATCTCGCAGATGTCCGACAGCGCCCAGCTGGCCCAAGACGTGGTCGAAGCCACCGTCAAGGTATCCGACTCGGGCCTGGCGATGGGCAACAAGGTGTCGCGGGAAATCGGCGAGATCGACCGCTCGGTCAGCGATTTTGCGCAGCAGATGCAGGCCCTGCAAGGCCAGGCCGGCGAAATCGGCACCGTGGTCAAGCTGATCAAGGAAATTGCCGACCAGACCAACCTGCTGGCGCTCAACGCCGCCATCGAAGCGGCGCGCGCCGGCGAACAAGGCCGCGGCTTTGCCGTGGTGGCCGACGAAGTGCGCAAGCTGGCCGAACGCACCTCCGGGGCCACCAACGAAATCCAGAAGACCATCGAAGCGATCCAGAGCAACATGGGCAGCGCCGGTACCCTGCTGGACAACGTCAAGGCACGGGTCGACACCGGTGTCTCGACGATTGCCGACCTGATCGAACCGCTCAAGACCCTGCAATCGCAGGCCGAGCGCGCCGCCAGCGGCCTGCGCGAACTGACCAACGCCACCCGCGAACAGCAGCAAGCCAGCGAACAGATCGCCCGCAACACCGAGAAGATCGCCTCCTCGGCCGAACAGAACCATGCCTCGGTCTCGCAAAGCCGCGACACCTCGCGCGAACTGAGCGGCCTGGCCGATCGCCTGATGGGGTCGATGACCCGCTTTCAGGTCTGATTGATACGCCCGAAAGCAAACGGCCCGCCTACGGCGGGCCGTTTTTCATTGACACTTCAACTGTTGGATTTTCCCATTGTTTGATGCCGCATAAATTGCCTTGGTGCATGGCCGCACCACAAAGGGCGCGGCATGGCGGTATCGGCTACGGCAGAATGAAACTGGCCGGCGCGACGCCGGTGAGGTGCGACAAACCCTCCTGAAGCGAAGGGGCTTTGCGCACTTGCACGAAGATCATCCAGCCTTCGAGATAGTCGGTGCAGACGCGCATCGCCGTCAGGCGCACCGGCATCTGCGAGCCGTCGGCGCGCTGTGCGAACGTGGTCAGGCCAGGCAGCGCCACCTTGCTCACGTCATCCTTGAGTTCGGGAAAGATCACATCGATCGAACCGCCCTTGAACTTGTTCACCTGCCCCTTGAGCAGCATTGCCGCTACCGGCGTGATGTCCAGTACCTTGCCTTGAAAGTCGATGGCAATCAGCGGCTTGATGACGCTGTCGATGACCCCGTGGGCGCGCTCGAAATCAGCATCCTCGTCGCCGGACGGATTTGCATGCGGGGCATGCTTGCTGGGGTGGTTGAGTTCAGTCTGCATGGCGGTCTCGATGGTTTATTGCGTCTTGCTTGGCTCTCCAGATTGACCGCGCTGTACTCGGCGAGTTTCGTGAAATTTCGGTGACATCATCATAGGCGTGTACGTGGAAAAATGAAACCTCGCACTGCAATATGGCTACATGCTGATGCAATGATAGTCCGCGCTGATTGCTCGAGTATGTTCACATCATGATTATTTGTTACGAATTGTGCAGCAGTGTTGCGCCGCACCTTTTACCTGAGGGCGCGATACCGCCTCTTCAAGTGGTGCGATCGGTGCGCCTGGATATAGCGGTGGACGGATTGGCGCGCAGCCCCAGCAGCGCCCCCAATGCGACCAGGGCCAATGTGCCTGACAAGGCAAGCGCCGCGCCAGCGCCGGCGCGCTCGAGCACGATGCCGAACGCGAACGGCGCGAGGGCCTGCATGCCGCGCGCCGCGACCGACAGCACGCCGGTACGCCGCCCGTAACCCGCCGGGCCGAACATCGCCAGGGGCAGGGTGCCCTTGGCGATGGTGATCATGCCGTTGCCCGCGCCGTGCAAGACGGCGAAGCCGAATGCGCCCAGCGGCACACCGAACAGCACCGCGATGAAGCCGATCGCCAGCGGGTGCAAGGCGGTTGCCACGCGCGCCACATGCAGCGGATGAATCCGCAGACGCTGCGCGATGCCGAATTCCATCACGCGTGCCGCCACCTGCGCCGGGCCCAGCAGCGCGCCGGCGGTCACCGCGACCGCGGCGCTGACCCCGGTAGCCATCAGCAGGCCGGGCAGATGCGCGGCCATTGCCGAGGTGATGAAGGCGGTGGCGGCAAAAAAGATCGCCATCAAAATAAAGTTTCGCTGCGCCGCGTCATCAGCCGACTTGGCTTCGCTGCTTGCGGCTTTTGTCGCGGCGGCCGGCGTCTCTCCGTCGCTTTTCGGAATGCACAGCAAGTTGAGCGGCAAGGCCAGCAGCAGATGGATGCCAGCCCATGTCATACAACAGGCGCGCCAGCCGTAGTGCGCCGACAGGTAGGTGGTCAGCGGCCAGCCCACCGTGCTGGCGAATCCCGCGATCAGGGTAATGCCGGTGATTGGTCCGCGCGCACCGTGGCCGTGCAGGCGCACCAGGGTGGCGAAGGCGGCGTCGTACAAGCCGAGCGCCATGCCGGCGCCGATCACGCACCAGGCGGTGAACAGCAGCGGCCATGCGGAGGCGCATCCCAGCAGCGCAAGGCCCGCGGCCAGCACCAGGTTGGAAATCGCCAGTACCGGCCGCCCGCCATGCGTATCGATGGCGCGCCCGGCGGCCGGGCCGGCCAGGGCCATCACCACCAGCGATACCGAGAAGGCGCCGAACACCACCGAGGGCGTGATGCCCAGATCATGTGCGATCGGTACGGCGAGAATCGCCGGGAGATAGGTGGACGAAGCCCAGGCGACGGTCTGGGTGGTGCCCAGCGCAACCACCTGGGCGGCGAGCTGGTGCCGCTGCGCCGGTCCCGCCGTGCCGGGCATCAGGCCGGGCCCAGCGCATCGCGCCCGTGGGGTGCCATGAAGTCGAGGCGCGGGCCCAGGGGCACGATACCGGTAGGATTTACATTGAACTGGCCGCCATAGTAGCCGCGCTTGATGGCGCCGATATCTGTGGTGCCGCCGAATGCCGGCCGCGCGTACAGGTCGCGCAGATAACCCGACAGGTGGGGATAGTCTTCGAGGCGGCGCAGGTTGCACTTGAAGTGGCTGTAGTACACCGCCTCGAAGCGCACCAGGGTCGGAAACAGGCGCACGTCCGCCTCGGTCAGGCGGTTGCCGACGAGATAACGTTCGTGCGCCAGGCGCCGCTCCAGATGGTCCAGGCCGTCGAATACCTTGCGGCAGGCCGTCTCGTAGGCTTCCTGCGTGCGCGCGAAGCCGCTGCGGTACACGCCGTTGTTGACGTGCTCGTACACGAAGGTGTTGGTCTCGTCGATCTGCGCGCGCAGCTCTTCGGGATAAAGATCTTGTGGATTTTTCGCCAGCGCGCCGAAGCCGTTGTTGAAAATGCGGAGGATCTCGGCCGACTCGTTGTTGACGATGGTGCGGCGCTGCCTATCCCACAGCACCGGCACGGTGACGCGCCCGGTGTAGTCCGCCCGCGCGGTGGTGTAGAGGCGGTGCAGGTGGAACTTGCCGTCAACCGGCTGCAGGTCGTCGAGTCCGCTCTCGGCGGCCCAGCCCTGGGTGCGCGGCAGGTCGGCGAAGGTGATGCCGACCGCGTCCTCCAGGCCCTTGAGGCGCCGCGCGATGGCGGTGCGATGCGCCCAGGGGCAGGTACGCGCGATGAACAGGTGATAGCGGCCCGGCTCAGCCTTGAAGCCGGAGGCGCCGTCGATGCTTACCTGATCGCGAAAGCTCGAGGCCGGGCGCACGAAGCTGCCGTCGGCGCTGCTGCGACGGGCCTCATCGTCGTCCAGCCATTGTCCCTCCACCAGCATGCCCATCGGGCTCTCCTTGTTCTTGGAACTTGTCCGTGATTAGTCGTGGCCGGCTGGCGCGTGGTTTGAACCCGTTTGAGCCCATGGCCGCGCTGCAAATCCTCGCGATACGTCAAGTATCGCTGCGGTTTGCGCCTTGCCCTGAGCTCAACTCACCTCGCTGGCCCTCCGCCCGCCTATTCACGGACAAGTTCTTATTCGGCGGTGGCGCCGGAACGCTTGACCGCCACTGACCATTTGTCGATTTCGGTCTGCACGAATTTGCCGAAGCCTTCCGGCGTGGTCGGCATCGGCTCGCCGCCGCGGTCGCGCAGGTACTTGGCGAACTCCTCGCTCTTGAGCAGGTTCACGGTCTCGCGATTCAAGGTGGCGATGATTTCCGGTGGGGTGCCGCGCGGGGCCAGCAGGCCGGCCCAGCCGAGCGCCTCGAAGCCCTTCTGGCCGGTCTCGGCCACGGTGGGAACGTTGGGCAATTGCGGCACGCGCTTGGCGGACGTGACGGCCAAGGGAATCGCGCGGTTGCTCTGGATGTGCGGCATCGCGGCGGTCACCGAGTCGACCATCAGCGGCACCTGGCCGGCCAGGAAGTCGGCTTGCGCCGGGCCGCTGCCGCGATACGGGATGTGGGTGATGTACACGCCGGCCTGCGCCTTGAACAATTCGGCGGAGAGGTGCTGGGTGCCGCCGATGCCGGCGCTGGCGTAGTTGAGCTTGCCCGGCGCGGCCTTGGCCTGCTTGACCAGGTCCTGCATCGAGTTGATGCCGCTGCCCGGATGGGCCAGGAAGATCAGCGGCACCGAGAACACGCCGGAGACCGGGGCGAAGTCCTTGACCGGGTCGAAGGGCAGTTGCTTGTAGAGCGTGCGGTTGATCGCCATCGCGCTGCCGGCCATCACGATGGTGTAGCCGTCCGGCGCGCTCTTGGCCACGGCTTCCAGGCCGATGTTGCTGCCGGCACCGGAGCGGTTTTCGATCACAAAGGGCTGGCCCAGGCTTTTTGAGAGGCGGTCGGCAAGCGCACGGGCGAACACATCGGTGGCCTGTCCGGGCGGGAAAGGGACGACCGTGCGCACCGGGCGCTCCGGCCAGGCGGCGCGGGCACTGGAGGCGGCGAAAGGCGAAGCGAGGGCGAGCAGGGTGACACCCGCCCGGATGACAAGGCGGCGTGGGATCGAATGCAAGGGAGACCTCCGGAACAGATGCAGGCGGATGGACGGCGCGCTGCCGCCCAGTAGGCGTACGGACTATGGAGCCATGTGTGGCGCATCATGTTCTTGCGGCCACGGTCCGACGCAGGCGATATTTTACTGCGCCGGCCGCGCCCGTCCGCTGATGCGCCCGATAGGTGGACGGATGCGTAGGCAGATGCGTAGGCAGATGCGTAGGCAGATGCGTAGGCAGATGCGTAGGCAGATGCGTAGGCAAATGCGCCCCAACCGGGCGCGGTGCCCTAAGCCTGGGGCAGCAGGCGCATCAGCACCGCCTGCAACTGCGCGCGGTTTACCGGCTTGGTAAGAAAGTCGGAGACGCCTTGGGCGGCGAGGTCGCCACTCTGGCGGTCGCTGAACACATTGGCCGAGAGGATCACCACCGGCGGTTGCGGGCAATCCGGATCGGCGCGGATGGTGCGGATCGCCTCGGGGCCGTCCATCTCCGGCATGTGCATGTCCATCAGCACCAGCGCGGGCGAGAGCGCCTTGACCAGTTCGACGGCGCGCCGGCCGTCCGGCGCGATGTGCACTTCCAGCCCGAGTTTGCCGAGCAGCAGGTTCATCAGCTTCTGGCTCACCGGGTCGTCCTCGGCGAGCACCACCCGGGTGCCGGCGCGAAATTGCGGCTGGCCCGGAGCGCCTGCTGGCGCGGTCACGGATGCGGTGTTGGCGGCGACGGCGGGCGCGGGCAGGCGCACGCTGAAGCGGCTGCCTTGTCCGATCGCGCTTTCCAGGCCGATCGAGCCACCCATCAATTCGGCCAGCGAGCGCACGATGCTTAGGCCCAGCCCGGTGCCGCCGTAGTCGCGGGTGATGGACATTTCGGCCTGCTCGAAGGGCCGGAACACGGCCGCCTGCCGTTCCGAGGCGATACCGATGCCCTCATCGCGTACCTCGATGCGCAACTCGCCTTCGGCATGGTCGGCCGCCAGGGTCACGCTCTTGCCCTCGGGCGTGAACTTGAGGGCATTGCCGGACAGGTTCAGGACGATCTGCGATACCTTGGTGCGGTCCAGGCGCACGGTTGCGGCCAAGCCGGGACCGGACTCGAAGCGCCATTGCACGCCGCGCTTGCCGGCGTCGGCCACCTGCAGCTCATGCAGCTCCTGGAAGAAGGGCCGCAAAGCCACTTCCTCGTCGTGGCGTTCCAGCTTGCCGGCTTCGATTTTCGACAGTTGAAGGAGATTGTTGATGATGTCGGAGACGGTCTTGCCGCCGCGCTCGATGGTACGCAGGTGGTCCACGGTCTGTGCCGGCAGGCCGCTGCCTTCGGCATCGGAGGTCAGCAGCTGGGCATAGCCGATCACCGCGTTGAGAGGCGTGCGGATCTCGTGGCTCATGTTGGCGACGAATTGCGATTTGGCCTCGGTGGCCGCCTCGGCCACCTGCTTGGCGCGTCGCAGTTCCTCCTGCGCTTCGCCAAGCTGGGCAAGGCGCCGCTCCAGTTCGCCGCTGTGGCGGCGCAGCTCAAGCTGGGCGATGGCCTGGCGCGACAGCGCGCGCAGCGCGTCGAGCTGTTCCTCGCTCAGGTGGCGCGGCTCGGTGTCGATGACGCACAGGGTGCCCAGGGCGTGGCCGTCCGGCGCCACCAGGGGAGCGCCGGCATAGAAGCGGATATTCGGATCGCCTGTCACCAGCGGGTTGTCGTGAAAGCGCTCGTCTTCCAGCGCGTTGGGCACCACCAGCGGGTGGTCCTTGCGGGTCAGGGCATGGGCGCAGAAAGCCAGGTCGCGCGGCGTCTCTCCCGCCCCAAGCCCCTTGCGCGCCTTGAACCACTGGCGCCTCTCGTCAACCAGCGAAAGCAGGGATATCGGCGTGCCGCAGATGTAGGAGGCCAGGGCCACGATATCGTCGAACGACGGTTCCGCGGCGGTATCGAGGATGCCGTAGCGCTTGAGCGTGGCCAGGCGGGCGGTTTCGTCTGTGGGCAGTGGAGCGGAAATCATTCGTGGGCTGGTTAGTCCGCCGGACTGGGCGGTCCCGCGCGCGGGGATGTGACAAATGTGGGTGCAATCAACAAACAATCAACCCGGCACGCAAAACCTATCCTAGCATCGGAAATACGGCCCGGCAAAAAAGGCGGATGCGCGGTCTTGCGGCCCGGCACAGGGATTGCCTCATTTTCGGGGGACGCAGAACCCTTCGGCGTGGCAGAATGAACCCAGCGCCCGCTGCAAGGGCGTGCAAATCATTCTGTCAGGTGGAGGCAGCGATCCCATGTCGCTTGACGGCTCAAGTACCAGCAAGGACTCGGCGGGCGATCCCGATCCCTCGGCGGGCGATCCCGATCCATTGGGCAGCGGCTTCGGCACGCTGCTTGCCAGCAGCATGGACGCCCTGCTGGTGGAGCGTCCGGACGGACAGTTGCTGCGCGCCAATCCGGCGGCATGCGAGTTGTTCGGCCTGGACGCGGCTAAATTGCCTTCCGCAGGCCGCGCTGCCCTGATCGATCCGCGGGATCCGCGTGGCGCCGCCCTGTTCGCGCTGCGTGAACAGGCTGGCATGGCGCGCGGTGGGCTGCGCCTGCGCCGGGCCGACGGCAGCCTGTTCGAGGCCGAGATCTCCACCGCCTTGTTCCGGAGCCCTGGCGGCGAGCCCTGCGCCGGCATTTTCATTCACGATCTGACACGGCGGCAGGCGTCGGAGCGTCAGGCGCTCGAAGCCCAGGAGCAGATGGGCTTCGCGCTGGATGCGGCCGAACTTGGCTACTGGACCTTCGATCTGGAGAGCGGTCAGGGTTATCGTTCAGCCTCGATGTTCCGTGGCCTGGGCCACGCGCAGCCGGTGCCGGGCTGGTCCCATGACGATTTTCTGCGCCAGGTGCATCCCGAGGACCGCGCCGGCGTGGACGCGGCGCAAGAGGCGGCGCGCACCGGGGGCGGCAAATACGAAGCCGAGTTCCGCGTGATCTGGCCGGATGGCTCGATTCACTGGCTGTCGGCCCGCGGGCGCTTTTACTACGATGATCAGGGCCGCGCGCTGCGCATGTCCGGCGTGCAGTTCGACATCACCCAGCGCCGCCTGGCCGAACTGGAACTGGCGCACAGCCAGGCGCGTTTCAAGAACCTGATCGACCTGTCGGAAGACGGCATCCTGATCCATTCCGACCGCAAGATCCGCTATGCCAACCAGGCCGCCGCGCGCCTTCTCGGCATGCCCGGGCCCGAGGCCCTGGTCGGCCGGCACCTGCCGGACTTCATCGTGCCGGAGATGCGCGCCCTCGCCATCCAGCGCCGCGACCAGCTGACCGCGCAGGGCGGCGTGGCTGCTTACATGGAAACGCGTATGACGCGCGTCGACGGCCGGGTGATCGACGTCGAGATCGCCGGGTCGGCGGTGCTCGAAGCCGGGGTGCCGACCATCCACACCCAGTTGCGCGACATCGCCGAACGCAAACGCCACGAGCGTGAAATCCTGGCGCTGAACCACTCGCTGGAAATGCGTGTCGAAGCGCGCACCCGTGAACTGGAAGCGGCGAACCGCGAGCTGGAGTCCTACTCATACATGGTGGCGCACGACCTGCGCTCGCCGCTGCGCGCCATCTCCGGCTTCTCCGGCATGCTCAGGGAGGCGCTGTCGGGCAAGCTCGCCGAGGAGGAGGCGCGTTACCTCGGCTTCATCCTCTCCAACGTCGAGCGCATGAACAAGCTGATCGACGGTTTGCTGCAGTTTTCGCGCTCCGGGCGCGGCAACCTGGCGCGCCAGCGCGTCGATGCGCGCGTGCTCGTGGAGGCGGTGACCCACGACCAGCAGGGACGCGGCCAGGCGCGGTTCGAGATCGGCGTACTGCCGCATCTTTATGCGGACCCGGTGCTGCTGCACCAGATTTTCGTCAACCTGATCGACAACGCCGTCAAGTACAGCCGCGGCCAGGCCGAGCCGAAGGTGGAAATATCGGCGGGCGAGGAGGACGGCTGCGACGTCATCTGCATCAAGGACAACGGCGTCGGCTTCGAGCCGGACTACGCGCACAAGCTGTTCGGCGTGTTCCAGCGCCTGCATGCGCAGAGCGAATTCGAGGGCACCGGGGTGGGCTTGGCGATCGTGCGCAAGATCGTCGAGCGCCACGGCGGCCGCGTGTGGGCCGAGGGCGCGGTGAACCAGGGCGCGCGTTTCTGCTTTTCCCTGCCGCGCGAGGCCGCCGCAGACTCCTAGAGGCGCGCCAGCAGACCCTCAAGCGCGGGCGCGCAGGCGCCTTCCACCTTCAGAGCAAGCAGGTGGTCGGCGCGCGTGCGCCCAAGGTTGATCACCGCCACCGGCTTGCCCTGTTCGGCCGCCTTGACGCAAAAGCGGTAGCCCGAATACACCATCAGGGACGAGCCCACCACCAGCAAGGCGTCGCTTTGCGCCAGGGCATCGAGCGCGCTGTCCAGGCGCGGTCGCGGCACGCCGTCGCCGAAAAACACCACGTCGGGCTTGAGCAGGCCGCCGCAGGATTCGCAGGCGGGCAGGAGGAAATCGTCGAAGTCGGCATCAAGATCGGCATCACCGTCCGGCGCGGTCGCGCCTTGCATGGCGGCAAAGCGCGGATTGCCCCGCGCCAGCTGCGCCTGGATCCGCGAGCGCGGGTAGTGCGCGTCGCAATCCATGCAGCCGACCTCATGGATGCTGCCGTGCAGTTCCAGCACCTGCGTGCTGCCGGCGCGCTGGTGCAGGCCATCGACATTTTGCGTGACCAGCTGGCGCACGCGGCCGGCGGCCTGTAGTTGCGCCAGCGCCGCGTGCGCCGGGTTCGGGTTCGCTTGCGACAGGGTAGGCCAACCGATCAGGCTGCGCGCCCAGTAGCGGCGCCGCACGGCCAGGTCGGCCATGAAGTCCTGGTGCGAGACCGGCGGCTTGCGCTTCCAGGCGCCGGCCGTGTCGCGGTAGTCGGGAATGCCGGAACTGGTGGAGACGCCGGCGCCGGTCAGTACCTGGAGGCGCGGATGCGCTTGCACGAATTGCGCGAGTTCATCCAGGCCGGTGGCAAGGTCGGTGACGGGCTGCATGTTGACGTTAGTGGTATCGGAAGTTCGGCGAGAAGATCGGCGGACCGCGCCTAGATGCGGGCGAAACGGCCATCCGCAAGCCGGTTTGGTCCGGCCACCTTATCATGCAGCGCGCGTGATGCTGCACGGAGCCAGTTGTGGCAAACTCCGCTAAGCCCGTTTGCGGAGCGCAAATTACAATATGCAGCCGTCTTTCCCTCACCGACAGGAACGCCCGCGTAGATGAGCTCCTTCAAGGTGATGCAGTTCAACATGCAGTTTGGCCAGGTTTGGGACGAAGCCGACCCCGATCACGCTCCAGTCGACCTTGAACAGGCGATCGGGGAGATTCGCCGCCATGATGCCGACATAGTGCTGCTGCAGGAAGTCGAGCAAGCGCAGGCCGGCGGCAAGCAGGCCGAACCGCCGCGCAATTTTTCTCGCATCGCCCAGGCTTTGCCGGGTTATGAGGGCTACTTCGCCTATCCCAAATCCGATCCGCGCGAGTTGCCGTTCGGCATCGGCCTGGCCATCCTGTCCAAGGCGCCACTGCGCGCGCAGACGCGCCGCGAGCTGGTTTCGCCGCCGATCGAGTTCGAATTCGAGGGCAAGACCATGACGCCGACCGACCGCCTGCTGATCGGTGCGGTGACCACGGTGCAGGGGCGCGAAGTGCGTGTGTTCGATACCCATCTGCTGGCGTTCTTCATGCTCAAGTCGAGCAGCGAGCAGCACCTGATGCAGCGCAAGACGGTGCTGGCCGCCTTGCACGAGCAGGGCGGGCCGACCATTCTGGCGGGCGACTTCAACGTCAGCAACCATCAATCGCTGCTGCGCCAGTTCGGCGACGGCGGGTTCCATAGCGTGATCACCAGGGAAGTCACCTGGCGCCGCCGTCCTTACGTGCTGGACCATATTTTCTACAGCAAGGAGTTGCGCGCGGTGAGCCACCGGGTACTGCCGACTCCGGCATCGGACCATCACATCGTGGTGGCGGAATTCGAGTTCAAATGAAACTTGTCGTGTTCAAGGTGCTGACCGTCGTGGCAGCGCTGGGTCTGGCGCATGGCGCGGTCCAGGCACAGGAATATCCAGCCCGTCCGGTCAGGCTGGTGGTGCCGTTCGCTCCCGGCGGAGGCAACGACGTATTCGCGCGCCTGCTGGCCCAGGGCCTGAGCAGCGCCTGGAAGCAACAGGTGATCGTGGACAACCGGCCCGGTGCCGGCGGCAATATCGGCAGCGAGCAGGTGGTCAAGGCGCCGGCCGACGGCTACACCCTGCTGCTGGGACATACCGGCACCCTGGCGATCAATCCCAGTCTCTATCCCAAACTCTCCTACGATCCGCAAAAGGACCTGACGCCGATCAGCCTGGTCGCCACCACGCCGCTGGTACTGGTGGTGCACCCAAGCGTGGCGGCGCAATCGGTCAAGGACCTGATTGCGCTGGCCAAGGCGCAGTCCGGCAAACTCAACTTCGCCTCCAGCGGCAGCGGCACCGGCTCGCACCTGGCGGGTGAGCTGTTCAACAGCATGGCCGGGGTGCAGGTGACCCATGTGCCTTACAAGGGCACCGGCCCGGCGGTCACGGACCTGCTGGGCGGCCAGGTGCAGATGATGTTCAGCGTGATTCCGACCGCCTTGCCCTATGTCGCCGCCAAGCGCCTCAAGGCCCTGGGGGTGACCGGCGCGCGGCCGATTGCTTCGCTGCCGGGTGTGCCCACCGTGTCCGCCTCCGGCCTGCCGGGTTTCGAGAGCACGCTGAGCTACGGGGTACTCGCGCCCAAGGGCACGCCGGAAGCGGTGATCCGCGAGATCCACGACCAGACCGCCAAGCTCCTCACCACCGCCGCGTTCAAGGAAAAACTCGCCACCGAAGGGGCCGAGCCGTTGGGCGGTTCTTCCGCCGATTTCGCCGCGCTGATCAAGGCGGAGACCGAGAAGTGGCGCAAGGTGGTGCAGGCCTCCGGGGCGCGCGCCGAATAAGCGTCGCGCGGCGCGGCTATCGCGGCGTCTTGCGCGGGTAAGGCAGTTCCACTTCCTCGCTGCGCACCGGCGGTCCGGGCCATTGCGTGAACAAGGCACGGATCATGGTCGGCATCACCTGCATCAGGGTGCCCGAGTAGCCTTCGCTGGAGACGTTGGCCTCATAGAGCTTGTTGGGTTTTTCCTGGGTCGAAGTCTTGTCCACCACGTCCAGCCCGAAGCTGCGCCGGTTCACTACCGCCGGCGCGTAGCCCATGCTGGTGACGCCGTACACCGGCGCGGAATAGGTGGGAACGAATACCGGCCTGCCATTGACGATCACGGTGGTGCCGCCGCCGACAAAGCCGGTCGGGCCCCAGATTGGCGTGGGCACGAGCTCGGTACGCTGCTCGAAGGCAAAGCGCATGAACACCAGCAGGTCGGCTGCATCGGCCGGCGCCGGGCGCAAGCCCTTGGCGATCAGTTCGGTACTCACCAGTGCCGCGTAGTGTTCGAACTCCAGGCTGCCCTCCTGCTCCTTGTAGCGTGCCACGTGAAAGCTCTTCTCCTTGAGGTCGGCCGGCAGCTTGTTGATGGCGCTGATTTCCGAGCGGATGGTGGCGGCGCAGCCGGGCAGCAGCAGGGTGGCGGCGGCCAGCAACAGGGCGCGCGGGAGCCATGCAAAAGACGAAAAGAAGGAAGGCATGGTGAAACTCCGTGGGGCAGTCGGATGAGGATTGGACCACGCATCCGGATGGGAATATCCCACCGTATGTATACACGACACGACGGGGCAGCCGGAAGCGGCTGGAAGCGGCCGAATCAAGGCGGTCCGGACCGGTAGCGGCGGCAATTGGTATAGTAGCTCCCGGGCCGGATGCAAGTCCGGAGAAAAGAACAAGGGGAAGCGCTGATTCAGTCCCCACAGCCGTGTGGCGTAACGTCCCGTTCGCTCTGGATTCGGGGGGGTGCGAAACGCAAGTGAGGGGGCGCAGCCCACCTGATCAGTATTTCCAAGGGTAAATCGCAACCAAGCATGTCCCAGACCAACGATACCAAACTGCCTACGGCAGCCTATATTTCCTTCGCGGATGAAGCCGCGTTGCCGGCGGGCGCCCGCCCGGCCGAACTCCTGGAGGAACGCCTGCAGGCCTTCAGCGGGCTGCCGCATGGCGAGACCCTGGGCATCGGCGGGACCGGCGTGCTGGTCAGTTTCGACCATCCTACCCAGACCCTCAACTACGCGCGGGCGCTGGTGGCGCTGGCGCGCAGTTCCGCCTGGGATTTGCCGCCCTTGCGCGTCGGCATCCACGTTGCTGCCCTCAATCGCGCCACCGCCGAGAGCCAGGAGGCGACCATCTCCGGCAGCAGCATCGACGGCGCCATGCGCATCGCCAGCCTGGCCGAGCCGAACCAGGCGCTGGCCACGGCGCAGTTCCAGACCGTGCTGGTGCATCTGCTCAAACTGGGCGCCGGCGCACTCAACCCGCTGGGCAAGCGCACCACCGCCAGCGGCAAGACCCTGGACGTATTCGAAGTGATCGTCGCAAGCGCCCCGGCGCCATCCCCGGCCCCGGCGCTCGCGGCTCTCGAGGCGGCGCGGACCACCGGCCTCGGCGAAGAGGCATTGGCGCAGATCGAGCATGCGCTGGCCGAGCAGATCGGCCCGATCGCGCGTGTGCTGGTCAAGCAGGCCAGCGTTCACCTGCCGGACCAGAACCGCTTCCTGATCCAGCTTGCCGACGCTGTTCCCGAGCCGGAAAAGCGCCGCGAATTTCTCTCCCGCGCCACCAGGATCGGGGCGGGTTGACGCAAGGGGGCTAGAGCAGCCCGCGCAGCGCCAGGTGCGCGCCCAGCATCAGCAGGCCGACGAAAAAGCAGCGCCGGAACACCTCGGGGCGGATGCGCGAGCGCAGCTTCTGGCCGAGGAACATGCCGGCCATGGCCGCCACCAGCGCGAGCGCGGCAAATCCCGCGATGCCCGGGCGCAGCAGGCCGCCATGCAGGAGGCCGCCCGCCAGGGCGATGGTGGACACCGTGAAATTCAGGCCGAGGGCCTGGATCAGGTCTTCGCGCTCCAGCTCCAGGGCCTGCAGATAGGGCACCGTGGGAACGACGAACACGCCGGTGGCGGTCGTGACGATGCCGGTCGCCATGCCGATCAGCGGAGAGAGCCAGGGTTCCACGCGCCGCGGCACTGAAAAGTGTACGTTGGCCAGGCCGATCACCGCGTAGGTGACGAGGGCGACGCCCAGGGCAGTGGACGCCCATCCCATGCCCACGCCCGCGAACATCCATGTGCCGGCCCAGGTGCCCAGGCAGGTACCCGCCAGCAGCGGCCACAAGCGCTTGAGCAGCGCGCCAAAGCGCGGCCCGGCGGCCAGTTGCCACACATTGGTGACCAGCGAGGGGACGACCAGGATGGCGGCGGCCTGTGCCGGGGGCATCACCAGTCCCAGGATGCCGATTGCCACCGTGGGCAGGCCCATGCCGATCACGCCCTTGACCAGGCCGGCCAGGGCGAAGGCGAAAGTGACGACGGCGAGAACCAACAGCGAGACG
>Ga0307511_10003601_pt1 | contig 15868 bp, 24 predicted proteins | sample 13_EM_MG_FD_200266 | JGI IMG/M metagenome (GOLD analysis project Ga0307511, IMG submission 200266) | Populus trichocarpa ectomycorrhiza microbial communities from riparian zone in the Pacific Northwest, United States - 13_EM | ecosystem: Host-associated > Plants > Roots > Unclassified | place... | reverse complement strand
GGTGGGGTTAATTAGTGACAAACTACATGATGAATTATGAGAGACAAAGTTAATGCTTGGGATGAGATGAAATCCCTTATGAGAATGAGATTTGTGCTAAACCACTATTATAGAGAATTGTATCAAAGGTTGTAGAGTTTGAGTTAAGGTACAAAGAGTGTTAATGGGTACTTCAAAGAGAAGGAGCTTGCTATGATTCAAGCTAATGTTGAGAAAGATAATGAGGCTATTATGGCTAGATTCACAAATGACATTAATCATGATATAACTCATATTGTAGAGTTGTATCATCATGTGGAGTTGGAGGAGATGGTGTATATGGCCATGAAGATAGAGAAACAACTTAAACAGAAAATGTACCATTCAACAAAGCGAACCATTCAAAACCTTGGAAATCCAATTAAAGGCTAACACTAGGGGTAGTCCATCACAATATAATGAGGAGGGTAAGGACGAATACCCTAGAGAGAAGAAGACGCCTCGACCATTGTTAAAGGTAACAATGTTACTTCTACTTCTCATAATTGTAACATTAAATGCTTTCGTTGTATGGATTTTGGTCATATTGCTTTACAGTTTCCAAACAAAAGAGTCATGATTATGAAAGCTAATAATAAGGTTGGGACCAATAGGGAGGATGAAGAGGATAAAATGCCACCATTAGAGGATGCTAATGATGTTTGTGTTGAGTATCCGGTTGAGGAAGAGGCACTTGTGGTGACGAGAGCACTAAATATGCATGTCAAGGTAGATGATTTGGAAGGTCAAAGGGAGAATATATTCCACATGAGATACCATGTTCATAATAATGTATATAACTTAATTATAGATGGTGGTAGTCACACTAATGTAGCTGGTACTAAATTGGTAAGAAAGTTGAACTTGCATACTATCAAACATCCATACCTTATAAATTACAGTGGTGAAGTGAAAGTGAATATGCATGTTTTAGTTGCCTTTTTTATTGGTAAATATTGTGATAAGGTGATGTGACGTTGTGTCAATGCAAGCTTATCACTTGTTGCTTGGTAGACCATGATAGTATGATATGAGAGTTAAGTATGATGGAGTAACAAATAGGTATTGCTTTGACATGAATGGAAGCCTTATAACTCTTGTATCTTTGACACTTCAACAAATATATGAGGAGCAACTGAAACTAAAGAAGGAGAACATGGTTGAAAAGCAGAGCTTGTACATCAAGATGACCTTTTTTGCTAACAAGGTTCTTCTTGGTTTTGATGATGATGTTATTCTTTAGCTTGGTACTTATTTGTTGACCTTAGAAGATGTTTTCCATAATATAGATTCGAGGTTGAATCTTTTTAAAGAAAGGGAGGATGATACGAACAAAGTCAAGTATGAATTTAACCTTAAAATGTCTATTGACCAGTTTTGCGAGATCATGCATATCTCTCAAACCGTTCATCAAAACGAGCTAAAATTTTTCAAAGAAATACTAGACACGTGGAACTATATTTTGGTAAATGTTCATGTCAAATTGAGCTCGAGAACATATAATTTCAGAGGATCGAAGTTACTAGACAAATCTTGTTAAATTTGCTAGACTAGACCTTTGTATACTATTTGAGACATATCTGGAGCTACATATGGAATTTTTCTACGATTAAAATTGGTTTACAAACTAGATATATCAAGCTTTTCAACCATATATGGTAGGCCTGATAATTCATCCAAACGAGAGAAAACGACGTGTTGAAGTTAAGACTGAAAATATGCCAAAAATGTGTGAAAATTGAAGATTTGAGTTACATGGAGGAATTTTAGCATGAAGACGTTGTTTTTATTATTCTATTTTATTTATTTATTTAATTTTGAATAATTATTTTTAATTTAAGTTTGTTCTAGTCCCTTAGACATTGTTTATGGATTTATTTTATTATTGAACTTATGTTAGTTGATTACTAGTTTAGGCCCATTAACTTGCAACCCAAAAGGTCCATTAGGGTTAGTTAAAGGAGATTATAAATATTTTTTAGCTGCAAATTTTAGCAGTAAGTTGAAGAATAAACCTGAGTTTTTCTTTTGTTTGTTCGTGGAAAAACAACTTTTCTTTACAGAGACAAATATCTTATACTAACTTATAGAAGATTAACTGGCTTCGTGGTATCTTTTACATGCTTAGAGTTTTTAGATATAAGGTTATCTCTTGATCCAAGTTTTTTTCTAATAGTTTTGGTTTTTAGATACATGATTATCTCTATGTCAAGGTTCTATTAAATCAAATTTTTAGCTTTTCAAGTTGTTATTTATTTTGTTAAGGATTACTTGACTGTGATGGATTAATTCGTATCACTTCTTCAACAAACCTGTGAAACATAGAGACAGCTTGCTTGCTTTGTACCACAATATTGTTAAGAACATAATCATTCAACCATCTCCAATCTTGCCAGCTTGTTATTGCAAGGATGAGAACCCGATCCTTGACAAGGCCTTGTTACACACTTCTCTAAGCTTAGAAAGAACCATTTACAATGATCCTTCTCAAAAAATTTGACCTTGTCCTTCTCGTCTAGAACACTGCACTAAACATTTGGCCACAGAGTAGTCTCTAAGCACGTTTCCCTCTTCACTCTTTAGTCATGTAAGGTGTCAAGTAACTGGTTCCTCTAAAAGCTCATGTATTAAAAATCTTTTAATCTGTACCAGCCAGGAGAAACAGAGAATCTTGTGTGGGCTTTTACATTTCCAAACTAAATCCCACTCATAGTGTGAGTTATTCCAGCAACCTTCTTCCTATAGCCAGTTCTTCCGAAGATCTGTCTGTTCCTCTCTCCTGCTTCGTAGGACAGGTTCATGAGGAAATCTTGAAAGCATTATCACAAGGCACCAAATGGCCGAATGTATTCCATTCCTGTTGTTCAATACCACCAACTCACTCCACTGCTTTAGGATACCAATGAGCTTCGGGGATAGGATAGAAATGCCTTGTCGGCAAGAGGGCCCTCTCCCTCGACTGTATCCCAACAGAAAGAGAGTAAAGCCTTTGTCCCCACAATCCTTCTAGTGCTCGCTCACATGTATACCCTTGACACACAAATTCCCTTCCACTGGTGAGAATCGTTGCCTTGGCCCCAGCCCTACTGCAGAGCACCTTCTCCTTAAACCCGAACCTCTTTTGCCATTAGGCCGATAAACTACCACTTCAGCAAATGAATCCGCAGCCATTACAAGGTTGATTTTCCTTAAAGCAAACTCCCTTTTAGATTGAACTTGCTTATTTTCTTAAAATATGGTGCTGCATGCTTATCAAGATCCTTGTGAAAATGCACTAGATCACCTATAGGCTTTATAGCATAGTGGACCTGCTTTGCTGACGGGAGATATAAAATAGGTAGTTGCGCTTGCCCTCGCTTAGAAACTCTACGCCCCCTGTTATATATACATGCTCTCGAAACTAGATTCACTCGTTTTTGTCTCCAGCGTCTATTTCAGAGCAGTCTGGCGATTAGGCTATCTCGCACTACTCGAAGACTTCGTAAACTCATTGCTGTGTTCTATCGTAGTGAAAGCTGCTGTGTGGAGATCCTTGTGCCAGTGAAGATTGCTTCCAGTAATCGGGAAATAATAAATACAAAAACCGTTGTTTTATATCCAACACAACACTACGGATAGGGAAGGATCTATGTCAAAACAATTTGACATGATAATGCGAAACTTCAAAATGGGGTCGATATCATTATAATCACAAAGGATCAAAATACGAAATACCAGCAAAAATCTTGTTTTGAAAAACAAAACCTTAGCTCTGGATGTTGTTCTAGTTGAAATCTAGGCCTAGAAATTTATTCACAGAGATTGTGGCGGAATAGAAATTAATTAATGCCAAAGAGGTGGAATAGGAATTGGAAATGGCATGTGATCTGTAATTTAGAAAATATGGAACATTGATTGCTCTTGCATGTAGAAAAAACCAGTTACGAGCTATTCTATATTACTCCAAATATTATTTCCCAATGGAATTCCCAATGAATAGCATTTCCCAATTTAGTCACCAGCATATATTGTAGCAGAGAAAAGGACCTTCACTCAAAGCTTTTCCAGACAGGTTCATAAGATTGTCATCATTAAATTTCAGAAATGTTTTATTTTTTACTAGTAAAGTATGATCCAATAATTGGAAACAGACCACAAGAGAAAGAGCATTACCAAGTTTGAAACTAACCAGCCTCTGGTTCCATGACCGTCATTCATTTTAAATCTCACATTGTTTTCTTCCAATGTTCAATGACTTAACACAAAAAAAAAAAAAAATTGAGTAAAAGAAAGTTTTAAAAAGTGTTCTTATTAGAAGCGGGGCTAGAGTTTTACCCTGACCAGTACTTATTGATCAGATTAAAGACTGCAATGACACGAATCAAGCAAAAGCAAATAACAAAACATTATAGAAACTGGCATAGCAGCAAATTACAATAACACACCCAAAAGCTAGATAACACAGTTGAATTAAAAGAAAAGAAAGAAAGAATGAATGCCTCCATCAGATTCAGAAGGCATTACCTTGCTTGGCCAATGGGAGAAAGGAACTTGAAGCCTTACTCCCTGGTGCCTGTGATCATTGATCTGTTTTAACTCATCCCAAAGCTAAAAAGTAAAAACAACAAAGAAGTAGAAAGACCCTCATTTTCCTTGATCAACCAAAAAAACAATATAACCACACCAAATCAGAATCAAAGTGATGAGAATGTAATCACACTTGGATTTGGGCGACAAGGAGCTGGTTGCACCGAAATTCTTAAATCCATTTTGGATTTTGCAATCCTCTCTGCTGTTGATACCCACCAGTAGCAGAGCCAGAACCAGGTTGTCTCCCCAGCAACTTGAAGCTCTAATTGCTCCATAAACTGACGGCAGGGAATCTCTTATTCCCAGTAAAATCATAAGCCTTTGATGTATCCAAAGCCTTCAGCTGGAACTCCCAAACGAAACAAGCCAACAACCACCAATTTTGCAAACTCAAACTTCTCCTCAATCATACACTTTCAACACAAGTACCAATGAGATCAACAATGCAACAGTACAAGCATCCCCTGCTGCCAGACCAATTTGTTTGTTATTTTTAGGATAGAGCATGTGCTATCAGGGGTGCATTTAGGGCAGAACTCATCGAGGAGATTGATTTGGACATAAAAAATCAGTATAGTTATGGCTTAGAAAGGTGAAACATAAAGGAGAGATCAAACGCAAAAGAGAACTCAGCTGCAAACCTCATAATTAACTAACAAAAACACTGTTGGAGAACATAACAAGCTGCCAGAAAAAGAAAAAAAAAACTATTTCCTTCTTCGACTCTTATCAAATTTTTATAACAAAAGCCAAGACAAAGGGGGCAGAACTGCCAAAAAAAATGATGCTCTTATGATATAAATTATTCAAGGAACTACACAATTCACACTTCTACATCTACCTCTACAATGCCACATACAGGAAAAAAAAAAATAAAAAAGACGAAGAAGAAGCACAAGACAAGCTACTTTTGTTGCCCAATTCAAGTCAATAACCGTGTACAAAACCCCCCCAAAAAAGGAAAAGAATTCATTGATTATGAAGTGCAAAATACCACTAAATACAATACCATACAACAAGAGCACAAAGCAAAGGTAGAGTACTGAACCGCTGTAACCCTCCAACTCCAGACTTCTCTTCTCTAACACCCGGTGCAGAGGACAACATTTTCGGCGAACTCTCTGGCGACAAAGCAACAGCAGGCGGCAGTGCATTTCCCATATCAGAATTCCCTGGCTTACTAGTCAACACTGGATTCCTCCCAAAAATCTCTTTAGGCAAAAGCACTTTTGAAACCCCAAAAATTGCAACAGGGTTCTGATCAAAAACCGTCTGCGTAACAGACGCCAGAACAATCCCTGAATCAATCGCAACCGACCCATTAGCCCTCGAAATATTTAAAGTAAAACTGCCAGCACCCATATCTTCAGTAGCCAATGTAGGCTGCACAGGATTAACAATAGACTCCAATGAACCCAGAGGGTAATAAGAATGTAAGACATGGAATTTTAAGACATCAGCTTTCTTATCAGCTGGCAATGACTGTAAACTAACATCAGTTTCCGACAGATCTGAAAATGCAGAATCAGTAGGCACAAAAAGAGTTATTCCAGCTCCTCCTTCATCGGCTTCGAATTCCTCTACAACACCAGAAGCAGATAACAAAGATGCTGCGACAAAAAAACTGCGGCCATCAAGTAATGCTTTAGTAATATTCAAACCCAATGTGGGCCTTGTTTCTGATGCCATCAAATCAAACCCATATGGGACTAAAAGAGAATTCACTGAAATTATTGAAACATTGTAAGGAAGAGTCTTTATCAGGGACAAAACCGTGGCGTTTGAGGAGGAAAAAGGGGATGGAGAGGAAATAGTGATTGCGTTTGTTACTGGGTTTCGAGTTATGTTAACAGAGCCAAAGTTGGAGGAGGCACGGCCGGTTGTTTGGAAGAGGGTGGTGATGAGGGCCCCAGCTGGGGGAAGTTGGTGGAGGTCGGAGGAAGAGAGGTATTGGAGGAGGATGTGGTAACGAAGGAGGTCGGTGAGGGAAGAAGGAGAGAGGCGGCGCGTGAAGTCTAAAGAGGAGGAAAGGTAAGAATTTGGGATGACTAAGAGAGTGAGAGCAGAGCGGTTGGAGAGGTCTGAGGTTATAGAGGGTGTGGAAGCAAGGAGGGAAGTGAAGGAGGAGAAGTCAGGGAAGGAGGAGAGGAGGGCTGTTAGGTTGGTTATGGCTAAAATTGGGGTGATGGTAGTGGTGGTGGCGAGGAGGAGGAGGAGGAAATAGGTAAGTGTGGTTGTTGGGGTAATTTGGGAAATGGCTGGATTGATTCGTGCCATTCCCCTGGGGTTTCTTTTTCAGGATGTAGCAGAGAGAGAGAGAGAGAGAGAGGGGAGTGAGTGAGAAGGAATGGGACTGATTTTGATGTGGAGAAGGAAAATGTGTTAAAAATGTGTTTTTTAGGGGAGGAATAAGGAAAGTTTCAGTCCTTGAAGGGGCTAAATTGAGTTTTTTGAGGGGGCAGTATATAACGTTTTGATCTTTGAGGGGCCTTTGCTTACAATACAATATTCGAGCAGTGCCCCTTTTCTTACATCACTCTCTTTCAATGCAATCCTCCCTCTCTCCGCTCAAAGTTATTATCTCCTTTTCTTTTCATGGCATCACTGTATTAGGTATGGCTGCTTCTCCAATTTTTTTCTGTTCTGCTTTTATTTTATGCATATTGGGTGCTCTTCTTTATATATGAATGTGTGTTTATTATTTCAATCCTTTTATTTACAAATGAAATTGAATTGCTTTGTGGAAACCTAGTTCTAAAACAGAAGTTCATAAATATGTGGAGACCATTTAGGAGGATTGTCTTGCATCTCATCTTGTTTTCTCTGTTGACCTTGTTGTTTTGTGTCTCCAATTCCTCTGATTTTCTTGGCGTTCAAAGTCAACCATGAGTTCTTGAGTTCTCACACTATCAGATCGCACACCTACTAGCAATTACTACATGACTTACATAAGCGTCCTAGCAGGTTGTCTTTTTTTTTTTTTTCCCTTTACTTTCCTCTCTATCTTTGATTTGTTAAACTGTTTTATGTTGATGCTAGTTTTAGTGCTTATTTTGATCATGTATGCCCCTACAGTCTTGCTCCCAATTGTGGTTAGGATCTACTTCTCAAATATCCTCTATTTGCTGCAAGTTTTTATTATGTGTTTCCCTCGTTTAGAACAGTCATAGTAATGGAAACAAATCGAACCCTATTATTGTCATGCACACTATATATGGATATATATATTTTGCCCTAGTATGAGCGCTGACCTCCCATGGCTATCAACCATGATGAATTCTATACCCAAGAAACCCCTAGATATGTGGAGAGATGTTGGGCAGCCATTAAAGGACTACAATGGAAGAATCTCTTTTAGGGATAAAGTAATAGAACCCCCCTCCCTGTGATTGTGATCGTGCAGATCTTCTCGAGAGGAATTTGGTGTGGATCGAGTTTGAGAATGGCAATAGGTTTTTGCCTAAGGTATTTATAGAAGATGGTCTTTTCAGTGATCTCTGCCTTCCATGGCAAGATTCACTTGTCATCAAGCTTCTTGGCAAAGAGATTGGATTTTATCAGTTGAACACTAGATTAAAAAATTTATGGAAGTCGACGGGTGGTTTTGAACTGGTGGATGTTGTCAATGGCTTCTTTATGGTAAAGTTTGATCTTGAAGAGGATAAAGAGAAAGTTATCAATGAAGGCCCTAGGATGGTGTTTGATCATTACTAAGCTGTTAATCATTGGTCGGCGGATTTTGTATCATCATTTGCTAAATTAAATCGTACAATGGTTTGGATTTGTATCCCTAGTTTAAACCTAGTATTTTATGATGAGAATCTCTTGATGGCCATGGCGTTAGCCATTGGTAAGCCCATTAGGGTAGATATGCATACCTGCAATGTAGAGAGAGATAAATTTGCAAGAGTTTGTGTTGAGATTAAGCTCAATAAACTAGTGGTGGGTAGAATTTGGATTAAAGATTACTGGTATAATGTTGAGTACGAAGGACTTCACATAACGTGTGGGAAGTGTGGATGTTATGGCCACCATGACAGTGATTGCAAGCTAGTCAAGAAGACTGGACCCACCAAGGTTGAGTCGAATGCTGCTACTTAAGTGGAGGTGGTGGCGGAGGAATCACGCAAGGTGATGGAAGCCATGACAAAATCTAATCCCATGAAAGACACGCAATTGTTCCCGTTACACATGGTGACTGGTTGACAGTTACAAGGAAAAAAAAATCGTGAATTGATCACAAAGCTAAGAATAAGGGGATTGGTTATGGAAACGTACACAATAGATTTACTGCTTTTAATAGAGCAGTTGACGTGTATCCTAAAATCTTGGAAGTAGCTAGACCAAAAGTTTCATGTTGGGGAGGGTAAGGGCTCGAATCCTACTAGATATGTGTGGGCATAGCAGAAAAAGAGATTTAGGCGAGATGAACCCACTTTAATCCACCCCAAGCCTGTTAATGATATTTCTACATGGAGAATTAATAAGGGAGTGCTTGTGGGAGCCCGCAACCATGTTTCCAAGGAGGGGTCGCGGCGAGACATAAGTAAACCGATTGTTTTTTCTGCTGAAGGGTAGGGGTGAGCAAAAAAACCAAAAAACCGATTAAACCGAGAAAACCGGAAAAAAAAATAACCGAAAAAATCGAACCGTGAAGAAAAACCGATTAAACCGATTAAAATTTTTAAAAAACTGACCGGTTCGGTTCGGTTTTATAAGCCTGAAACCGAAAAAACCGAACTGAACCCAAACCGAAAAAAACCAAGCCAACCCGGAAAAAAACCGAGCCAAACCGAAAAACCGAGCCAAACCGGTTTTTGTCCTAAAAACTGAACCGAACCGAACCCGGTCGGTTTGAACCGGTTTCGGTTCTTTTTTTAAAAAAAAAAGTTTTGGTTTGGTTACTTTTTTTTTTTATAAAAACCAAACCGAACCGAAAATGATCACCTCTACCGGAGGGTCTGATGACGGTATGACAGGGAGTATCAAAGGCAAGTAAATAATGCAGCACGTGGAAGGGAATTTGAGTCCAGGTTTTATTTCAACTTCGATAGGTGTCAATGCTCATACTTCGGCCTTTGTTTTGAAAGACACTCCTCCTGACCTAGGTATTGAGCTTTCTTTTGTTACCCGAACTTCAGAAGGAACTATGCCAAGGGTTGAGGGCATGGCTATGTCCATTAATTGTTAAGGTGATCAGGGATTTAATGAGGGGATGACTATTCAGATGGATGGTGGGCAGTAACTATTCTGCTATACTTTTGCTACTTATTATCTATCTTTTTATTATGAATATGTTTACAGATTTTTCTATAATCTCATGGAATGTTCGTGGTGGTGCTAATAAGATAAGAAAATGCCACTGCAAAGAATTGGTAAGGTATAGTCCTCCTTTATTTGTCTTGTTGGAAACGCATGCCAATTTTTTGAAGGTTAAGAATTTTTGGTACAGTAGTAGTTATACTCCAGTGGCTGTTTCTGAAGCCCAAGGACATGTCAGTGGCATATGGATTATATCTTTTGTTAGCTTGGTCTCCTTTTCAACCTTGGATATCACTAGGCAATGTGTTACCGTTCAGATTTTTATGGGAAGCAACTCCTAGTTCTTATCGGCAGTCTATGCCTCGCCCATTCCTAGAGTTCGACTTCAATGAAATATCTTCTCGTTCAGAAACTTGAGGAGATCTCTTCTCCTGTGCTAGGGCTTCACGTTTCTTGCAGATGATGTCAGATTGTGAGGTTTCAAATTTGGGCCACCAGGGCCCTAATTTTACTTGGCACAAACATATTCATGGGGTTCGTTACTTAGCAAAACGGCTTGACAAAGCACTGGCTTCTTCGGATTGGCAAACTAGTTTTCCTAAAGCTTATGTTGAAACTTTATGCAGAATTCACTCTGATCACAACCCGATTATTCTACCGTGGGAGATCGCTAGACTGACTTGTGAAAGATCTTTTAGGTTTGAGGCAGCCTGGACTACCCATTCAGATTATCAGGATATTGTTTGTAGTGCTTAGGATAGAGGTTGCCATAATGTCCTGAAGGGGCTTCAGGAGGTTTGGTAGGATTCTATTTCTTTCAATCAACACACTTTCGGGAATATTTTCCACAGAAAAAGATAGCTTGAAGCTCGGATTAATGGTGTCTAGAGGTGTCTTGAGCATTATACTGATGATTCACTTCTTTCTTTAGAAAAATCTTTACGTCATGGTTATAAAGTTTTAGGTTCCAAAAATCTAGAGAACAGTGGGTTACTCATGGTGATAGGATATATAAAGTTCTTTCAAGCTCAGACAACTATGCGGAGAAGACGGAACAAGATTAACGGGCTTTTTCTCTCTGATGGGACTTGGTGCACTGATGATTCTAAACTGCAGGAAGAGGCCATCTAGTTTTATAAACTCATTACTAAGGTGCTAGTGAACAGGCTGCGACCTTATTTAGATGATTTAATTGGCCCCCTCCAGAGCAGCTTTATTTCTAGTCGGAGTACTACTGATAATGCCTTTGTTGCTCAAGAAGTAATGCATCATATGCATCACTCCAAAAGCAAGCGGGGTACTCTGGCGGCAAAGATTAATTATGGGAAAGTCTATGATAGGGTGATACGGGACTTCTTGTAGTCCATTCTAGAGGATTTCGGTTTAACTCCTGGTATAGCATCTCTAATTATGTTCTGTATGAGGTCTTCCTCCCTCACTCTCTTATGGAACGAGTCTAAGCTTCACTCATTTACTCCTACTTGTGGCCTTAGGCAAGGAGACCAATTTCTCCTTACTTGTTTGTTTTTTGTATGGAGAAATTGGTGTGTTTAACTACGAAGAAAGTTTCAGAGAAGATTTGGCATCCTATCCACCTTTTGAGAGGAGGGCCAGGTATATCTCACTTATTCTTCGTTAATGATGTCTTGTTATTTGCTAAAGCCAGTACTGCTCAGATGCAGATCATGACTAATGTGCTAGCAGACTTTTGTAATGCTTTTGGGTTAAAATTTAATGTTGACAAATCTAGGGTGATGTGTTCAAGAAATGTGCAATGGAGAATTAAACATGACATATCTCAGCTCTTTCCTATCAAATTTGCTAGCAGTCCTGGCAAATATCTTAGGTTCCCTCTTATCCAAGGGAGAGTTAAACGTCCATATTTCAACTTTATTATTGAAAGAATTCAATCCAGGCAGACGGATTGGAAACAAAGGTTGCTTAATAAACTAGGGAGGGACTTGCTTGCTCGAGCAGTTATTTCTTCAACCCCCACTTATGCCATGCAAATTTTTTGGCTCCCTCAATCGATTTGTAATGGTATCAATAAATTGATCAGGAATTTTATTTGGGGAAGGTCCAATGGAGAAGGTGGTCTTTATTTAGTTAATTGGGAATCGGTTTCATGCCCAAGGAGAATTGGAGGTCTAGGAATTCAGGATACTAGAGCTGCGAATGTTGCTCTTTTGGGTAAAGCAAGCTTGAAATCTTTTTAATGCTAATAATAAGATGTGGGTGAAGGTTTATGGCCACAAGTACCTTTGTAATAACAATTTGTTTACAACTACAGTTTCTGTTAATTCTTCTATCATTTGGTGGTCTCTTGTTAAAGCTTTAACTCGGTTGTGAGAAGGCTTCATTTATAAGCTAGGTGAAGGGGATATTTATGTCTGGTTTGACCCTTGGTTAGAAGAAGGGCATTTGAGCAATCTTGTTGAGTACGTGAATGTGTTAGATGTGAACTACAAAGTGAAGGATTTATGGACTAATGAGGCTTGGGACTTTAGCAAGTTGGCAACGTACATTCCAGAGGCTATTAGATACTGCATAATGGCTAGCCCCATTCCTTTATTACCTGGTGTAGTAGATAAAGTGATTTGGGCAGCTACTATGACAGTGGTTTATTCTACGAAATCCGCCTATTTGTGGCTTTTGAATAGAGATGGGCATGTCCGAAGTGACTTGAATTGGAGTTGGCTATGGAAGTTAAATGCTTCAGAGAAGTGTAAAATGAAGTTTGGCTGATTTTCCATGACAACCTTCCTATAAATCTGGTGCATTTTAACCGCCATATTGCTCCTAACTCTAAATGTTGCAGATGCAATCACGGGGTGGAAGATGTCCTTCACTGTTCGAGGGATTGCAGGATTGCAATGTTTATTTGGCAGAGTCTCGGGTTTGACTCAAGGGCTGACTTCTGGTCCTTCGATGCAAAACAGTGGTAAACTAAAATGCTGGCTAATGACACTCAATTCCTTTTTCTTGTGGCGATATGGTGGCTTTGGAGTCATAGAAACATGGTTGCTTACAGAGATGGGTACAAGGGGGACCAGTGGTTGTTGAGGCAGACTTTACATTTTGCAGCTGATTGTCGTGTGAGCTGGAACGGTAGGGATGCTGCTCGTTCAAATGCCACCATGATCTTTTGGCAGCGTTCAATCCAGGGATTCATTAAATTGGATGTGGATGGAAGCTTTATTGGTAATCCTGGATCTATAAGATTTGGACGACTTCTTAGAGAATGGAAGGATAATTGGGTGCTTGGATTTTCTGGGATTCATTAAATTGGATGTGGATGGAAGCTTTATTGGTAATCCTGGATCTATAGGATTTGGACGACTTCTTAGAGAATGGAAGGATAATTGGGTGCTTGGATTTTCTGGATTCGCAGGTTATGGTCCTAATTTGCTTCTGGAGCTCCTCGCCTTGAAGCATGGCCTCTTGATTGCTTGGAACTAGGGTTATAGACAGGTTCTATGTAACTCAGACTCTATGGATTCTCTGCAATTGATTAAAAATTGTGACATCGATTTTCATCATTATGGTTTCATCATTATGGATATTCGTTCTCTCCTCTTAAAGGAATGAGAAGTTCAGCTTCGTCATACTCTAAGAGAAGGCAATTGTTGTGCGGATTTTCTTGCCAAATTAGGTGTAAAGATTGGATGGAGCTTTATGTTGGGGATGATCCCCCTGCAGGGTTATCCTCTCTTCAACTTGCTAACTCTATGGACATTTGTTTCTGTAGAGGTTCTTAGTTTCTGCTTTTTATTTCCCTTGTACCAAAAATAAACACTATATATAGGTATGAATGTAGTTATAACTTCCCTGAATCTTTGAGGGACCCTTATTGAATGTTTATATCACGGCCAAAAAATGTATATTACAAACAAAATGACAGAGGTGTTCTCCTCGGAAAAAAAAAATTAGAGAAAGAGGCCACTTGTTTTCTTTTTATTATTTTTGTTGCTGTTATCTATATTTTGATCATTTATTAATGGTAATGCTATTTCCCCTACGCATTTGTTTCTGTACTTCTGTGTAATTTCTTATTATTATTATTAAGACCTATAAATGTTCCAAGTCCTCTTCAGGAAGGTGGCTGGAATACACAGAAATAATACGGCTCAGGTGCCCAAGATAGCAAATATGAGCAAAGATTGTCATAATTGGAAGCCAGTGAAAGAGGAGTTCACATTTCCTGCAAACTCTGCTCCCTTCAATAGCTGCAATGCCTCTACCATTGTTGCAATTGTCTAATTGGGTTAAATAATTCTCTTCGAATTCTTACAGTTTGCCTTCATCATCAGCAGTTTAATGTTTTGCTGATCTGTGCTTTGTGCAGGTTGATAAAGATCACCTTTTGGTTGCTTATTTTGAAGGTCCAAAAGAGGGAGCACCTGATGTTCAAATTTGGATACAGACATACAAAGTAATTATTCCTCCTGTCTGTTTGATCATTTTCTCAATTAATAGTATGTGGCTGATGCATCTAATTTTTTTCAAGAAGCTCGTTTTCATGCTCTTTAGTAATCCTCCTCCGTAGTATTTTATTTTGTTTATGAGGAAAGAATAATTTTGTTTTAACAAAAAAATCAAATCAACAGGGCTTTCCAATCCTGCTGCATATCTGCTGATGGGATTTCTCCCAAAAGGCCCAATTGTAGTACTCCAAGGTGGCCAAAAAATTATCAAACAGTTGCTTCCGCAGAGAAAGATACTTGAAAATTCTTGAACTCAACTCCATTCAAATGCACCATATGAGAAGGAACACAGTCTCGAGATCTTACGATCTTCCTTCTGCAAAACCATTCCAATTCATCAATAACAAGTTCTCTATCTTTTTTGTTTCTGTTCCCCTACCTATCACAAGGATCTTGTCCCACATATGTCCCAAGCCAGTGAGCAATATTAAAACATTGTTTCAACACATGAGACTCTTCCTTCCAGTAGCAGTAAACTGCACTTCCTCGGTAGTTTAAGTGACATCAATTAACTCACTGTTGGATTCAAAAGATTCGTGTAAAAAAAGCAGTTTTAGGAAGATCCTGGACCAATCCATTGATGCCTTCACTTCTTTTAAGCCCTCTTGACTTAGTTGCCTTTCTTTAACTGCTGTGAGTAATTGATTCATTGTCAAAGTTCCTCTTCATGCTCCTCTTTGGATTTTAAGATTGTTTATCTCATATGGGTGGGTATCTGCTGTGCATGATGGTTACTGGCAATCGCCTATCATTGTTGATGAACAGCCTGATGTTCCTATGTGGAACCCTTTACTGTTCAAACTGTCACCAGAGGAGCTACTTTTGTCATATAAATTCGGTCAAGACAAAAGTAAAACTTCCAATCTCCATGGTCTTCCATTTAACTATTCCTTTTTGTAGTCAAGTTTTCCCAAATAGTATGTATATGAGTTTGTTGGTTGTTGGTAAATTCATATGTTTTCATCTAATTTCAAGAACACAAAAGGCTATTCTGTTTTGTATATCGCGTGGAATACAGAATGCCATACATTTTTCAAGTCTGTCATTATACCATATATTCTGCATAAGAAAATTATGCCACATCGAATTGAATTCTTAATCCCACGGGGGGAATTGAAAAGAAAAGTAACTTTTGATGCAATACTAGAAGACTACTTCTGTTTACTTATTTATTGTCATGTTTATTCAGGAATATATTATTCTTAGACTATTTAGTATTTTATTGTAATTTTCTTTGTAATAAGTAAGCTTGTAGTTTTAATTTTATAAACCAAAAAGATGTTTTATTATCCAAGAGTTATAATTCATGAATGGAATCAAAGTATAAATCACTTTATAAATGTAAGTATTTTTTTTTTGAGTTATTAAGTATATTTTATAATCAAGTTGTTTAAGTTATTTGGATCCTACTTTAATTTTATAAACCAAAAAGATCTTTTATTATTCAAGAGTTACAATTCATGTACGTAATAGAGTATAAATCACTCATTCTATGAATGTAAGTATTTTTTTCTTAAGTTATTAAGTTTATTTTA
>Ga0307511_10003600_pt1 | contig 15870 bp, 9 predicted proteins | sample 13_EM_MG_FD_200266 | JGI IMG/M metagenome (GOLD analysis project Ga0307511, IMG submission 200266) | Populus trichocarpa ectomycorrhiza microbial communities from riparian zone in the Pacific Northwest, United States - 13_EM | ecosystem: Host-associated > Plants > Roots > Unclassified | place... | reverse complement strand
AACAATGTCAAAATAAAAAATAGTAAAAACAAAATGATGTCAACCCGTGTTAACTTTTCAAACACATGACCTAAGTTTCTAAACCAAAAGCACCTCATCTAAAAAAATCACTAAGCCCAATTCCTTACAAATCATTTGTTGAAGGATAAAATTAAAAAAAAATCAATTATACAAATGAATCCAAAATAAAAAATAGCAATTAAGAGAATATGAATCAAATCTAAAAAAAAATAAACAAGAGTATAGCCTAGAATTCCAAATTGAAGAGGGAAATTAAAAATAAAAATAAAATTCATATAAGAATCCAAAATCAAAATCAAAAGAATAAAGATCATATTTGAAAAAAATAACAAATCACAATTATGGATTCAATGATAAAATAAAAAACAAATTAAAATTTGACAAAAGAGCCAATAACAAAAAAAAAAACAATGACTAAAGTTGACACATTAGCAAATAAGAGGACAACTATGAAATTTTAAATGATCAATGTGAATTTCAAATGGATGAGAGAGAAAATAAGAAAAGAAGAAAGAAGAGACCTCCGATGATATGCCATTGTATAAACAGCAGCACGTGTCACAACACACGGAAAGAGACATCTCGATGTTTCCAATGTCATCGGGAAGCTGTCATTCAGAGGTTGGGAGACGTCATACGTGTGTCCAGAAGACCATGTGTGTTGCATACGTTAGCCAACTTTGGTTTTCAATTATATTTTGTATTTATTAAAATATCAAATTGCCCCCCCAATCAACTTGATTATAACTAAAAAAAAACCAGGATAAAAATATAAAAAAGCCTATGCACACCAGTTAAATAAGTTTTGATTTTAAGAGTAATTTAGTCATTTCACCGTGCTTCAGAAAATAAAAAAAAGACCAAGTTATCTCATATCAACTTGATAATAACCAATGGACCTTGTGAAAATATTGTATTACCTCAATAGACAGTTCATTGAATTTTTCTGTGAAGGGTGAAATTCTCATTATATTGTTGAAATCCATAGTTTAATAAGTTTGTACATGAATATCCTAATCCTTATTAGTTTTTAAAACAAAAACAAAATTAATTTAAGACTTAGACTAGTTTTTATAACTATGATTTATATTATAGTCATTGTAGTGATGTGCTAAGTATAATTAAACATTATAAAAAATCACCATGGACTAACTATTAATTAACATATACTAAAAGAGCATGACTTTTTAATATAACAGTGAACAGTGAAAAGCCAGGTATTTTTTCACTTCGGTTCTCAAAAACTTTTAGGATTTTTATTTATTTCAAACTTAGTTTCTTTTATAAAAAAAATATCATTTTCCAACATTAGGTTTATTGGATATAATGCTTATATTTCAATTTGTTTTTTTATATAATCATCTTAGTGTCATAACCCAAGTCATGAATTTTACAGGTTAGCTATGTTAACTCGGGTTATTTTTTTGTTTATTTTTAATTTTATCCTTTAATATTGAGTTGATTGAGAATCAAACTTTTTAATTTTTATTCATTTTCCATAGAGTTATCTTGGTCTTTTGACCCGGGTTTGACAGATTAATCTAGGTTGACTCGAGTTATTTTTTTGTTTTTGTTTTTATTTTCCTTTTCAATATAATCCTTAAAAATTAAGTTGATTGAGAATTGATATTTATTTTTTTATTTATTTTCTATGAAGTTATCATGGTGTTATGACCTAGAATGCAAGTTAGGTTGTTTGATTAGGATTGTTTTTCTTTTTTTTTAGTTGATTTTTTTTTATTAATTTCATCTTCCAATATTAGGTTGATTGAGAATTAGACTTCATAATTTATTTTGGTTTGCATTCTATGAGATTATTACGATTTCATGACCCAAGTCACAGATGTGGACTATGGTGGTTTTTTGTCTTTTTTTAATTGATTTTTTTTAATTTCACCATTCAATATTTGGTTGATTAGGAATTGAGTTTTTATAATTTATTTTAAATTTTTTTTATAGAGTTATTTCAGTTTTATAACTCATGTTTGACAGGTTTACTCGAGTTAATCAACTTATTCTTTTAATTGAATTTTATTTTTAATTTTATCATTTAATATTGGGTTGATTATGAATTATGTTTAATAAAAAAAATTATTTGTTTTCTATAAGATTATCAGAGTCTCTTAACCTGGATAGATGATTTGACAGGTTAACCAGAGTTGATTCAAGCCAATTCAATATATTATCATTTTAATATTTAAAAAAACATATTGTTCTTTTTTAATTCAAACTATATTTTATTAGTTATTCGAGTTGTCTTTAAATTTTTAATGTTAATAAGATTATATAAGGTCAATCCTTGTATGATTTAGTTTTTTTTATTAAAAAACATATTAATAATACCGAGATATTTTTTATGTTAAAAAAATTTGACCCGACTCGTAGTGTGGTGTGAAGAATGATATAAAGAATATACTAAATCATTAATACTATGAATAATATTAAAAAATAATATGACGGTAGGAGAAAGAAATGAATAATGCAAAAAAAAAAAAAAACCCATAATTCTAAAAAATAATGCAAAGAAATAGTTGGAAAAAAAAAAAAAAAACACAAGTGGTGCTTAAAATTCTAAACATGTTATAAGAGGAATTTCGATAATTGCTGCTTCGAGGAATCAAGTATTGTTGGATCTGGGCCTGACCCAATGTTAGATCTCCTCGGCGACAACAATAGTGTCCCTTTCACCTTGATGAAGCAATGGAGAGGTGGTCACTGGTCAAGGTCAAGAACATTAGCAAAGAGGAGGGGAAAATGGAAGTGTTGAGGGAAATCGAGCAGGAGCAGCATAGAAGGCACAAAACACCTTTTAACTTTTCCTGGAATTTTACATATTGGTTTTCTCTGTCAAGCTTAGATGGTTGTGTTATGAATGATTCTGTTCTCTATCTGTGCCTATTAGTATATTTAAGGGGTTTGATTGTAAGACATTTTATTGAGAATTTGATGCTGACCGACATGAAAGTAGTATTGGCCAAGTGGGTTTTTGTAGTTCTTTTTTATTTACTTCACTTTTCAATTTTGGCATCAAGTTAATTCTGTATTAGATAGAAAAGTAAACACTATGATATGAAGAAGAAGATGTTCCAAATTATGTATAGGTAAAAGATTCCTTCTTCTTATGTGTTCTATAGGGAAAAAGGTAGTCTTTATGCATTTGCAGTCTGTGAGAGAGATGTTAGAATCTGATTGGTTAATTTGCTTGTATATATGCTGTCATCTGCAGGCCTAACTATTGAAACTCGCATAGAACCTCTCCTGTGCAAGCAAGAACACTGGACACTGGACAAGTATGTTTTTTTCCCCCACAAAACTGAACTTTGTGTGGAAAACGTAACTTAAAGAAGAAAGCATGTTTTATGTTGTTACTGTTTCGTTCTTTAGTTACAATGTTTTTTTCTTTTTCCCTTTCATTGTTGAAGGCTTTAGAGCAAATGCCTCAGGTGGTTTCAAAATCTTTCAAGTATAGGTTGAAACAACTTTTGTCCATGAGGAAGTTTACTAAATTAATGAGAAACTCCTCTCTGAGTTCTCCTTATGTGGGGTAGCTTAAAATCCTCTGGAGTTCCTTGCATGGCACCTAACCATTCAATGCAGCATGTGCTGCTTTCGAAAGTTTATCATCTTGAATGGAGTTCCTTTGAGAATCTAGAAATGCTAACTTGAAGCTTCCAAATGCAATCAGCCTAAAATCTTTTGGAAGCTAACAAAAGAACATCGGAGCTTCCCTACCAGTTCAACATCTGATTAATAGTGGAAGTTACCTTTTCTTTACCCATAGCAATGATGACAAGGTTTCTATGTGATTAGTTGAAACTTTAAATGCATATTGATTTTTAAAATACTATTTATTGTTCTCATGTTAGAAGTGAATGCTCTATCAATTGCTTCATATGTTTTCCATTTTGTTTTGTCGTCTAAAAAAAAAACGAGTTGCTTGATATTAATTCTCCCTCAATGCACAGTAGAACCTTTGCAACTCAGGTTTTCTGGGCTGCAAGAGACAAATTTATTAGGATTAAAAATTAGCAGTAAGGTAAGTTTATTCAAATGATCAATGCTTTTGTGTTTTTGGTTTCAATGATTTGCAATACTAGAACATCTGAACTCTGATAATTTTTTGGATCAACCCCTTGCCAAATGAGCATTTTTGCTACATTTGATTGGTTCTATTGAAGTTTAGTAGAATTGAGAAAAAGAAGTTATAGATCTTCAATCTGAAGTCCAGGTTTTAGCTTTCTAGTCAATGAATTTGTGGTGCAAAAATCTACAGAGTGAGACACAAATAGAAGAGTGGAAGGCTGAAGTTAACTGCAAAGGGGAGTGAAACTGCATCATCAATCCAATGAACTAGTTTAACTGGTAGGCTTGTGGATATTTTTATGATCAAATACTCAAGTAGGAATTTAGGTTAATTTAAATCCACTAAAATCAAAGAGCAAGAAATATTAAAGTATATGATTATTAAGAAATAAAAAAAGTTTCAAACTCTTGTACTTACTAGTTTTACCGTGCTTTTGTAAATCTGTAGGGATTCTTAAGTTTTGCTTGCTTTGCAAGGCTAGGCCTCTCTTCTTCTTCTTCTTTTTCTCATTTTGTCTGAGGCAAGTAGAGATAGAATCAAAGACTGTTATTATTATTATTGTAAGTACCTGGCAATCTAACATATGTGAGTGGTGTTGAGTGTAGTTTCATTTTCATTGCAGATAGGAAACTAATTAAGAGACATTTTTAGCTTCTGAGGAGTATTATTCATTTTGTTATCTCGGTTTTGGTTCTTCATAGTTCATGCTATGGTCACACTGATCAGTCTAATATTGAAAGATCATGGATGCTTTGATCTCAAAACTAAAGGACATTGTACCCCTACTCTTTTCCCAACTCGAAGTTCAAATGACTTAATCAATGTTCTGAGAATCGGTAGGTCCATCAACCCTTCATGCTTTTCCATTTGGTCTGCCACTCAGTAATAGGTTATATAGATGTACTGTATTTGGTATGTTCACTTCAAATGTGGAAGATTATTGAGTGGAGTGCAATTATTGGCACATAATGCATGGAGTAATTACTTTCTATTAACACACTTTGGTGATCGGTTAAATCTGACACATGGATTTGTTTCATGGGTTTAGACATCTTGATAGATATATAAATGCTATTAGCATGTTATGATTCCAATTACATCCTGGTTCCTTTGCTCTCTGAGTAGTGGTTTTGCTTCAACAATGTTGCCTGCATTTAATTTCTGGTGCTTTTATACTTGCAATTTTTTTGCCATGTTGCTTGTTGAGGAAATGTCTTAGGTTCAATTCCTGTCATATATGTTTTAATTTTCCAGGACATGCAACTAAGCTTTTCAGAAGAGCCTGCTAGATTTTCAGTATAGAGTTCTTGACTCTGAGATGGGATGCTAGAGCATCATCCAGCTGGTCTAGTGTTAACTTTTTGAGGAATAGCTAATGATTCACCAAGTATTGGTGTTATACAGCTTCACACCCGGGAATTTTTCTCGGTGGACAACCCTTTTTTTTTAATAACAACAAAACTAAGTTCCCAAAGGGCTGTCTGCACAGTTTGATGGGGATGTAAGTGGTTTTTCTCCCTCTATATAAAGATTCTTCAGTCTATCACATAAATCATAACTGCTAATAATATAAGCTAGTTCATCTTATAATCGATATTAAAGTCAGGGTGACTGTAGACCTTCAGAACCAGTTATATATGTTTTACTAACCATGCCCATAGGCAGCAGTTAGGTTTTTCAAGGGACAGTAAAAAATCATGTTCAAGTCACTTGTCTTGGGTACGCATTCATAATTCTTTTTTTTTTTTCCGGGTTCATTAGAGAGTTTGTTGAACTATGAGCTGTGCAACGGGGACAGCCTTCCTCCCTCAGTCCATCCCATCCCTTGTCAGTGGGATTTGATCTTAGATGGCTTGCATTGATGCCGAGTGACATGAGTTAGCAAACCTTGCTAGCACCTACTGCACAATTTCCTGAGGATGCATTCACAATTGCCGTCATCTCTGTGGTCTAGTTGCTCTGTGAGTTTTGAATCTTCAGATGTGGGGATGTATATGTCGGCGTTGGGTCCAGTTTTTGAATAATTCTGATTTTACTTCCATTCCATTCTGTATGATTTGAGTTTGTGACTACGAACCTCTTTGGGAACATAGTTGCACTTGCGGTGTGATGCAACTTGCGTTCCCAAACAAAGCTAAGGTTTATTTTGAGATTTTATTTAAATTGTTCATGCTGTAATTAATTGGTTAAACTCTGTTTTTTTTCTTCATCTATTTATAAAAAAGCTAGTTTTCTTGCCACATGCTTTGCAAGTATGTTATTCAACTATATATTGAACATTTTTACCAAATTTAATATGCTGTGATTTTAATTAAAATAAATAAACTTGAATATTTATTTTAGATCTGAATGATTTTATATAAAATATGATGGAGTAATTACTAATTAAAAAGTAGGTAAAATAATCTTAATTCAACTAAAATAAAATTTTAAAATATAAATCTGAATTGTTTATAAATATATAGTAGATAATATTTAGGAGAGTCACGTAAACCTCTAAAATGATACTTGTTAAAAAAAAATTACAATTTCTTAAAAAACATTTTTAGAAATTGAAACAGTATTCTTCACAAATGTTATAAAAAAAAGTTTCATATTTTTCTTTCACAGACAGAAAGGATAAACAAAATGAGAGCTTCATTTTTCATCAAAATGCATGTGTACATTTATTTTAATAAAAAAATATTTTGACATTTAAATAAAATTAGGTTGATTATATAGTAAAAAAAAATATAATGAAGTATTAAAATAAAAGTCAAATAATAAATAATATACTATATTTTTGAAAAATTATTTCAATTACTAACATTTAGTTAAGCAATTGGCGTGCAAGTTATCAACATAACAGTTTGATGATATGCCATAGAATTATAAGACCTATATATATTTTGATTTTTTTTATGACATGGGTTATAGACCTAATTGCATTAAATAAATTGTTTTTACTTTAATTAAATAATAAAAAAGCAACAATAATACATAAACCAATTTACAAAAAAAAAAAATACTCGCTATAACTTGGGAGATTTTTTTTCAAAAGAAAATAAACGATGTAGCTTAATTCTCAGCTTATTAAATATGAAAAGATAAAGCTCGGTAAAAGAGGGATTTAAAAAATCAGGTTGGGAAAGAAGGACCTAAAAAAATCAGGTTGAGTCAACTCAGGTTAGAATGACAAGCTTGTAACCCCAGTAATCAGGGTTTAGTCAACTCAAGTTATCTCTGCCAAACCCGTGACTCAGGTCATGAGATCAAGATAATTCTATAAAAAAAATGAAAAAAAATCCCCATTTTGAAATAACAAGTAAATGAAGAAAAATTTGGGGGAGGAAAAGTAACATCACATTCGGCTAAATGAAGGAAAAGTGGAGGAATGAGTTTTAATATTAATGTTTAGAAAAATATGTTTAATCATGATATTTGAAATATGCAAGAAAGACTAAATGAAGAAATAACATTAAAATTGAGAAAAAAATAAAAATAAAAATAAGTAAATTCAATTTAAAAGAGAAATGAACTAGTTAAAAGAAATCATAAAGACAAGATGTTTAGATTGTGTTTCAATATAGTTGTTACATATGTTTAAATAAAATAAATAATATGATGTGAGGGCATAAAGAATAGAAGGATTATTTGATGGAGGAATTATAAAGCAAGAAAAGAAGTAACTTGATTTAAATATGTGGTTGCGTGTAAAATAATGATGTTATGTTTGAGAATGAATTTTTATTAGAACGAATTACAAATAAAAATAAATTACGAGCTTTGCGTTTCGGCACGTAAGAAAAATATTGATGGACTAATGATATAATGACATTTGATTGATTCAGGAGTTGTATCTGGAGCTGGTTATCAGACATGAGGAGTTGGGTCGTCACGAACAGAAGGTAGGTGATTCGTCACCTTATTTTATAATTATTAGTTTTCCCTAAATATCTATGTAGTTTATTTAATTGATGTTAAAAGAATGAAGCAAAGAAATAAATTGAGTAATTATTATGAGAATTATTGGTAATTTATGTGAAATTACTGGGATCATTATTTGGCTAACAAAAGAGGTTAGCCGGATGCTGGGTAATTCATATGGAATTACCGGATTGATTTTGACAGCTGAAATGGGTTAGCCGGATTTCTTGGGTAATTAAGAGAATTACTGGTTAATAAAGAGGTTAGTCGGATGCTGGGTAATTCATATGGAATTACCGGATTGATTTTGGCAACCAAAATGGGTTAGCCGAATTCCTTGAGTAATTAAAAGAATTACCGAGTTTACTGGTTAATAAAGAGGTTAGCTGGATAATGGGTAATTCAGATGGAAATTACCGGATTTATTGGTAACCGTGGAAGGAAAACTAAATTTCTGAATAATTATATGGAAGTATTAGAATTATTTGGTAATCAAGATGAGTTAGCTGAATATTTAAGTTTTGAAAAGATTATGTAAATTAATTGATTGAGTTAGATTGAAGTTAGAAGTATTAAATTTCAAATGTTAAGAGTAAATAATTAATACTAGACTAAGATATTGAGTAAATTGATTAATGTGGTTATTGTTGAAACAGGTACACCGCGAGGTGATGCAGATCGTTAGATGTAGGAGTTTTCTGTTTATGAATTATCATTTTGGAATGTAATATTTATGTCTTTATTTTCTTTGAAAACCTTTTATGTTGTAAAAATCAAGCAGAAGATGTGTAGTATGTAACAGACGTATTATCTCTGTGTTGTAAAAATCAAGTAGTATGTAGTGGATGTATTATATATATGTATAGTTGTTAGTATGGCTAAATCATTTTCAAAATGATAAGATAAGTTTATAATACAAAGTAGTAGAATACATTAGATGTTTTAAGACAATATGACTCTTAATCTTAATATTGTATTCATGTAGTCTAAATGCATATACGTAGTTAGGTAGCATTTATTACTTTTTAGTGATGAATTTGTTTATCTTTCGAATTGTTTTAGTAATACTTTTATGTTGACTTATTAATTGATATTATGAGACTTGAATATATTGATAATTATATGTATTGATATATTGTTTGATGAATGGGATGTGATCCAGGATGATTGAATCAAGATGGAAGTTGTAATGACATATAATACAAGTGTTGTCGATAACTTAGTACTAACAAAAATAGAGGAAACTTCTCCGAAATTTTCAAAAAACAAAATCCCATAATCTTAGACATATTATTCAATACTTGACATTAGTAAAGAAATGTTTGAGATTTCATGACATTATAATTTGAGGATGTTACATAGGACCTAATTAATTGAAACCAGGGGTGAAATTGAAGAGAATTAAAAATTTAATGGTCAATTGAGGGTCAATTTGCATAAATCCAAGGCCAAAGACCAAAATGAAAGGTGTTGAAATCTAAGGCTGACATTCAAGTTCAGTGGGGGCAAACTTGCATAAAATTGGAAGTTTGGGTTAATTAGGGGTGCAATTGAAAGAAATTAAAAGGAGGATGAAATTGAACTTTGGCCAAACCACTAAATTAGATCCTTAAAAAGTCCAAAATGACGTCATTTTGAATAGTAAAAAAAGGAACCAGACGACGCGTCATCTGCTTACTGTTCATCATCTTCTTCTTCTTTTCTGAAAAAGCTGCTCGGGTGACTACTTTTCAAGCGCATTTAATGTTTCGTCTTTTCACCAAATTTGATAAAAATAAAATAAAAATAACAACACCACCATGATGGTCTGACATTTAACTACACTCTGGTATGGTCCTTTCCGGCTGATTGACACCATAGTGGTCGCGGCGTTGGCCCAAAATGGCCAACTCAAACAGCCTTTAACTGTCAACTTTTGACAAACCATGATGACACCTTTGAACCAACGGTTGAGATCCTTTCTAGTTGAATTAAGAGCCAAGATTTGTCCACAATAAAAACAAAGTACCCATCTTCCACCCTCTATAAATAGGGACGGATTCCAGGCATTTAAGGAGGATAAATTCAAGTCCAAAGTTTACAAAAAGTTAGCCTCCCCAATCTTTTTTTCAATTGCCAGCCTTTTCATTTTCTCCTCCACCGCCAGAACTTCAGCTTCTTCAGCCGCCATAACCCCCCCACACCATGACCGACGATGACCCAGCATCCTTGCAAACTCATCTTCTTGCCAGCAATAGGGACAACCACCGCAAGTTTCTCCCTTTCCACCGCAAACTTCTTCTTCTTCCTACACCACAACAACTTGCCCACCAACATCTCCAGTCTCCCTCGTGAGCCACCAGCACTTCCACCGGTCTCATCCATACCAGTGGCGGCTGCCGCAACCCCTATGCCAAGTAAAATAATTCACGTCCTCCAATTGCTAGCTTTTACCAGCAGATGCAACAATGGGTTGGACCTGTTCCAGCCCAACCCTGATGATTAGAGCCCAGACCAAAAAAAAAAGGTTGTTAGGTTGCCAGTCAGCCCACCCCCATTGAGTCAGGCTGGACTCGTTCTGGCCCAATATATTTAATAATAAAATAATATAAGAAAATAATATTTAAAAAAAAAACTTCAAATTTTTCAAAGGGCATTTTAAAAATATTTGTGGCTTCCCCGCATGATTTTTTCAATAATTTTGCATAATATTAAGCTGTAGACTTACACCGTAAGATACGAATCCGATATAAATATACTCAGTTTTCTCTAAAATGTTTTTTTAAAAAAATCAAAAACTTCAAAAAAATCAAATTTAAAAAAAACACAAAAAATGTTTTGTTTTCGTGCATACGACCAAATCCTAAAAAAGTTTCATGCATATTTTCTAAAAAAGAGATAAAATTATTTTTATCATATTTTAAAATGGATATTAAAACTAGTTTATAATTATCCGTCAGGCCTTGGTCAAAATATCAAAAATCTCTTCACAACTATTTTATTTAATTAATATTTGGAGTTGTAAGATTTAGCTGTAAACTTTAGTATTTGGAGGTATAAAACTACACTATAGAGTATACACTCGGATATTAAAGATAAAAAATAAATGCAATGTTAAAATTTGGAACTTAGAATAGTTAGGCTTTAACCCAATAAGGTAGAAACTTCCTCATGAAGAAAGATATACCTTGAACCTTAGACAAGACCAACAGATAGAAACATGACTTAGAATAACAATTAAACAACAATGCAGCTTATCATAGGTAGGGTGCACTTGAGGTGATGCGTCTTCCCTTTACATAACCAGTCTCTTATCTAGATTCTCACAGACCATTAGGTTTCCTAGTAACCATAATACTATGTGGCGACTCCTGAACTTCATAATCATAATTTTATGATTAAACTCAAAACCCTTTTTTATCATCACTCAAGTTGCAGACCCACCATTCTCGACGTCATGAGCCTCGTGACAAGATAGCAACCCCACCGAGAAACGTCTTGTCTGGTTAGATTAAGCTTTGGTTGTTTGATTATTTGCCTATTTGTTTTGATTTTTTAACTTTAGCTGTAAACCCCGGGAAAAATAAAGGTTGCTTAAATTGCAAACTAACTACATGAGAAATAAAAGTGAAGACATCCATGCATAGGGTTAAATAAAAACAGGAATTCAGAAATTTTGAATTTAAATTTCCGGGCGAAATAATTCGAGACATTATAAATTAACCTGGTAATGTTGAGGGTTGGATTTAATTGAATACAATAAACTAAACGAAAAGTTCTGGGGTGGAGTTTTAAGAAATGAAAAGAGGTATAGCTTGATTATAAGAAAAAAAAGATATGGGGCAAAAGGAATACACTTAAAGGAAATGGGGCCTAAGTACAAATAAGAAAAATTATAGAGTATAAATACTCCTCTCCTCACCAAAAATCGGCAGCAACCAAAAAAAAAAAGAGGGAGTTTTTGTATCCATTCTTGCAAAATCAAGAGAGAAACACCAAAATTTCAAGAACACATCCAAGATTAAGGGTTTATAGATAGAATAAACACTTGTGGGCAAAGATTTAACAAGAAAATTTGAACAAGAAGAGAAAAATAAGGGCTGGCTATCATTAGAAAAAAAGGAAGAAGGGAGTCGAAAATCTTTTACTGGTTGAAGATCGAAACCTTAATTCTTACCGGGTAAGGTGTTCTAAACATGATCTTATAATTCATTTCAAATTTGATTATGGATTGATGCCTTGATGTTGAATTATAGATTAGGGTTCTTAAACTTGGGGAAAAAAATAATAGATGTTAAAATTAAGTTAATTCATGTGTTGTATATATTTGGGGGCATGAAACCATGAAAATTTACCCAGAAAATATAATTTATGAATGTTATGTGTGAATGGAAGGGGTGACGAATCTGGACAGGCTCGTCTCCCGACATTCGGTGAGATTTTGGGTAAGAGGATGAGGGAATTAGGATCAGGTTCCTACATAGAAATTATAGTTTTAGATGTTAACTACTAAGGCAATTGGTCTTGCTTAATTTAGAGCTAAAGAACTCGAGCTAACTACCAACCGAGACTGGGGTCATGATAGACCCTATAGGGCAGTGAGTCTGATTTGTTGATGAGCAATATTTGACTGTCTTGGGGGCAAAACTGGGTTCTCCTTCCTTCAGGGGACTTGTAGTGCCTTGTATTAGCTTTCCAACGTGACCAACCTCGCTTGAAACATAGTCCTCGAACTCTAGATAGAGTTAAAAATCTGAGAGGAGGTCAAAATGCGACCTCTGTAGACAGTAACAGTTCAAAAAAGTAACGATTCAAAACAGTAACAGTTCGAAAGAGTAACAGTTCAAAAGAGTAACAGCTCGAAATTTAAACAGTAACGATCCAAATATAAAGAAAAGAATGATTGAAAGAAATACCTATTGGCTGTTGATATGGTTATTATAAAATGTATCCCTGAATGAGGAAAATTTACGAGATAAGCCTGTGATTGCAGGAGGGCCACCGGAGTGGTGCAGCAGTAGCAGCAGCGGAGCACGAGTAGAGCTTCTATTGCAGGTAGGTGATCCACACCTATACTTTCTAGTTAAATTCTATAATTTAATATGTTATTGATGTAAAATATGAATTATTGAATGTTGGATATTATGTGGAAGGAGGAAAGTTGCGTAATGATGTCGATATTTTGGATAGTATTCTGAATGTATGTGTATTCGAGGTGAAAGGTTGTTGTGTGAATTGCTAAGTGATGAAATTATCACTGATAACGGAAATATGAGAAGTGTGATATGAGGCGTGGACTAGAATACATTTAGTGTATGTTAGGATCCCGAGTAAGGGGATCATCATATTTGGACTAGCATACATTTAGTATATGTTAGGATCCTGTGTAAGGGGATCACCATGTATTGGCTAGCATACATTTAGTGTATGTTAGGATCCCGGGGAAGGGGATCACCTTACATCGACTCCTATGGGGTGATGATGATACCAGTGAAAGTGGTATCAGTAATGTGTTAAGCGAAAATAATCATGGTTGATCTTATGAAATCTTGAATTGAGGTTGATAATGGAAAAGAAAACGGTTTTTAGTAGTTGAATGAGAAAGAGTTTCCAATGAAAACCAGAAGGGAGAAGTGAATAAAATATGAATGCATGTTTGCCTTTTTAAATTGTTGGATATTTGTGTTGTTATATTTATTGTGATATTCATGTTTCAATAATATGTATTTTGTTTCAGGACCCTCACATGCATGACAGGAGTAGATCCTAGCTTACGTTCACTTTTTGTAATTCTAGGTTCTAGGCAGTATACCCTTGTATTTTGTAATATTACAACTTTTATATAACTTAATTTGTATAATCAACGTTTAAACTTGAATAGATAATCTTAACTCTGAATTTCATATGAATGTGTCCATGTATACATGTTTATCTCATTTATTTCTCTATACTGATATTTGTTGTTCAATGTATGTTATAAATATTATGGTTGTGATGACGATGATGTTTGTGGGATGGAGACCCAGAAAGATTAGGTCATGATTGAGTTATGAGATGTGAAATATTAGAAGTGTAAATAGGTTAAATGTCGATAACTTGGGACCTCCCGATGTAGGGGAGACTAAAATTTTGGTAAAATTTAATATGAACACCTTGCGCGCGCGCTCGCGCACATACACACATATATAATTAATCTATGTATCAATTGACATGAGATTGTTGCTTAATCCTGGATATGGGGATGTTACATTAGCTCGTATTTTTACTATTTTAACATGCTTTTTTATTTCTTATTCATGCATAGGTACATCAGGTATGGATTAATGCCTTATTGCATTTTAATTTTGCGAATAAACTTATTTTTAGGTTAGGTGGGGAGTAGTAGTATGTTTTATGACTTTCAGTTGGGGTGAAGACTCGTGAAACATCCAACTATGATGTTTACTCAATAATGGCGGTCACACCGTACCCCAACCATTCCTTGTACCCTTATATTGCCTTCACGTAAAGAGGTCACTGGGCAGTTTATAGACCTTTTTGAGACCAGGTAGAAAGTTTACCCTCATGTAATGACCTAGAACCTTCTCTTAGGGTACGAGCTCCCTAATAATTCATTTTGCATCAAGGCAAACCTGATTAATAATCCTGAATTCCGCAGGATTTTTTGAGCTAGAACCATGATTCTTTTTTTTCTGAATATAGGTAAGAATCTGAGATGATTAGCTGAGGAATTTCCTAAAGACCAAAGTCAAAATTACCCACTGTAAAAATTATTTTTAAAAGAGGCTTAGACCCACGTTATTGTTTTGAACTCTCTACTTAGGAAAGATCCTTTCAAATTAATCAGATTATGGATTTTTGCCCATATTCAACAAAGACGTCATGGATTAGCCCTTCAAACAGGTTAATCCATACCCAATGTGCATCCATACCAGGTTGAAATATAGGTCCCTAAAGAGCTCTAATCCGTAAAGTCTACAACACCTGACTCCGATTAAGAAACATGAAAGATGAAGAGCGTGCTCACTTCCAAGAAGAATTGGATTCTCTAAAAGTTAGTGTGACTCGCCTCAATAGCTTACTCGAGTAAGCACTTAGAAATGTCTCTGGTAAAGGTCCTTGTAACCAACTCATCACCTTTGTTCAGACCCTAACAACTCATCCCGAAGAAAGAATGAGAGAACATGGTCAAGAGCCCTAACACAATCCAATATTTGTGCAGTCAGCAGCATCAACGCTAGCCCCTACAATCATAGATGCATTTGTCAACGAATCCCATAAGAGAAAGTTGTCTAATGACATTGATCAAGATAAGATGGCAGCACTGGAAGCCAGAATTACGGCCATTGAAGGAGTAGACTTATATAATCCAATACAGGCTGTAGAGATGTGTCTAGTTCCAAATGTGGTGGTGCTAAAAAACTTTTATGTTCCTGAATTCATCAAATACACTGGAACATAATAAAATCCTACTGTAATAAAATAGGAGAAGTAGTACATGATAAAAAAAACTATTTGTTGCGATGTCGCGGTCGCACAAATTAATTACCCTAACTTAAAACACACAAGATAGTATAGAGCAAGCAAGGGGTCGATCCCACGAGGAAGGTCTAGTTCAGATTTTTATGCTATACGTTATGTAATTGGGGGGGTTTGATTTGCAATGATCTAAACTATGAAAGAAATTAAACTAGCAAACAAAATCAATTGAAACTGAAATATATCAAGAAAATAAACCTTGGTCGCAAGCACACATCCACCTACAGAAATCAGAACCGATCCTTGAAATGAAACTCCAGTTTATATTCTGAATTTTTATCTTTTCTTAACATTGGTTAATTAACGGATCCGCCGTATAACTAGCCTAACCAACAAACAAT
>Ga0307511_10003599_pt1 | contig 15877 bp, 17 predicted proteins | sample 13_EM_MG_FD_200266 | JGI IMG/M metagenome (GOLD analysis project Ga0307511, IMG submission 200266) | Populus trichocarpa ectomycorrhiza microbial communities from riparian zone in the Pacific Northwest, United States - 13_EM | ecosystem: Host-associated > Plants > Roots > Unclassified | place... | reverse complement strand
ACAAGACTAATCCCAATATAATCCTTCCTAATCCAAACATGTCCAAAAAGAGTAGCTGCCAAAACAGGCCAAAAACGTGCCTTGATATAACCCAATAAAATCCACCAAAACTGCCAGAGATAGAACATGTATAGAGAAAACATATACCAGAAAACTAGTTCCTTACAGTATAACAGCCATATGGATCAGACGATTTCTTATTTACGAGAATATCTGCGTGTATTCCATGAAACCAAGGATATATTCTTACGCTTCCGTGTAGGCAAGAAGGCAAAGCGAGCGGCAGCAGATGTACACAAAACTCTGTTGCAGGAACAAACGGAAGTACAAGCGTCGCTTCAAGACCTCACCAATTCGGAAAAGGCTAGGTTACGGCAGGAAAATACCTTGGAACTTCGGGAGCTGGTGGATGAAATTCTAAAGGCTGGGGCGCATTACAATTTCCTGAAGATCCCCCTAATCTCACATTATATGGAACAAATACCAAATTTCGGTGTGCTGGGTCAATATTCCACCGACATCAGTGAAACCATATACAAGGCATTTAAGGATGCCTACCGGCGGAGTAATAGGGTCAATTCAATTTCTCAAATTGTCACTACATACACGAGGGATCACACATTCACCATGAAGGACTTAACAATTAAAACATGGACCTGGGTAAGGGAAGAAGGTGAACTGACCGGGGGCGTCGGAAAAAAAGCCGCACAAGGGCAGGTGTATTTGAAATTACGAGGGAAAATTGAGTTGGGTGTGGCGGGAAATCTTGCAGAGCTGAAGGGTGCAATGGCATTGGGTGATGTGGTGTTGGCTATACGAGTCTTTTTGACGCGGGATGTTAGGTGTACCTATTCCGATGTATAGCGACTATTAGAGGTGGGTATCAGGGCATATACTTCACTGGAGATTCCTATACCGAGGTTGAGCGGACAAGGATTTGTTGTGCACCATGCGAGATGCACTAGATTAACTATGTTTAGGGGACACAAACGATCTGATTGGGTTTGGGTTAGAAGACACTGTGCGTCAGATAAGGCATGCGCAGGGACGTTAAATGGGCGTATTCAAGGGAGAGTAAATGCACTATTCAAGTTAAAGAGCAAGCACGGAATAGTTTATCGAGTGGCAAATATTAGTCGTCTACAATGCATAGGTGGAGGTGTTGTGCAAGGTGCGGAAGGGATGCTGCGCGTCGGATGGGATATAAGGGAAGAGAGTGTAGTGGTTCCAATAGCAAAGATTGAGGGTATGGCGCAACTGATACCATTGGACCTGAGGGAAACCTGGTTGGAGAATAATAGAATAGATCTAGAAACATGGGATGCCTTGTATGATTAGCAATGGGAGCGGAAATAGTTGGCGGAGCGGGAAACATTAATTATAAATGTGGGTGGAAAACAACATCAGATGTCACAGATAAGACACACCGCGTTGGATAGTGTTAGAAGTGAGTGACAATTGAAGGGTTGAGTTCATTGTGCTAGAATCAAGTTAATAAGTAGAAGTCAGGTAAGACTCTTGTTAAGGCAAAATCGCGATGCAGAGTGAAGGAGGTAGGCAGGAAATGTGAAATAGATCAAAGGTTTGGAGTAAAACAAATTGGAAACAAGGTGTATAGGGCGCATAGCCGCTGCAGGACGTCGGATAAAAATCTGTGTATGTAGGAAGAAGGGAAGGGGCGCTCACAGAAAGCATCCGAAGTTATTAAAATTTCATTAACCATAGGAAGCACCTGATGCGCGGACCATTGTGGTTCTGTTGGGACACAGTTTTTTTTTTCCTGATGAGAGTAATCTATCCATAAGGTAACTAAAATTCGATTGATTAATGACTTTAAGGGAAATGGAAAAAAGTAATTACATTAGTAAAATCCGTAACAATGTCCGTCATGATAGAGAAAGATATGACGGACTCCATGGCTGTATCTAAAGCATGTATCTCGATAGAGTATTATATGTCTCATCTTCATCATTAGGTCCACTACCATCACATATGCAATAAAACCCAAGTTCGTTGGTAAACTAGTTATTTAAAAATCCATTATTAAATATTAGTTTGGTTGATCCTTTATCTCCTGTAGTTTCAACATTTTATATAGTACATGGCATGTTGGTTGTACTCTTTGGCAGATATAGTAATTATATCCATATAGTTCTACAGCTTTTTTCTTGTCAACTTATGTATGTTCATGCATTAGTAGTTCTAGGATTTTCGTGTTACAGGCGAGCTGTAAACAACGTAAATTCTTCGAAGATATAATAGATATGTGGGCGGAACTATAAACGAAGTTATAACTCGGGTGTAGAAGCAGACTCGATTAGAGTAAAGCTATATGAGACTTAGACAACCGCTAGGGTCTTGTTGTATTAACTATGTAAAAGCGTGGACTTATATAGAAGGCTTGATCTGATAACCATTTATCAGATCTGGACGAGACTTCCTAACAAGGGAAAGTACACTTGTCGTAAGTAGTTGCCTAAGTTGGAAGTAACTTCCCAATTAGGAACGCTGCAGTCTGACATACATAGATAAGGTAGGCTGTGTTGCAATGCAATGCACACAGGCTGACATATATGAGCTGAACTTGGAATACAATGAATAGAAACATATGAATAACACTTCTTAGAACATAACAGAAAAATATCGAAGAGATAACATGCATGAGGCCAATCCTAACGGTACACACTTCCCTGTTCCAGTTCCCATAATGCCGTCATTGACGCACTTATCTGCACATGCCTGGTGGGTGATCAGTCCACTTCGTTAGCAGTATCTTTGGATACAGTAGAAAGCTGGTTACCGCGTTCTAGCGGAGGTCTCTTACCTGAGCCATAACATTACTCCCCGCTTCGAGGCAGGTGTCCTCGCCAGAACACACTATCCAAATAACTAGATAGGTGTTAGTAACAGCTCAGGTAACTTCGCTAGGAAGGTACTACCACTTTGTTAAGATACCTACAATCCCCAGTGTCTGGGGTCCCACAAGACCGGTGTACCCTATACATGCATGCCATGGCCGTTAAAAACCTAACCTACTGCCAAAAAACCCAGTGGGAAAAGGCGACAAGTAGGGAGGATAAAAGGTAGCATGTATTTCGTAAGATTTAAACACGACGTAGGTCTGAACCTCAGACGTTTTGCTCGTCTTGTAGCTTATTGGGGAACTTCTCACGATACTCTTTGAGCTTCTCAAGATAATTATCCAACCTCTGGAATTCTTCCCAAGTGTCTCCCAATTTATCATAACCCTTCCATCGTATCCTGTATTTGACAACTCCTGCGTATTTTCTAGAGTTTAGGATAGTCTCGACCTCGTATATCTCGTTATCCTCATCTTCATCCATGTCTTGATGGTCGTCTCGTCTTCTGAATAGTTTGAGGAGAGTTGTATGAACGACGTTATGGCACCGGGTTACTTTGGGTACTTCCAACCTATAAGCATGGGTTCCTATAGTCTCAATAACTTCGTAAGGTCCTGTCCACTTATTCGTAAGTGAACGGTTATTCCCAGCTTTTACTTGTAGGTTACGGCGGTCAACCAAGACCCAGTCGTTAACAGCAAACTTGCATGCCTTTTCGATATAAATAGCACTTCTTTTGATGTTGATTTGCTTGAGGGTGTGGTGGATCTGGTTGTGGATGGTTGTCATTCAGTCCAGCCATTCTTCGGCAGCGGGGGAGGAGAGTTCATAGTCATTGTCAAGGTGGATGGTGCGAGGGTCCCAGCCATATAGGCTACGGTAGGGGGAGTATTGATGGATAGAATGGGTTGTTGTATTGTAGGCAAACGCAGCAAGTGCAAGCCAAGTCTTCCAATGTTTTTGTCTATCATGGCAGAAGATATGGAGGTATTGTTTAAGTGTCTGGATGGCTCGCTCACTGAGTCCTTCAGTTTGCGGGTGTGTAAGCATGGGCCAAGTTAGTAGAGGAGTTCTGTAAGGAACTCGGCTCTACCAACGTGGTTATGGGGTCTTAAGCACGCCCACTATGTCCTATACAGGATTATAGTAGGTGGCTAAAGGGATGTTGAGTATAAGGTTGGTTGGGGATCAAGAGTTGCAAGGGGACAAGAATATTACCATTGTAGCTAGTGTATTTCTGAAGTAGCTAGACTAGACTGTCCTGAACGAGAACTATCCTATCTAAGGCCGTGGAATTCAGATCTTTAATAGATACTGAGTTCCTAAGGCAATGAGTCTACTTGGACTCATACTAGGCAACAGTAAAGACTCATTATGATCCCAGATCATAATGAATACATGATGGCTCATTATAGACACGTCCAGTGTCATGATGATACCTAACAAGGCAATACAAACAAGGCTGCCAACGAGATAAACAACCAACAAGAAAACAGAATAGGCTACTGCCCAATTAGGTAGGCATAATAGGAGATGGTGGTCAGCAAGTTGACATACATGAAACTAACCCAGAATGATACAGGAATATGACAGGTAATATTAAGGAAATATGACGAGAAAACTACAAGGAAAAAACAACAAGACTAATCCCAATATAATCCTTCCTAATCCAAACATGTCCAAAAAGGGTAGCTGCCAAAACAGGCCAAAAACGTGCCTTGATATAACCCAATAAAATCCACCAAAACTGCCAGAGATAGAACACGTGTAGAGAAAACATATACTAGAAAATCAGTTCCTTACAGGGTGGTAGGCAGTAGAGAGGCGTAGGCGTATGTTGAGCTTCCTGTTAAGTTCTCGAAGGAATCGTGAGGCAAACTAATGGCCGCCGTCAGAGGTAATATGTCTCGGTAGCCCATATAGTCTCAATATCTCGGTGACATAGACATTGGCTACATCCTGTGCGGTCCATGTAGTCTTAGCCAGTATGTAGTGTTGAATTTTGGTGAACCGGTCTCTGATGGCGAGTATAGGATTGAAGCCTTCGGATTCTGAGAGCTCTCCAATAAAGTCCATGGCAATTTCTTGGAAGGGGTATTCCCCAGTTGGCATTGGTACCAATTTCGTTTGCCTACTATGCCTATCTGCCTTTGCTTTTTGATACTTAGCACATCCTGCTACATACCTCGCAACATCTTCTTGCCATTTGTCCCACATGAAGTTGCGTGAGATTAGCTCTTGAGTTCTGTGGATTCCCCAATATCCTGCCACTTGACTATCATGGTGCTGTCTTAGTACTTCCAACTTAGGTTCTTCCGGTACTACCCATAGTACATTCTTCTTTTCCCAACTTGCAACATCAATTGCCTCTAGTTCCACGTCATCCCCATCCCCTCTTTCCTCCGCATCGTCTTCTTTAAGGTCTAGCAATTGTCCTTCGTCAGAATATCTGGCTTCCATACCGGATTTCTCTTACCCTGAACATCTGGACAGGCCATCTGCCTTACCCATCTTTGATCCAGGTCGGTAGTAGATATGGTAGATGAATTCGGACATTTTGAGGTACCAGGAGGCTTGTCGGGAGTTGAGCTTCGGCTTTGCATTGAAATATTGTAACCCTTGATGGTCTGTATAGACGTTCACAGATACTCCGACTAACCAATCTCTCCACTTACGGAAACTAACTACAATAGCAAACAGCTCCTTGTGATATATAGGCCAGTTGCGTTGAGTAGCATCGAGGGTTTTTGCATGGTATTCGGTGGAGTATAGTTGCTTAACTCCATTGACGATGTGATATTGTGATAGGATACCCGAGATGGCTTGGTTACTAGCGTCAGTTTCCATTATGGTCTCGAGGTATCTATCGAATTGTGTGAGGATGGGTGCAGAAAGGAATAGTTCCTTGAGTTCATCGAACGATTGTTGTTGAGCTTTTCACCACGAGAATGGTACATCTCGAGTGAGGTCAATTAGTAGTCTTGCTCTACCACTATAATTGGCAATAAATCGTCGATAATAGTTGGCGAAGCCCAGAAAGGCTTGGACTTCTTTCTTCTTTGTGGGGGTAGGCCATTATGATATGGCTTCGAGTTTGGTTGGGTCCATTTGAACTTGTTGGCTGTTGATGATGTGTCCTAGAAAGAGAGTTACTTGAACATGAAATTCGGATTTGGGGAGGTTAACTGCTAGACCATGCTTGATGCATTGTTGGAGAACTTGTTCTACCAACTGCCGGTGTTCCTCTTCTGAGTCTCCTCCATAGATTAGAATATCGTCGAGGTACCAAATGCATCCTTCCATGTCCTTGAAGTTGGTATCCATCATTTCTTGAATTGTGGCAGGGGCATGAGTTAGTCCGAATGGCATAACTGTATACTCGAATAAATGCTTTTTTGTACGAAAGGCTGTCTTCCACTCATTTCCTACTGCGATTCGAATGAGGTTGTACCCATCTTTTAGGTCTAGCCTATTGAACCATTTAGCGCCCCGAGTCTTGTGAAGTAGCTCACTGATGAGTGGTAGGGGGTATTTGGTGGGTATTGTAAGACTGTTGAGAGCTCTATAGTCAACGCAGAGTCTCCAGGATCCATCTTTTTTCTTGACAAAGAGGATTGGTGCACCTGCAGCAGGGCGTGATTGACGAACCTTACCAGTTGGTAGGTTTTTTCGGAGGTAGGTTTGGAGGGCTTTGTCTTCTTCCCATGTAGTCTTGTAGATAGCTCCAGTAGATATCTTACCTTTAGGGTCTTGGAGAGGGATTTTGTTGTCCCAGGACTTGTAGTCAGGGAGTCTAGCTTTCTGTTCCGTTGAAAAGCATTGTGCATAACGAGAGTATCGTTCACTTGCATCAATAATCCATAATATCTCGCCATCTTCTAGTGGCTCGAGATCCAAATCCAAAACCGAAATAGTAGGAATCCATCGAATAGAACAAGGGATAACCAAACCTGAAAGATCCTTCCTTAGGCACCTGGCCTGTGTATGCACCCAAAACCCATGTTCTTCTAACCAAGAAAGTCCTAAGATAACGTCCCGCTTCCCAATATCCAATACCTCAGTGTCTAATGTAAACCTACCCAAAAGAGATCCTTCAGAAAAAACATTGAACATTGTATTTACTACATATTTTCCTCTAGCAAGAGTTGATCCATCTCCCTGTCCAACCTTAACCTTCCTAGCTCTTTTCCAACATCCCAATTTCTTCGCAATTCTTTCTCCAATAACCGGAGCACTGGCTCCTGTATCCACCTTTGCATCAACTTCTTCCCCAGCAATTGTAAATCGGACCGTTAGGAGAGGCGTATGTCTTGGGGTACGTCCAACGGGAGGAGACACACTCCTTATTTGTTTCCTGATTCCTCTGATCCTAACTCCGTGATCTTGAGGTATCCTTGATCAGTGCGTTGTCTCTTGTTGCTGACAGGTTGTTGGTTGGCGTTTTGTAGTTTCCAAGGGGGGGGTGTTTTGGCCTGCCACCCAGTTTTGCAATCGGCAGCGAAGTGTCCTTTCCTTCCACATTTGAGACATCGTTCCTCTTGCCTTCTTTTTCTTACAATTGGTGAGGGGACTCGTGGTACTATTTCATTACTAGATTGAGCTGACCCACCTCGAAGGGAGATTCTGTCCTCCAATTTCCTATTTCCATCATACCCCCTTTTCTTATCCTTTCCCTGGTCCTTGTCCCTGCTTCGAAATTCGGTGCTAGTGATGTGCATCCTGATTAATCTATCTATCCATGCTGCTGGAGTAGAGCGGAGGTGTTCGTAGTGTGCCATAGCTTCTCGGAGCTTATGGTTAATTCCATTGATCCAAATGTTGATCAGTTGTCGATCAGGGATGGCTGCATAAGAGTTGAGTCTATCTACCTCGGTTAGGTAGTACTGGACAGTGCTAGTTTGTCAAAGTTTCACAAGCTGACGGTAGCATTGATCAGGTTTATAGTGGTCCCGTAATAATGTCGAAGGGAATCCTGAGCTTCTTCCCAGGTATGGAAGGATGACTTCTTATTTTGCTACCATTCCAGGGTCGTACCTGCGAGACACATGCTGATGAAGGACAGTTGTTGTGCTGGGTTCCGGATTTTTGTAACCACAAAGTAGTCATCCATTTGAAAGATCCAGCCTTCAAGTTGATCTCTGTCTCTTGAGAATTTTCCGGGGAGGGGTGCTTTTCCTGCCACCATATCATCATTATTCTGTCCTTGTGGAGATAGTGGTGGCGGAGGTGCTGGTTGTTGTACTTCTGGTGGTGGTGGAGGAGGTGGTTGCATTTGAGTGTCTTGTAGTGTGAGCTGCTGAAGGTTGGCCGGTGGGGATAGTGGTTGAGGTGCTACTGGGTTTCCTTCTACAGTGGCTAATCTTCTTTCTATGTTCCTGAAACGAATTAGGTACTCATCATTGCAGCGGTTCCCTTGTTGGTTGAGGACATTGATGTTGTTATCCACTCTATCAAATCGTTGGCCTATCATGGTTGCTAGTTGGTCAAGAGTGGTAGCGTTACTTTGAGATAGTGCTTGTTGTGCCGCTGTACTTGCTGATGATAGATTCTGGACACTGGTCGCTGTTTGTTGCAGGAAGGAGGATATAGATGCTTGTTGGTTCTAGAGTTGACCAACTTTCTGTAGAGCTGCATTTTTTTCAGCTTCAAGCCGTCGCACTTCGGCTTGTAGTGCTTGTAGTTGTTGGATTCCAGCGGAAAGTGGTGTCTGGGTGTGAGAAGGGGGTACTCATTCTTTGTCTTTTCGTGTTTGAGATGGACCCACAGTTAATCGTCGTATGTATAGAGGTGCAGAGGCTATAACATGTTCGATACCATCAAAAGTTCCAGAAGAGGGAGGGGGCTCAAGAATATTTTGTTGCAGTCCCCAAGGTGAGGCACTTTGTTCTTCTCTAATACTGCGAATGTTTTGCTTGATTTCCTCATTATATCGAGCGAGGGTGAGGGCATCATCCATGTTGTCATCGGAATCTGGTGGTCCGGAGAGGCGGAGTGCGCAAGACATTGTAGAAGAAGGTCCTGTCTATAGTGGGTGATAGACAAGGGGTGTAATGTTACAGGATAGCTGTAAACAACGTAAATCCTTCGAAGATATAATAGATAGGTGGGCGGAAGTATTAACGAAGTTATAACTCGGGTGTAGAAGCAGACTCGATTATAGTAAAGCTATATGAGACTTAGAACACCGCTTGGGTCTTGTTGTATTAACTATATAAAAGCGTCGACTTATATGGAAGCTTTGATCTGATAACCGTTTATCAGATCTGGACGAGACTTCCTTATAAGGGAAAGTAGACTTGTCATCAGTAGTTGCCTAACTTGGAAGTGACTTACCAATTAGGAACGCTGCAGTCTGACCAACATAGATCAGGTAGCCTATGTTGCAACGCAATGCACACAGGCTGAAATGCATGAGCTGAACTTGTAATGCAACGAATAGAAACATATGAATGACACTTCTTAGAACATACCAGAAATATATCAAATAGATAACGTGCATGAGGCCAATCCTAACAGTACACACTTCCCTGTTCCAGTTCCCATAACGCCGTCATTGACGCACTTATCTGCACATAACTGGTGGGTGATCAGTCCACTTCGTTAGCAGTGTCTTACGATACAGTAGAAAGCTGGTTACCGCACTCTAGGGGAGGTCTCTTACCTGAGCCATAACATTTCGCTACTTCTGGATAACTTGCAGCAAGACTATGATAATATTTTCCTATTACTTGGAATCATACTTAACTATTATTGTGGACATAGTGGAGACCTTGCTGATAAAAACATGGATTCTATTTTGTCAGAGTAGTGTGCGGTATTAGGATCTTCTCATATGTCAATATAAATTGTCAATAGATATTTGCTAATACTAGGAATTGTAATAGACGATGTCAATAGTAGTACAGTGGGCTGTTTAAGAGAGTCTATGCTATCAATGGAGAAATGTTACATGTTTGTTATTAGTTGGGCTAAATAAATAACTTAGAAGATCTTAGAAAGCATATAGATTTCCTAATGTAATGGGCGATACCAATAGTAGTACCGTGAGGTGTTTAACAGTATCTATACTATCACCGGAGTGAAAGTATATATCTGTTATTGGTTCCACTAAGTCGAGGACTCAGAGGGTCTTTGAGAGCATGCAGATTTCCCAAGCAGGAAGAGAATTAATAGGTGTAAGCTCTCTGTATTGAAGCTATCTAAGGCTTATCTAAACTCTGTCTGAAGTGATTAGATCTGAGAATCCTTCTTCAGAAGAGTAGAATGGCCCAGTTGTTATACTAGCTGCCAAGCCTTCTAAAGTCTGAAAAACCTGCTTTATGGCTGTTTCAGAAAGTACTACTCCATGACCATAAATACAGGAGTAGGAGGTCAGGCCTCCAGTACTCAGAAATATAGGTGTGGATGTGTAATGTATCATGATAAAGGAAAAGTAGATAGGGTCAGATACCCTGAAGACAATAGTATCAGGAAAGCAAAAATCTGCACCTGGTACTTCAGGAGTACGGGGCACCAAATCGCCAACCTGAGCGCCCTGACGCACCTACTCAGACTCTCCACCTAGGATGCAATTTCCCCACTCCTTCTCCACTGACATGTAACATCTATCTACCTCGCCACTGGTATCTCCTCCCTACCATCAACTAGCCAACGCATTGCGGCCATTACCCACATCCCGCACGCCTTTGCCATCCGTGCTGCCTCCTCACTTGCTCAAACGTGATCTCCTTCCTCACTCGTACCTTTCTTGCTCTTTTTTCCCTATAACTCATATATTCTATTTCCTTACCCTACGCGTCTCAGTTCCGACACCTTGCGTCTCCTTCCACGCATCTCATGTTCTTTCGCCCCTACTTCCCTGACCCTCCCCCTTATGCCTCAGTTACATTACCCTTTCACCTAATGCCCTTTCTACTCAACCCTCATATTGCCCACCCTCCCCTAGCGTTTGATTCCACGAGACCCCTCAATTGCTTTTCCTTCCTCTCCGCACCCATGATGCCCTTATATTTCCCCTTGTGGCCTGGGAGTTTACTTTTCGATATACACCGTCCCCCATGTGTTTCCAAATTGCATCCTCCCTCTCACAACGTTCACAACTCGCTGATACTTTCACATCGTATTTCCTCTGCACTTGTTTCCTTGCAAACGTAGCACTTCTAATTAAATACTACAACCGAAAAGTAAAACAAAATCTATTTCCACACTTTGTGATTCTACCAACGAGAACAAAAAACTATAATCCTGTCCATCCCTCCTCACGTCCTTGTTCTGACTCTTTCCATCCCTATTCCGACTCGCACTTCACACAACCTACAAAGGAAACAACGATAAATAGCATTCGTGAAACAAAACAAGACCTATCCTACCACACTAATAAACAGGAAATCATACTAAAAACGCATATACCAGAAAAAATAAACCCCAATCGTCGCCATTCCACGTAACCCATCTTGCATCCTATGCACTCAGTCCTCACCCAAAAACTATTCCTCCAGCCCCATTTCATTGGGAATCCCAGGGTCTAACGGAATTTCCATTTCCACTGACGGATCTCGCAACTCCCCATTTTCATGGCAGTGTTTACTTGCGTGCACGTTCAGGCTATCATACGAATGATCAAGCTCCTTTTAGAGTTCCTCTTCTTATCTGGCTTGATCTTCACGCTCTGTTACCTTGCTTGGCTCACTCTCTACAACTTTCACGTGGACTGCAATTTGACGTGCAAGATCCGCTTTGATATTGTGCACAATGAGCTCTTGAACTGTTGGCTTGCAGTCACACCACGTGTGTCTAAGCCTCGTGTACGAGTCTTATTTTGTTAGCATTTTCCGACTCAACGTGTTATGATGAAGCCGCTATTTGTATAGGGATACTATAGCAACTTAGTGTAGTGTTGGAGAGTCGAGAACTGGCGGAATAACCGAATCACAGCGGGAAACTGTGGCAAACAGAGGAAAGATCCAGTAATAGTTCTTGAATTCGTATCACTCGCGTAGCTTTTGCTGACATATATTACGCGAGTTATAGTGATTTGGAAGTCTCTACCTATTTGCTAGAATTCTGTAGAAGTAGAGAAGAAACGTTTATTGCTACAAAACGTGAAATACATGAAAAAGAAGGTTGCTAAAGGGTGCGAAATTGGCAGACTTGCCAGCATTACGTAAAGATTTTCTACGAGGTCTGATAGTTGTCTGATTATGGGTTAGAATCTCACGAATGATCCTTCCTAACAAAAAACAATCCTAACAAAGAAACTAAAATTCACTCGACTTTTGCTGGTTTTGGATGTTTGGCGTGCATATATCAAGTTACCCTGATTGTCGCATTATACTCAGCCTCACTACATCCTACCCCCCTTTTTATATTTCGCAGACCCCTTGCGACAAAACATGGACAATGGATCGTGATTTTGATCAAAAATAAGCACTCGCAGTTCCAAAATTCACATCCGAATATGGACTTTTCAGAATAACAAGAAAACAACATATTCCATTCATTCTCATCACTCGCGTAGCTACCAATATCCTAGTTCTACGTGTGCGATCATTCCTCCTCTTCCTCAACTTCCACCACCTCCGCCTTCAACACCTTCATTATTTTTCCCAGCAACCTAGTTGCTTGCTCCTTTCCCGGCCTCTCTCCTCCAAACAATACCCTCATAGCCCCCTCCACCGCCAACCCATCATCCTTCTCTTCCTCCCCCGAGCTTCCTTCTTAAGCTCTTCTACTTCTTCATCCACGTCCAAGTTGATGACAGGAATACCTACTCCATATCTCCTCCTCTTACCCTCGGTTTCGCTTGCAGCGTCCCTCCTATGCTTCCTTGGAGTAATAGAGGAGACTGCAGCATTCACCTCGCCCTCTTCACCATCGTCGACCTCCTTCTCCTTGGTTTCTACCACACTTTCCTCAAGAGCAGAGGCATCTTCGGGTCCAGAAAGATCTTCAGCTATTGCTGAAGGAGTTGCAGAAGATCCATAAGAGATGGACCCTTGCTTTTCCGTGGCTTCTTCAGAGCTGGGAGTTACCCTCACAATATTCTCTTCTACCACGTTGTCAGAGTGAGCAACAGTTTCCCATCCCCCAAAGACGAAGAAGCCACCACAGGGGTCTCAACTACAGTCTGACTAGCAGTCTGGGTCTCCACATTGGTTACCTGACCAGCAGGACCAACCCTGCCAGATCCCTCCTCTTCAGAAGTCTGCTTACTAGCACCTGACATCAGCTTCTTGATATCCTTGCCGGTTACATCCCTTGATGTCAACCAGGGCACCTTCTTCGTCTTCTTTGCCGCCAACCTCTCGGTAATCCTCTTCTCCAACAACTCCTCCGCCGCTGCCCACTTCAAGGGGTTCTCCGAGAATACTGTGAGGCTGCTTAGGAACTCTTCACCCAGCCACGAAGGTATCAGGTCTCCCACCAGATCTTCCCAACCCTCGCACCAGCTTGCTTCCAATCTTTCCTTTGCCTTAGATTTCCTCCGCTCCGATTCCGTGTGGATATCCGGCAAGGGAAGTATAGTCATAGTGAAGCCGAGCTCAGTTTGTGCTACGGCCCTATCAACCCCCATATCAGCGTATTCGGCGTCAGTCCAGCCCTCTGTGACCTCCTTCTGGACCAACACTGGGAACGAAACCTGTTCTGCTTGCTCCTGAGTTAGCCAGACTACCTCCACGACTAACTCATACTTCTCTTTTCCTTCCCGCTTATCCATCTCAGCCAGATACTTCTCCCTTAGGCCCTGGCTCTTCTTGATAATCTTACTGGCGGTGTTGGCGATAGCTGTTGTCATATTTGTTGAATATTGTTGTTGTTCGAGGTTGTAGGGAAGATAGAAAAAATGTGTGGTTGAAGTTTGTTCTATACTCCAGATCTGAGTATAGCATAGTGTTCCAGCGGATTCTATTTAGTTCGTTTCAATTTGGTGAAGGTTCCACAAGAATCCCGCCGGTTACCCTGAACTCTATAACATTCCATTGATATTCCACCCTCCTCTAAAAATTTCGGACCACTCGAAATAATATTCCATTGGGTTCTCTTAACCTCAACTATCTCGAATCTCAACTCCTGACCTTCAGATCTTGGGTTCATCATGGCCTGGCCTAATTACTATACTTGACCTGCTTGGCCAATATATTTCCTTACCCTCCCCTCTATTCTCTCATTCTCTTACTTGTCCTCTTTAGTCTATCACTCGCGTAGCTATTCAGCTGAAATCCTACGCGAGTGATCCTGCCTTCAATCATTTTTATTCCTTACACCCACCTTTCACCGACGTGTGTTATATCCTCAACATCTCTACCATACCATTCCCGTATACAGCTCTGCATCTACCATCTCGTATTACTCCTCATCTAATTCTTCTACCTCTTCAACAATCTCTTCTGGTACCTATGCTTTATCGTCTTCTACCCCGTCCCTTGCAAAAAACTTCTTAATCCGATCTCCTGGCAATATCCCTTGAAGCTCCCTTCCATCCGGCTCATTCAGGAGATACGTTCCTGTCTCCCCTATCTCCCTTATCTTATATGGCCCTAACCACTTGTTCTTGAATTTCGGAGACCATTGCTTATCAAGTGAGCTGTTGTACAGAAGCACCATATCCCCTATTTCTAACGTCTGGACTCTCTCCCAGCAGTTCTTGTCAAAATAGGCCTTGTTACATAAACGGCTCTTGCGGACATTCTCTTGAGCTTCTTCCATGTCTTCTTTCCTCCTCTCAAGTGGTCTTGCTCTCGCCGCTAGTAACTCCGCAACGGTTTTCACCTTTCTCTACTTAATTATGGTCCAACTCAATGCACAGAGTTCTACTGGAAGAACACAGTCTTGTCCAAATACTAGCCTACGTGGGGTGAATCCAGTTGAAACTCTTGTAGTGATTCTATCAGCCTACCCAACGAAAGGTAGGTTCTTTACCCATTTTGATCCAAGTTTAGCTAAACCATCCATAATCTCTTGATGTCCTCTCTCTATTACCGCGTTCGACTGGGGATGATAAGAAGCGACACAAACATTCCGGATGCGATACCAATCTATCAGTATCTTTGTTATCTTTTAGTTTTCTGGACCATTATCGTGGATAATCATCCCTGGGATTCCGAATCTGACAATGCATTTGTGTACAAACACCCCTACACTCTAGGAGTCCGCATTCCTTAACGCCTTTGCCTCTATCCATCCAGATAGGTATTCTCGTATTGCTACTATCTAAGAAAATCCTTCATTTAATGGCATATATACCACATCTAGTCCTACTCTTTGCCACAGTGGATTTTCTAATGTTGGGTGTAGTTCCTCCGTTACTCGAATTGGTGATCATTTGTGACATTCCTCGCATGTCTTCACCCACTTTTCAACATCCTTGTATAGGCCTTTCGACCAATATCTTAAGGCAACCTTCTGGTAGGACCCCTTTTTCCCTCTATGACCACTCTCATTATGAAGCTGACTGATAATGTCCTTCTGTTCATTTTGAACCCAAATGACTCTTCTTGGAGGCATGCCCAACTTGGCTCTTCGAAATAATTGTCCTTCCTCAACTATAAATCATAGGGCATATTGACTGAATGAATCGAATTGCTTGTCCGTCATATTCGCTAGTTGTTGGAGAGTTGTTAACTATCTGGTAACCTTTTTAAACTCATCCGGCATTGCCTGATCTTTATCTTCCTTGATATCATCCTCATTATCCCCTTCTTCTTCCGAATCAACCTCATTCACTGCCAGATCAGCATCCATTTCTTCTTTTAGTTCTTCAACTCCTTCTTCTTCGTCTGAGTCTTCAACTGATCTTCTTCTTCTACATAGTCCATCCGGGCCTCCATGCCCTTTCCCCGCAACGTGCCTAATTTCAAAAGAAAACATCCGGATCCAAGCCAGCCATCTGTTCACTACTGAGCTTGGTAAGTCTGAAGCTGGTTGATTTAGCTGGTGAACCAGGGTCTTTGCGTCAATTTCCACTAAAAATCTGACTCCATAGAGGTACATTCTCAGCTTCTTTAATGCCTTCAATA
>Ga0307511_10003598_pt1 | contig 15877 bp, 11 predicted proteins | sample 13_EM_MG_FD_200266 | JGI IMG/M metagenome (GOLD analysis project Ga0307511, IMG submission 200266) | Populus trichocarpa ectomycorrhiza microbial communities from riparian zone in the Pacific Northwest, United States - 13_EM | ecosystem: Host-associated > Plants > Roots > Unclassified | place... | reverse complement strand
ATTTTATTTTATTTCACCGGAGAGTTAAACCGATTTCTGTGAATTGTTGGGGGGGTTTTGGTTTGCAAAAATTGCCTTGCTTGCTTGCTTGATGGCGTTTTTATATGTTTTTTTTTTTTTTTTTTTCTTTCCTCGGTAAAACGTTTAAAAAACTATTTCGGAGTTCGGTGATTATTATTGGTTTCCTAAAATTCAGGGTAACTAGACGAACCCAATCCGTGCAGCACTCAAGTCCCCACAAAGGCATAGAGGGGGAAACATACCTAGAATAAAAGTGCATTAGAAATTCAGCCTCATAGAGAAAATCACCGTGATTATAGCTGCATTCAGTGAAGTCTACACCTGGTTTTCATAACAGCCCCATATAGCACATGAAATCTAAATAGTAGCCAAGAGCTTAAAAGTAAACCACGGCAACAAGCATACTTATTTGTATTCCCCTCCCCTATCAGTAGAAGGGGTCCAAGTCTCTTGGACCTCTGTATATAAGCTCCAACGATTAAGAAAAGAAAAATCTGTAAGCACGCAGCAAGCCTCGTCAAAGAGCTCCAGCACAGCATTGCAAATCCTAAACACCACATCTAAGCCCACTCCTGCCGTCCCATTATCTATCCCAACATTCCTGTTACACGCCCCCATAACCCTACCCACCAGCAGAAAAGCCTCCCGCAAAGAGCGGACAACCACCACAACTACTAAGAAAGGCAGATAAGAAAAGACATCAGGAAAAGCCCACAGCCAATCAGCATCACATGAAAACACAAAGCGTCCTTTTTTACCAACCGACAACAAAAAGAGATGTGACATACAGAAAACTAGCTCAAAGCCCAAATATTTAAGCTCCCAGTAACTCCTTTTTTCATACGCAAGCAGGGAAAAAATGAGGTTAGATGCTCTACCAGTGAGCACAGCTTGGGGAAGACATGGCCAAAGTGACAAAAAGCCAACAAAAAAATAGCCTAGAAAACTTAAGTAGAGATTGGAGGAGTGCGATGTTTAACCAAAGATTCAAAAAGAGGGGATAGCGAAGGAAGCCGTCAAAACAAAGTGCCATTTAAAAAATCGACAAGTGAAGATTGCAATCCAGACGGAAATATCACATAATGCCTAGTTCCCTCCCCAAACACCAGTCCCGTCCCTTCCTCGGTGAATTTTTAGAGTCCCATTAAGTTCCGCATGCCACTTGCCGATTTTCTCAAAGCCCCTAGACTATGTCAGTAATCTTCTCAGACCTCCACGTAAAATAGGGCAACATAAGCTCACTTTGTAAGGTCAACACCTTGTAAATCGTCCACCCCATCGTCATCTTGCTCTTCAGCAGACATTTCCAGGGGTGGAGGTGCCAAAGGATCTTCCTCAGCTGCGCTACCCTCCCTCGACTGTAGTTCTCCAAACAACCTCTCCTTAATCGGGCTACCCAGCTCCCTTGCACTAGCGCTGTTTCCGTAATGGTCTTGTGTTGGAGTTGAACTGCTTTTAACCTTCAACGGACTGCTAAGTTCTCTCAGGTCTGTTCCTTTAGCTGGTGTGCCGTCCCATTCCATATAACGCCAAAAAGGTGCTGGGGAACTCGTTGGAAGGTAAGAACTCGGGAGCTGACTAACGCTGGGTGGAGCGAGCCTAGGATGCTGGCGCTGAGGTGCCGGGGTGACAGCTATCACGGCGGTATGGTCGTCAGCATAGGAGGATGAGGGGTGGTGGGGTGGCGGGGAAAGCGCTGACATGGGGGCTGTATCTTGGGTGCTTCCGGGAAGATCTTCCGAGTGCAACCCCGCACCTGTGCGCATAGTTGGGCGAGGCATGGGACTCTCAATTAGAGACGAACGCCGAGCCCGTAAAAAACTATCCACTGGCTCCCCTCTAGCAACTGGTAGCCTGGATCCCCTATCTGGAGTATATGCCTCGAGAGGCGCTGGACGGTATGAGGTAATAGGTGGCGGTGTCACTGATCTGGGTGAATATTTGATTCGCGGTGGGTTTGGCATTATTGCATCTTTCGAGTCTTCTAATGTCATAGGTGCTCTTGCCACCTGACTTACTGGCAGCGAGGCCTGTTGTGTGGTGCTTGTCAGAGTAAATGCTGGGCCCATCGAACTTCCTCCTGCGTCAGAAGCAGGGGAAACAGGTGTTGAAGAGGGTGCAGCTGCTCCTGTCGCCGCTGCCGCTGATGCTGCCCCAGTACCTCCTCCCCGCTGTCTTGTGGCTGGCTTTGTGAGCTTCCGTATCAGTTCCTCCCTTTCTGTCTCTACAATGTGCCACTTCATTCCCTTTCCAGGCTCATCTGTACGACGGGGAGTTTTCCTGAAAGCTTTGTTCAGAGAAAGGTTGTGTCGAATGGAGTTCTAAAACCCGGGTCAGCGGTCGTCATGCAACGTTATCAAGGCCCCTTTATCTCACCTGCCAACCTGACTGTGTATGCCTATAAAAGGCATAATTGTCCATGATGTATTCGTATATTTTGTTCAAAGTTAGCTGCTCCTCAGGACTGGATAAGATTGCCTGTGCGATTAACAGTGCATAGCTAATATTGGGCTTGATATCCCGACTTGAATCTGCAGCATAATCAACATTTTCTGGCGACTCAAGAACCATTCCCCGAGAGTATGCGGGTGTCGCTTTCTTTCTCGCTGCATCACCTTGAGATGAATCGAAGCCGTCGCCGAGAATTGGTGCTTGAGACGAAGACGGCAAACCCAATGATGCTGCACCACCCTGTGGTAGAACTGGAGGTGGAAATAACAAGTCCTCCTGAGCCTCTGAGAGATTCCGCCGACGAAGGAAGGATTGATGAATCTGACATTCTGTCTCAGGCAACACAAACATCATTTGCACACCGGCAATTTCCAGAACTTGCCCACTATGTAAGGTAGCTCTGGTACCCTTCTTCGCCGGCTCGTTATCAATTTTTAGTCCATTTCTACCCGTCACCACTATCTGCCAATTCATGTTTCCTGCAACATCATACTCAATAATGGCGTGTTGCCTAGATACCATCTTGCTAGGTCCAAGGTCTATATCAACTTTTGGGGCATCACGTGGTGGTGACCCGGTACCAGAGCCTGAAGTTCCCGGACGGGGATCGGGGGGGCGCCCGATGTGTACTTTCAGGTTCGTAACATAATAAGTCCAAGTCGCCCCAGCCAATTTAGCATAGGCTTGCACACCCCCACTGTGGGCTCTGGCATTCTTGTCATTAGCACAGTCAATGGCGACTCGTACTTCTTCCTTGGGCATCAAAAGGCTCTGGATGACATTGTTGACGATCGTGGACATGTTGGCGGACTGCTGCCCGATGTCGTCAGCAAACAAACGCCCCGTTGGTGTGATGTGGTGCAGGCGCAAGCTTACCGGTGCAGTAGCAACTTTTCTCCTCTTTGTCGACCTCGGCCGTGACGGTGAAGAGTCTGGGAATTCCTGGTCCGGATCATTGTCGAATGATGCCTCGGGACGAGGGCGGGGTCGGCGATGCCCTGACATCGCAACTGTCTTTGCACTCGACTTAGCACGCGTCAATTGAGAAAGAGTAGAGAAACAAAGCGTGAGGCATGAGGTGAACCATCCGTGCATGAAGTGTGGAGGGGTAGACTTACCGGATAGGTGAGAAGTATTCTTTGTGGCGTGTGGGGGAGTAACGTTCCAGAACAATGAACAGCTTTAATCGCACACTAGATCGAGGAGGGGAAGAGCTGCGCAGGACGAGGGTTAGATTGAGTAGCAGGTGCTGAAACGCACAAGGATATGCCGATGGGGAGATGCAGAGCGATTCCAGGCCAACGCCTTGGAGCATAAGTATGTTAATGATAGGGCCAGGGTCGCTGTTTTGATGAGGTGTGGAGGGGGGGAAATGGGGGAGGGGGGGTGGTGTGGGGGAGGGGGGGGGAAAGCGGGGAGAGTGAGAGGGCGGGAGGCGGTAGATTATTTTCTGTGGGGCGTAGGGCGAGCTCACTCTTTGCAGCAATCCAGTCGCAGAAGCTTGTTCACACCGCTGCGCGAAGTGGGGTAAATTCCCTTCGCTGTAGGGTAAATATCTCGATGTCAAATTTTCCAGGTGAGATATGTGTAATGCGTATGATGGACGATGACGGGGGGGAGGATTCTGGCCTTCCTTCTTTCTTCTGGTATATTGTTTGTGGAATCAAAAAGTGGGCAGCAGATGGGGGTTAGGGTAAGGCTGGAGTACAGATCGGGCGCCCGACTGCAGAGGGAAAAATGCAGATAGGAAAATGCTTGTTTGTGTCTGCTTTGCGGCGACAATCTGAAAACTTGAACTTGATGATCTTTAAACCTGATCACTTTATGTGCTACGCAGCCGCAGACTGGGGACAAAAAGCGATCAACAAATCCTCCGATGCTGGGTCTACTGGCCTCACGCCTCGGCTTGAACCCAACCGTCCCCGAGGGTGCTGGACAGTGAGTGTATGGCCACTTCAAACCTCTATCCCGCTGCGATGCGTTTTGCAGAGAACAGTTGACAGTCGGTGTGTGTCAGTGGTGGGGTGCGAGCAAACAAAAAGAAAAAAAAAAACAATCCTCGCAGCAAAGTGCGCCGTCACGGCCAAATAAACAAACCTAGAAGAGACACACCAAGTTGCCTCCACGACTGTACGCAATTGCATTCATGGCAATACAGTTGCAAGCGTACGCGTCAGTACGCTGAGGCAATGACACACTCGACTCATAACGAACACACTACCTAGCCTCAGGCACTGGTAGGTAAAGTTACCTGGTACTAAAGTTTGTCGAGAGATATCGTGATAGTTCAAATAAACAAACAATACGGCCTCGGCCCCAAATATATATCAGCTGCGCAACAATGTACATACTTAAATGCCCCAATTTGAGAGATCGCCTCCAGCCCCTCTGTGTGCGAGGCTCCTAACCAGACTACCTATATATACCTTATACCTTGCCCATGTTTTTGCCCGTTCAACTGAGGGTGCAGGGCATCATCAGTATGCTGATGACCTCATTGTGCAAAGCAAAATAAACAGATCGTCCTGCGTCAAAAAAAGCGCTAGGTGTTAACTCAAGTAGCCTATGAGTCCTCTACCAGCGCATCCCACCAAATGCTTCTCACTTCACCACCGCCACCCTTCTAGAAACCTTCCTTCTAGAAACCTTCATGCCATGACAAACCTTCCATTACCTTTCCTTTTAGCTTTTCTTCCTAAGCTCAGTCCTATATGTGTTGGCCAAAGTCTGGACCCAACCGGACTACGATACTTTAAGTCCGTACGGTATGTTTTTCCGACGGCAACCAATCATCTTGGCCATGGCCTTCCGGCTGGCACTTGCCCTGCAGAGGCTGTCGAATACGACCCCAGCAAGCATAAAACTTCCGAGTTTGGCTGTCCTGTCACTGGTTGACTTTCGGCAGTGTGACTTGTTTCGCTTGCAGCGACCCTTGAGCAGAGGTGGGTCTGACAGATCATCAGTATTTAGGTACATGCAATGATTTACATTTTATATGACATAAGGCTAGGCCTGGACAGCAGAATTGATAGCTTCCCATGCATGAGCCACAGACTCATTACAACCATTACAACCTATGCATCTTATACCTCATCACGAACACCTAGGATGACCTAGTCTGGCAATAAACCCACCTATGTAGTTTATGTCGCTGCTTTCTGACTCAGTTAACTAGTTTAATGCCAAATTCATTGACCCTGCAGTTGCTGAAGAATTCAATAACCCACATCTGCTTACGCGTCAACCTTTGATCACCATTCGAATAACTCATTTTCGGATAGGTACTAGTCTAGTTAATATGTACCTACAAGTAGGTAGTGTAGTACATGTAACTCAACTGTAGGTGCAGTGGAGATCCGGGGCTTTGGTTCAACCTCCTCTCTCAGTAACCCCCCAGTCTCGAATCCAGGCGCCACCATGCACTCCAGCTGATTTGCACAGAGGGGTTTCACCCATGTACATAACCCCCCCCCCCAATTCAATTCCGGATTGGTCTTAATCAGGTACAATCTATCGGTATCTCAATTATACTAATTCTCTCATGGCCACAATATTCTTCAGCTACCTATAGCAAGTGAAGCTGCGGGGAGCTATCTCCATATGCATTTTGGCATTAGGCTCCTGTGCCCTTTTGGCCTGACATGTTGCATATATGGGCTAACAAGACTGTCCCATAACTCTGTAAATGTTGAAGTAGGCCTATACTTAGCTGCTTAGGTCTTGGGGTTTGCTCGAAAAAAAGAGCCAACAGGTGCCTAGACTAGAGTCTGGGAACGAGAGCAGGGCGGGGTATATGGAGGATGGCAAGGGATAGTCGGGGCATACGCATCAGTACTTGAGAAACCTATGTACCGCGTGAGGATGTAGCCTTAGGCAATGGAACCCTGATTGTTCCAGAAGCCCAATGAGCATGTATAAGAGGGCCTAGGTTTAAGTATCGGACACCAGAATAAATACCCCTGCCTTCTCACCATAGCAGGTAGTCTGGTAGTGGTTGGAAGGTGGCTCGGGTTACTAGGAGGACTAATCGAGATTACATGTATGTGATCATGCTGCCAGCAGCAGGTAAAATTACACCTCAAATGAAATAGACCAAGTATAGACTTCAGGAGATCTGAAGCTAAAAGGCCAGTCTCGTTAGTCTTTTGCAGTCTCGCATCTTGTCTGCTAACCAATTGCGGCTGCAATCATTCATGGCCCTCTAGAATTCCCCCTCGATGATCGAAACTTAGTCCAACAAGCAGACTAAGCCTAAGTTTGATTCATCTCGCTGCATCACACTGACACCCCCCTTGAACCCGCATATGTTGTGCAAGCATCACCAGCCTAACACCATTCAAATGGCCCTTGCCCTCACAAGCATTGAGTAACTAACCTGGCTCCCGGAAAAACTTCCCTTAGTTCCACCTATTGATCAACGGCCTTTTGCTATCCACAAGGTGTCCATCCCACTGCACCTATGTAGCACCGGGCTATTATAAGTAAGGTTACAGGCTAAACCGCGCACCGGAATACTTGTCAGGAGGGAATACCTGCGAGGAAACCCCCAAGCTCCAACCAATGACAAGCTGTGACCCATACCCCAAGAAAAAATTGTACACACCCTGCTGAGCTCTCCCGTAGTAACTGCCGTAGTTATTGTGTCTAGGATCTTGAGTCTGTGTATTTCCCTTTAATGTACCTCATGCATGTAGGTTATCGTCGTTGCTTTTTTCACGAGACTGATATACCTTGCAAGCAATTTGGCATAAGGTCATGGTTCACTAAACGTCTCAAAATTCTGCCCAACTCCATCATATAACCCCCCGAAGCTGTGTCCTTTCTCAGAATCACAAAGATATAATTGTTTTCTCTATGTTTCCACGGCATATATAGTCCAGAGGCGGCTGAATTCATGATCGTGATTTGCAATGACCGGCTACACAGGAGCCTCCTTACAACGAAATAATTTGCGATAGATTTCCACACGAAGTTTTAAGGCTCCGGTATGTGGCCTTTGAGGTTGATATTCATGAATCAGAACCTCCTCTTGTGCGAAGGAGCTGGTTCTTCAAGCAATTCTGAAACAATTTGCCATTGCATCATTTAACTTCGGGGAAAACTTGGCTGCATTGCCAAGAGTACCGGCTGATTGCGCGTAATCGGCGTGATCGGAGGGCTAAGCCTCCGCCCGCTCTGTCCACCGATCTGCCCCTGCTCTTTGTCGCCTTCCACAGCGCCATCACAACACGTTTTTGGCCAAGCCGGTTCAGGCCGTTATCGGATCGATAAACAGCTTGGCGACGCCTCACAGGATTCTGGCTTGGTGAGCAGACTTTGACGGAAAAGATCAGCTCTCTCACGCGCAGAATGTTGCAATAAGAGTTCGAGGTAACCAATCGAGAAGGAGACTAACCTGATATAGAAGGATACAGCATATTTGGCTTTGTTCATTGACAAGTTGCTTAAGAAGGAAGCGATAACAATTCTGTGCAAAACGGTATGTATGACGTATTGACATCGTCTTGGGTTTCTGGGCTTGTTTTCACAAGCTTGTGTGAGCCCACAGCTATAAGGATGAGAATATGCACGTCTGAGTCTTCGGCCGAGCGACTGCTGTGTAAGGTATGAGAACATTTCTCAATAGTCTAATCCCAGGACAAAAAAGCTGCTTTTGGCGATGGGCTACTAATTGCTTTTTACTCAAGTTTATGTTTTCAAGTTGACTTAGTCGGGGGATTTTGAGATTGGGGCTTTTCCTCTGCAATAGCGCTACACGTCATCCCGCGTTTTGGTTCTCTAACCTGCCTTATTGTACCGGGGGGGTGTACTCCTCAGACTTGAAGCTGCTGGCAGCAGACGTATTACTCTGACCACCCCGGGAATACATATACCTATTACTTCTAAACATAGCAAAGATGTGAAGGCAATTACACAAAAGTAGGTTCGCTTTCTCTGAGATTAGCAATCTCAAAAATCTACCTTCGTGCTAGTGCGGTTGCAAGAGAAACCTGGCACCTTCTTTCAGCACTTGGACTGATTGAGTAACGGCAGTTGAAAGTCGGGATAAGTTATCACCGTGTGGCCTGGGTATACTATATATCAACCCCGACCCGCCGGTTTATTGTAGGAGACAAGAGGGAAGCGGTATTACCTTCGATCAAGGTACAGCTAATTGTGAGTCCCTTGTACCGCGGCTGAGCGTCGTTCCCTGAGCTGTATTCCTCCTTCAAAGTGCAGACATGCCCTAAGGGGTGAGGCCTTGCAGACACTACTGTAGTGCCCACCCACAACCCCAGGATTGCCTGTGCTACACATGCAGTTGGGTTCATTCACGTCGATCGACGAGCTGACTTCCCTTCCCTTGACAAGTAGGTAGAGGGGCTAATCAGTTAGCAGATTCTGTCTCTGAAAGGAGCGCCGAAGCTGGAAGGGGGATCTACGAATCTCCAGAGTTCTTCATGCCCCATGGACGCGATGTATCGTAGATCACCATAACTATAGTGCGAAAAAATATATAGCTCAAATGCCCAAACATGATGACCCGTACTTAGAACTTTGGTCTGACTACGGAGGTTGAGCTCGGCCGACCTTGGGGCCAGTTTAATGACCCAGTGGAGTGGTGGAGCGGGCGCTCATTGGCTGCACAAATGCATTTCAAAGCGCAGAGCGAGACGAATGTTAGCGTCTAAATCTCACAAGGGCTGCCCACCCATATATTTTGGCGAGGTAGAGAGACTTAGAGTAGGTACTTTACTTAAATTCTGGTCTTATAGTTTGCGACAATCCCCATACAGCTGCACCGCTGTCAGGGGGCTTTCACCCAAAATATTGCTCGGAGGTCTGCTCCAACCCATTGGGGGCGGTCCGGACCAAAGTGCAGGCTGCATTTCACATTTAGAGTACCGCAACATGAACAAGTACAACAGAAAAAAGCAAATCATCATACGTATACCCTGGCGCTGTGGGGGAAACTCCTGAGATATCTCGGCCAATTCAAATCCCCCTTCCCAAGCACCCCAGTCAACGCCCCATGGCCAATCTTTTCGCAATCGAGGACAGCAGGGGCGGCCTGCAGACGGTCTGCCCCGGCTCATGCAGACGCTTATGCCAGTATGCTGATTGAAAAAGCTTGACTGGTCTTGGTACGGTCACATCAGGTCCCGAAGCTTCTAATCCAGGTTCCTATATTAAAAGTAGCTAGCTTCCCATGCGCACTCTTGCGCCGTCTGTGTAGCCCAATTGATAGTCACCCCCCCCCCCCTCCGAATTCGCACGATTTAACGAAGGCCCCAAGAAATCTGCCAGGAATTCCTTGTCTTATGTACACCCCTCCACCATTAAACCCTCAGAGACCTTCAGGTTATAGTTCCATTCGTTCTTCATCTCCCTCTTACGACGATGAGTCGACAGTGATGGCAAATACAACTTGGATCTCTCAGCAAATGCTTCCACCATACCATACACAATCAATGGAGTCTAGCACGTCGAGCTCTCACGCTGTTAAACCCTTACTGAAGCGTCGAAGGGTCACACGAGCTTGTGATGAGTGTCGCCGGAAAAAGATCAAGTGCGATGGGAAACATCCGTGTACACATTGTACTGTTTACAGCTATGGTAAGAGGGGAATCATATTTGTTGGAATTAAACCGAGAAACTAATTCGAACCCAGACTGTACCTACGACCAGCCGTCAAATCGACGAAGAAATCCGGGGCCACTGTACATTGAGGGGCTGGAAAAGGACAAGCAACAGCTAGCTACCCTAGTTCGACTTTTACGTCCAGATATCAACCCCTTTGATTCAAGCTTTGATGCGGACAAGTTGATTTCCGAGATGCAAGGCTCTAATCGTACAGATGAATCTATGGAAGGTTCACCTGAAGGTCTAGGCGCTGAATCTTCTGATGCGGACTCGATGCTCGAGTCTATGGTTGAAACAGCAGGTCGTCTAGAGATCGACGAAACAGGCGCCATGGACTTCCATGGACACTCCTCAAGTATTGCCTTTCTTTCTCATCTAAAAAGCAATTTTCAGAGGGTGTTGGGTGAGGATATTACATCTAGCATCAAGTCAACTTTTCCGAAGGCTCCACCCCCCGGAGCTATACGTAAATCAACGATGACGAGCCCACTGCCGACGCGAGAGGTCGCTACTATTTTGGTGGAAAACTGTCTTGAGGACGCTTGTGCTTTAATGAGATTTGTTCATCGTCCAAGCTTCGACAAAATGTTTGATCGAATTTATGCTGTTCCGGAATCAGAATGGGGCAAGCAGGAAAGAGATTTCCTGCCTCTATTATATGAGGTTATGGCTGTGGGCTGCCTCTTTGCGGATGATGTCGGGGACATGGGTGTTGGACACTCTATTGCAGAAGGGTTGGTTATTCTTCGCAATCAGTCACACTTGTCACTAACTGTCTTTAGCACAAAATACTTCCTTGCTGGACGAGAGATGATTGAATTGACAGACTGCCGAACTATACCAACCCTTCAAGCCATTATTCTCATGGCTATCTTTCTACAGTCTTCAACAAAAATGTCTACATGCTATTCATACGTCGGAATTGCACTGTGTGCTGCAGTGCGGATGGGCCTACATCGTTCCATGAATTTAAACCTCAATCCTATCGAGAGGGAAGTTCGAAAGCGTATATTCTGGGTCATCAGGAAGATGGATACCTACGTTACGGCTTTGCTGGGTCTGCCCAAAGGAATTGCCGATGAAGATATTGACCAGGAGATGCCACTGGATGTTGATGATGAATACATCACCGAGACAGAAATCAAAGAGCAACCAGCAGGCACAGTGCCGATTATGACGGTTGTCAATTCTCACACCAGACTGCTGAGTATCATGGCAAAGGTTGTAAAGGCTATCTATCCTTTGAAGCAAGGATGCGCTTCAGGGAATGGTGGATATGCAGTCAGCTTTGCCAGCATTCGGGAGATTGAGAATGATTTACGAAAATGGAACGATGCACTCCCTGGTGGACTTGCTCCGGATGAACTTTCTCCCCCAAGTTACCGAAAGTGCGTATCTGTTAGTCCTTTCTCCTTTCGCTTCTGACCTCTTCATAGATCTCGCTATCTTCTAGATATGGCATTTTGCCACGTGCAGATGATGATGTACCGGCCATTCATTCATTATATTTGCTCAACGGTGCCACATGGCAACAATGCAACCATAGCCGCCAAGAACTGTTTCCGTACTGCTATTAGAATAGTCAACCTTGCGGACACCATGAGGGAACGTGGTGCTCTTAATGGCGCTTATTGGTTCACTGTGTACACGACTTTCTTCGCCACAGTTTCCCTTCTATTCCTTGTACTTGAGCAGCCAGATGGAAACAGTGGCTGCTGGAAAGCGGCAAAGAAAGGAAAGGCTGCTCTGGACTGCCTCAAGCAACGAAGCCATGCCGCTGAGAAATGCTCTGTAGCTTTGAAGGTACACCTCCCTAACTCCCAATCTAACAGAGTTTATCTAACACTAAGCAAAACAGCGTATTTTCGACTCTATACCTGCACAAATCATAGAACTCGCCGAAAAGGAAGGGGAGGAAATCCCTGAGCCCACGTCCAGTATTTCCCATAATACGCCGCCACCGGCAAGTGGTAATGTAGGACAGCAGAACTTTTCGGCTACAAAGTCATACCAACCCACCTCGACTGAGCATGGTAATGACCATATGGTCGCAACACCTGATCACAAAAGCGGCCGAAAGAGCTCTCATGAGACATATTCCCCATCCAACTTTAGTTCATCCGTTGCAACACCAGATCAACAGCTGCAGTTTCCTACCATTCCCACACCGTCCAGCTCTGGAGTCGACTCAATGATGATGTACACCGCACCAGTCTTTTACCCTAGCACTATGAACCTTGACCCGTCCCAACAGTTTATCAAGCCCGAGATGCAACGCGAGATGGATACGGATGGGCTAGAGGCCTATCCTCCCACAAGCCGGGGCGTGGTATATGATCTCGAAGCACAGGTTCGGAATGGTTGGGCTCCATACGGTATGCACGGGCAACCTCAAGTCTCCACAGGTGGCAACGTGTCTAGTTACAATTTTGGGAATATTGATATTAATGGTGCTAACTCGAATCTAATGCTTTTGCAAGGGCATCAAACGTACGGAGCTATGCCTGGAGGTGGTTCAGCAATGGCCCTTGAGGACATATTTGAGGGTGAATGGGCCGACCCAATGACCCAAAATCAAATATACAGGTAACACAGCTCGGATCTGTCCCTATAATTCAAGCTAAGGTTAGAATTATCTATGCACAATATTGGCATCTCACCCATTTCCGCTGATATAGCGCACTCTTTTTTTTGAAAAAAATTTTTGAATCAGTATTTCCTGCATATAAGCGGTTGCTAATACCTATTGTTGCTCTTTAATTTTACTCGGTTACAATGGGTATTTTTTTTTACTGCCTTCCCGCCTTCTCACGACGAGCGCGGCCACATACAACTAGCCAACATATTGTTATTCTCGGTGTCACAACTGTCGGTGTTAGGTTTAATTCTCTAGAGCTACCCCTTCTATTTTGTTTTCTGGCTTCTGTTCTTTTATGAACCATTTGGGGTGTTATTCATTTCCTTATTCATTTTGATACTCATGTTACGTTAGGGGGGCTTGGTTGGATAGTTATGAACTGCAGGGTCTGGGTAGGGTCAAATGTATTAGGTTTAGCTAGAGTGGGAAAATATGGGATAAAACAAGTGGTCAATGGGGATGATGCTCCGACGTATATACTTGATATGAGAGCATTCGAGAGGCGCAGTTCCTTAGTTGAGAGCTATAATACACTACGCAAGCGATATGTTGATTACCCCTCACACATGCGGGTTTATTTCCCATGCAGAGTTAGGAGGTGGCTGTGTTGGATCTAGGGTGGTTAAGAAAGCTCAGGGTAACCTCATGAGTGAGGAATTTTGTTACCCCTGCTCTTACCAAGAGTCTTAGCAACGGTCACCCTGCATAACCAGATTCCTGGGTTTGTTGCACATGACACAAAGGTTAGTCGGAGCGGTCGTGCCAACCAGACTACACTAAGGTAGCTGATTAAGGAGCCTCGTGCCTACGCGCTAAGGTAAGGTGCATGCGCTAACCACTTCATTCTCATTTACCTCGGTTATCATTTACCGGAGCTGGTGACACCTTTTTGCTTAAGGAGGAATTTTAGAGGGGGTCGGCAAAGAGGTTCGGTGAAAAATAAATTATGAGCACAGGCACTTCTTGCGGTGATGATGAGGTGGCTTGGGTTGGGGTGTGGAATTGCAAGGTATTGCAATTGTAACCAGACTAATTTAGAGTAATGTACCGGTAGGGCCGCAGCGCCGCGCGGCTTCCAAAGGCGAATCAACGAATGAAGTGTGAAGTACCCTTTAGTTACCCTGATAACCATTCAGCGTTCAACACTCGCATAGTAATCAAATTAAAAAAACAAAGGGCTTAGTGTGTGATCTTCTTATATATCCCCCAATCAAGATTCAATGAATTAAAAACATCCAAACCTAGACTGTTTTAGGTTTGTAACAATTGATGATCATTGGAAAAGGGAAATGCTTCGCCCCAAAACCTGCCAGGATTGATTCCTAGGGACCCCACGCTAGAACTTACAAATTTTGTGAGGCTTTATAGAACGGATAGAAGTGTTCCGTATCCGTAAGAATAAATTAGGTCTGCCCTACTTACTACTTATTTAATATTGCATTTTGTCTTCCAAAAGTACCACATCCTCCAAAGTCTAGCTAGTCTAGATCTGGTTATGAACGTTAACGTCAACTAGTCTGTATGTTGCAAAAACCGCATTATATGAGATATAGATACACTTGGTCCCAATAGTATGCATTATTAAGAGACGACTGATGCATACTTTATATTCCTGTTCTCACTCCTGCTGAGGGTCAACACGCTCGCTCCACTAGCGCTCCCTGCCACCACCTACCGGATATGAGTAACGGGTTCAGTGCAACGTAGGGCTGACGTCTCAGATGCAATTACCCTGAATTTATTTATTCTACACTTTTATGTTGTATCGCCACCTCATAAACTCATTGGCGTTTTCCATCCACCAATCAAAGACAGTGCCCAAATCACATGTCCGATGAACTTGTCTTAAAAAATGGGTCGTAGTGTGGAAGTGAAGGTTCGGCCCGGATGCCTCCTAAAGTCCGGAGCGCTGTTTACTAGCTTGATTTCTATACCACGACCGGAAGAACCTACTACACAAGTCCCGAGGCTAGGTAAGCCCTTTTCCTTTTTATGTTCCATAGATCTATCTATCGGCTAACGTGAAAACTCGCGGATAGGACAGCATCATATCCTTGAACTAGACTAGCGTTCTTACACATAACGGGGCACTGCCTATTTAAGAATATTGTCTTGTAGTATAATTAGAAAGTCGAAGCCATAGCCTCACTCCCAGCGAGGCATTGCTATAAATTGATGGCTCATAATGATTTCGTGGCTCATAGTAAGCTCTGCATAAAACTTCTCATTTGCCTTACCTTATTACAGTTCCAAATACAGGGAGCAATTGGATTCAGCCTACCATCTGACTAGTTTCACTTGTCATACAAGAAATAGGAGAAAATTGCAAAGGGGTCTATCTATACCCAAGAAGGTATGGACCTGGTTTTAGGTACAGTTTACCCCAGTTATTGGCCGTGATAGCTATTGGTTTCTGGTATAGCTATGCCCTTGAGGAGTAGGTAATACGTATGCAGTAAGCCCAGCTCCTGAACGAAAACCCTTGCCCATATTTCTTGCCTTCTCAGTTAGGTAGTAGGTACTTAAGTCGAAAAACCTTGCAATTTTCTCTTATTTCTTGCCGGCACCGTTTTCATGGCATTCCGACTGGGACCCTTGCTTAATTCCATTTCAAGTGATAGTGAAATTCGTAACGATAATCCCTACCTACAGCGCTAGCGAGCTAGACTGACTGATCAACAAGACTAACAGGTCTTGGTATTAGAATTAGATTAGCTGTTGTTGATCTTAAAAGCTTGTTATCCACGGGGCAAAGCCGCTAGCCAGAATAGACAAGGGTAGGGTTCAGGGTAATCATTTGTATGGCCGTACCCTAGTATTAAGTGTACTTACTCTATTGGCGTCATTGTGGCTCTATACAATATGACTGGGGTTCGAGTACCTACCATACCATCTCGCATTTACGCCCCACGGGGTAGGGGGCGGGGTAGCAGCTCATTATTGTAGCTCCAGTGCCCCCCACGGTATCTATTTCTCGAGAATTTTTTTTTAAAAAAAACTTATACACATCCCTTCGGAGATGTATGGCGAGCCAGCCGGAGCCCCGACTGGATTTAAGGGCTGGGTAAGTTGAATCTGCCACATGGGCGTACGTACAAGAAAGTGAAAAAAAAAAAAAAAAAAAAAAATTATAAAAGCAAAAAC
>Ga0307511_10003597_pt1 | contig 15881 bp, 23 predicted proteins | sample 13_EM_MG_FD_200266 | JGI IMG/M metagenome (GOLD analysis project Ga0307511, IMG submission 200266) | Populus trichocarpa ectomycorrhiza microbial communities from riparian zone in the Pacific Northwest, United States - 13_EM | ecosystem: Host-associated > Plants > Roots > Unclassified | place... | reverse complement strand
TCAATAGTTATGTGGTGTTATTGGTGAATGAATCCCACTCCTGGCACCTATCTCGTAGGCTTAGTGGGGGATAGGACGGTATTATGACCTTGATTAGATTCGGTAGCTTCTCCGGAAGCTGCATTTCATTATGTTCTGGTATTGACTGCGGCATAGAGGAAGGAGGCTCTTTCCTCAGCTGGTACAATCTTGATGTTGTAGTCCCATGGGTTGTTTTGGGCGGGTTGTTGATAGCATGGTTCGTGGCTGGTAATAGGAGCGTTCCTGGTTACCCATTCTTCCGCAAACCACATATGAGTGCGGTTAGCAGCTTCTTTAATGTTAACCTTGGGAATGTCAATATCGGGAGTCTCAGAGGAGGGGGTGTTGTTAGGAGGGATTGTGGTAGCTTTTAATTTCCAGGAGTCTCGCTGACTTGACTAGAATTCCTTCTCCTTCTAATAAACTGCCTCCACCAGAGTGCAGTCTTCACATCCATGTCCATAGGTTCCGCAAATTGAGCATCTGGTGGTGGGAAAATAGTGGTTCCCATTCTGTTGCGAACTACTTTGCGAGCGGCAGTAGTAGTTGTGACAGTCTGTATTGTGTTGCTTTCGATGCTGCTTGTAGTATTCCTAGGCATCATTGACAACGTCTTTAATGATGGCGGGAATGTTGTCATCGTTGGTGACTGAGGAGGTATCATCAGCGGGAGCGCTGATATGATGATAACCATTTTATTGATCATGTTCAACAACGTGGGGGTGAGGATGGAACCCATACCTGGTAAAGGTTTCTTCGGGAATGGTGGAGAGGGTATCATCATCTGAATGCATTTCTTCTTCCTTGATATCATTGTAATCGTCGTAGTCCCCAACATTTTCGTTGTCGAGATAGGGACAAGAGGGGTGGTGACCAATGCTTTCGTCACGGCCTGTGTACATATTGTAGTCGTAGTCTGTGTGCTTGAAGTTAATGCAGCCGCGGGAAACCATTGTGATTTCTTCTGGCTTGGGAATCATAGAAAGGTTGTTGGAGTCGATAGAAGTGTGCTGAGGTTCGGTGTTGTCTTCTGTAGGATTGATTCTCTGAGGAATGAAGTATTGTTCCTCGGTGGGATCGAGGGAGTATTTATGCTTCCTTGATAGCCCGTCTGCCAACAGGTTTTCCTTTCCAGCTGTATGTTCAATAACTAAGTCGAATTCTCGCATGTAAGCTTGCCATCGGGCCAGCTTCTAAGATGTTTGTCGTTGTCGGAGGAAAGAGAGTAGTGGTTGGTGATCCATGAGAACCGTGAATTTGTGGTCTTGCAGTTGAGCTTCAAAGAACTTCAGGGAGTCAACAATAGTGAGTAACTCCTTTTGGCAGGTAGGGTACTTCAGCTGTGCGGGGCAGAATTTCTGGGAATGAAAACGACTGGGTCAAATTGATCCTAGGTCTCCTTATCCTATCCATGATCCTAGTCCAATATCACTGGCATCACATACCAGGTATTTTGGCACTTCCGAGAAGTGGTCCTAGGGTTTGAGAATTTGTGAAGAATTCACAAGTCCCTTGATTTTCTCGTGTGCCTTAGTGTGGGCATCCGTCTATCTCCAGGGTGTGTTTTCGGCTTGCAGTTCTAACAGGGTACTTGACCAGGAGGCCAATTCTGGATAAAACTTACTTAGGAATATGCCAACGCCGAGTATTCCTCTTAACTCCCGCCGGTGGCTGGGAACCTTGAAGTCCTATACTTTCTTACTCTTCTTAGAATCCATATGTAACCCATCCGGAGTTAATATATGTCCTAAGATGTCCAGACTTTTGGTGAAGAACTGGGATTTGCTAGCCTTCAACCAGAAACTCTCGTATAAGAGTCATGGTAGAACCTTCCGTAAGGTAGCTACGTGTTCGTCATGGGTATCTGAGAAGATAATAATATCATCGATGTAGATGACAAGGTCCTTGAAGACCATGTCCTTAAAGATTTCATACATGGCTCGTACCATGGTGGCCAGAGAATTGCGGTCGCCTTGTTGCATGATGAGACTATGATAATATCTCAAGTGTGTAAGGAAGGTGGAGTGTTGTTCTGAGTCTTTCTCGATTCTGATATTGTGGTACCCATCAGCTAGGTCAATCATGCTCCAATATTTTCGAGCAGTGACTAGCTCCATGATTTCCTCAATGCTTGGTAGGGGTGTATCGTTGAGATCAACTGCTTTATTCTGATCCCTGGCGTCCAGAATAGGCTGGGGTTACGTGGAATCATCTCGTTTGGCTTGTACGAACATAACTACAGTGTTGGTGTCATGTTCTGCACGATAAATCGGACCTGAGGCTTCTTCTTGTGTGAGCTGTCTCGTGAGCTCTGCATAGAATTTTGAGGGTGAGGGTCCCCATTTTGGCACCCATGTAGAGTTGGGTTTCTGGCAGATTCGCTTGTTAATAGTTCTGAGGGGTGGCAACTCGTTCGGTGTGCTTGCCGGAAACAACTGGGTGAATTCAACGAAGGGGTTGAATTCCCGACTTTCTCTGAGACTCATAGCTGAGACCATGAATTCGAAGAGTGGTAAGAGATAGTCTGATTCTTCATCTTCTATTGTGAGTGCAGCAGATGTGACTTGCCCTGTAGTACGCCCTACCTTCCTTCATTCCTTGAGTGCAAAGCGTACTATCCCTTTAGGTTGGATAGTGACAGGCTTTTATCCTGCTAGGATTAAGGCATTCAGGGCTGTAAGGGCTGGCTTGCCTAGGATCATATCCCAGCCTGCAAGAGGCGCTACATAGAGGGTTCTTGATTCCATATATCCTCCGTAGTCCATTTGGACATCATATGCCTTTAGTATCACACCCTTTGATCCTTTGATTGCAGTATTAAGTGACTTCTTGTCGATTCCGTAGGTGAGTAGGCCGTATAGGTGCACTAATTGTGCGTTGATGAGATCTCTGCCAGTCGTCTGTAAATCCACAAGGGTTAATGCAGGGTGGCTGTTAACCTTGACCCGAACCCTGCTATAGTCTATTTCTTCAGTAGACTGGGGTTTGCCTTTGGTTTTGCCCTTGTAGTTATTCTTGGCAATAACTAGTTTGCTAGAGTGCTCCAGGGATTCGAATTCGGTGGTGGTGTGCATGGGTACTTTAGATAGTCCCTTCTTGCATTCCCTTAAGGTGTGACCAGGTGCATGGCACCATAGGCACTTCCGATTCCCGAACAACTTCATTTTGTCTTATAATGTTAACATCTTGTGAACCACTTCCCAGTCCAGATTCTTGGTGCTTGTTGTTGTTGTAGCAGGGGTCCTTGCAGGATTAGAACGTATTTTCTTATTTTCTGTCTTCCGATCCCGGCAGTGATTGTGACCAGGGTTCGGAACTGAAGGAGTAGTGGGCTGTCGAGTAGGTTTGGGTGTAGCTGAACTATGCCCATGTTTTCGTGCAGCCTCATATGATTCCGCTTTCTTGACCAGGGTGTTGAATGGACATGAATCAAGTATTTGCGGAACCAGGGTTGTTTCCTTGTAACCTGGTAGGTTGTTCAGGAATTTCCTGCATTTGACTACTTCCGACATGCATTGATTTCTATCCTTGTCAATAAGCTAAATCTGAAGTTACTCCAACTAGTTGGCAAAGGTTTTGATACCCATGTATCGTCCATCCTTGTGGGGTGATGCAGCCTCCCATTCTTTCCATAGGAGAACTTTGCTCGTGAAGGGAATAAGGAATTCCCGTAGCACTAGCATAAAGCTGAAAAATGATGCCTTGTCCTTTTCCTTGATGTAGTGGTGTTTATAAGTAGTGAGTACGCTGGCTTGCAGTTTGAATCCGATAAAGTCCAACGCTTCCTTCGATTCCAAACTTTTACCTTTTATACTTAACCATCTCTGTATTGCGTTGACCCAAATGTCAAGATACTGTAAGTCTCACCATTTCTTATCTCCACTGTACAGATTTTCTGGAGCATCAATTTTAATACACCTCATCCGTTTGGACATTTTTGATGACGTTTTAGGTGTCACAATTCCTGTCGTCATTTCCCATTGCTGTTGTTCTGGTGTCTTACCACGATCTGTTCGTTTCTTGATCTTCTTGACCTTCTTTGGTTTACGCATGCTTCTATGACTGTGGACTGATGATCCGCTGCACGAGCTTCCACTGCTAGAGCTACTATCGTATCCATCGTCATCTCCTCCACTTGCGGCTGTGCCCAGTTCTAAGGGAGGGGTTAGGTCCTCTTCATCTTCTCCATTGTTTGGGTTGCCCGTATCTGAGGTATGTTCTATAATGTCATCTTCTGGTACGATGCCAGTTTGAGATCCTGTGCTGATTTTTGGTGCGGAGCATTGTTTGGGTGGCATTTCCGGAGGGTCCCTTGTGTCTTGTGCTTTTTGTCTTTTGGCTATAGGTGGGTCATCAAACTGCCCTAGTACAACAGGTAAAAGGAGGCGCTGACCACATAGCATTAAGAAGATAATATCATCCCATTCCTTCGGAACCCAGTAAGGTTCTGTGAGTTGAGGAATCTTGGGGCGTTTCAGGCGCTGCGCAAGAACCGTGGTCAGTTCCAACTCCTTACTTTAAAATGGAATAGTTGTCTTCAAAAGATAGTGTTTGGTTGTTGCTTCGAGAAACAGTTGGATGTCCCTTGGATGAAAGCAGTGAAGATACCCAAGCGTTTGTGTAAAGGCGAGGATATCATGTAAATGTGGTTGTACTTTCTTACAGTTTGCTTCTGTCATGGGAGGTGACTCCAATTCCCTGGTTGTGAGGGGAGAGTCTTGCTCTGGTTTTGTGACATCAATAGTAAAGATGGTGACTGGTGGTGGTTTGACTGATTCCTCGAACATTTGTGGTTCAGGGTTGTCTCTTTTCTTTCGTGGTGTGTCGGAGATTAACTTCTTGATGTTCTTGGAATCATAGCTAATCTTCTCGACTTGTGGTAGGTGTACGGCTTGTCCATCTTGGATGCCATAATGTCGGTTACTCGTTCAGATATTACGAGTTATTTTCCCCCTTGTCTGTATATTGTGGGGACAAGTACGTCGCTCCAGACGTAAGGGATTTCCGATCGACTTCAGAGGACTCTGCCTCGGCTGCCTGTTCGATATGTGGGCAGGATAGTGGGAATGAGGAGGGCACGAATGCTGGTTCGTCGTTTTCTTCTGCTCCTACAATAGTAAGTTCTCCTGAAGTATGGGTAATACCCATGTCACCTAAGATGCCCTTCCTGAGGGCAGGTTTTGGAGATTGTGAGGGTGGCGTCATCAAGACCGTAAGGTGGTCTCCTTATATCGAAGGATTGGATATCTCATACTCTGTAAGTTTTGAGCTGATGTCAACAGAAAATGGTTCAGCTGCATAGGAGGATAGATGTGCCTCGCCTGTGAGGATTCAGGTGTTGGAGGGAACAGGAAGTAGCTATATAGTTCCTGCTGTACTTTCGTCTCTTTCTTCTAATGGTGAGAAGAACGACGGTGAGCCGTGGGATGGTCATGCATATTTGTATGCTGCGATTCTTCCTGAGACGTAAGGTTCCGTGATGTCTGATGCTCTCTGGTATAAGCAGATGAATGGGGATTGTAGTTGCCAGGAATGCAAGAGGTGGTGTCGATATTGGTTGGGGAAGGTGATGGAATGAGGGTAGAATTGTTTAATGGTGTATACTACTACCTATTAGAGCTCTGCCTTGTCTTGCACAAGGTATTCTGTTGACCACAGGTTGAGAATATCTCTGTCTCAGTGGTAGATTCTTGTTGCTAGCTTTCGTTGAATGTAATGTGTTTGTTGAATAGGTTGACGTCCGATATGTGTGATACCTGAAAAGGTATTATAAAGATACCAAAGGGTGATCAGTCCGTGGTAGTAGTTTTAACAGGTAGATTATTTTGTGTGTTAAAAGAAATGTAATGGGCGATGCCAATAGTAGCACCGCGGGCCGTTTAACAGAGTCTATACTATCACCGGAATGATAGTGTATATCTGTTATTGGTTCTCCTAGGTCGAAGACTCAGAGGTTCTTTGAGAACATGCACATCAGCAAAAAAAAATTGGCGTCCCTACGTCTACACCAAGCGTCCGGAACCTAACCTGTGTCCGCTGCCTTACCAGCGTCGGGACGCTCACCCTATTTTGGCTTGATTCCGACACCGTCTGTCCTTCTCACTGCGTCACGTTCCCTCTCCTGCATGTTCCCCCTCGTGATATACCTGGCCCTTGCGTCTCCCTCTCCGACGTTCCACATGTATTGCTGGACATTTGTGATAGATTTTCTCTGCACCTTAGATTACATTGCTCGATGTTTGTATCGTTCTACTTTCAAACAAGTATCTCATTGATCATATTCAAATTTCCAATTACATTCTATTTAATTCCCATCATGTATCTCGTTCCAAGTATATACATCAATGCGATTATTTACAAGATACAAATTATCTGGGTTGATAGAGATCAAGTGCGCCAAACCCTCGATGTCTCCCATACGCACCATATGGTTCTTCATCGGGATTCCGACGCGTACCATACCTTCCAGCCCATCTGGCGTTGGGGATCCGATAACACTAAGCAGAGAAATGTGGGCAAGCCTGTAAGTCTTGTTGGCATCGATATCTCGAAGTTTGAACAACGCATTTAGCTTTGCCGGAATCATCCCATCGAGCCCTCCAGCGACCTTTGTGGCTGCATTGGCCTTGCGACGTCGGACAAACACCCAGTCATGTAGCTTGTCTTGCTTTCGGAATAGATTTGGTGCGGTACACCTTATATGGTGTAGGTTGTACCCATCGTTATTAAACGTGGGCACTGCGACTTGGAGAGTATTAAATGTTTCGAGCGGGGCATCCATAAGACGTGCTACTTCGGAATACAGCTGCTCAGACGAGACGTGGGGTTCAAGTTGGTTGCGCCGGAGATAGCTACCTGTCAGCGTTTCCAGGGTCGGGAGTTGGTAAACCGTCTGCAAAGTCTGCATGTTGTGTATAGTCTTATTACACATGCGCCCTTGCAGCTTACTCCTCGTAAGGTCCCCGCCGACGTCTCGGGGCAGATGTATGCTAGGGCGCGTCGGGTGAACGACATTGCGTATCTCTCTGGGGATGTGGTCATGTTCACTTAGCCATTGCTGAATATTCCATTCCCGCATCGCAAAACTGTATGCCCGTGTATAGGTTCGGATTATTTGGGGCATGGGGTTGATGTGATTACTCCGACGGTAGGCGTCTTTCAGAGGCTTGTGGGAGGCTTCACAAATTTCTGTGGAATATTGTGGTAGTGACCCGTATCTCGTGATTTGGTCTGCGAAGTGGGAAATGAGATGCATTTTCGGGAAGTTGTAATGTGCCCCTGTTGTCAGGAAGTCGTGGACCAATTCCTCATTTTCTAGTCGCAAATCTTGTTGGAGTTTCTGCCCTTTGGCGGGCGTTTGTTGATGTAGGTAATCTGACGCCAGCAGTCTTTGATGCTCCTCACGCAAGCCTTTCGATGCCTGCTTCGCCGCATTCTTAACTGACTTCGTTGCACGAAACCTCAGGAATACTTCCTTGTGTTTGTGGAAGTCCTCCAGATAATCCCTCATGGATTGGATAGTTCTGGGGGTGTGGACTTGGTATTATGAGATCAGGATATATTCTGTTATATACCGAACACATAGAATGGCCTTGTGACAGAGTGGCTTGTGTCGGGGGGCAATCGGATCAGCGTCAGTCGTCCGACTGAGTGCAGCGGTAAAGACCCCAAGTAAGATCCATAGGAGATTTCGCATTTCTTTCCCTTGCCACTGCGTGACGGAACGGTATGCTTTGTTGGGCCTGGTAAATCCGGGGAAGGGGGGTAGTCTGGACCATATGTGGTCGAAAATGGTCATGCGGCCGACGTATTCAAGGAATTCTTGAACCCATTTCATGGGGTTCACAATGAAGGATATGCCATAGTGCATTGTTGACATTTTTGACTCCGTCAGATTCCAGTTGTTCAACGTCGGAATTATGATATGCGGTATCATACCTGGGGTGCAGTCGTGTATCGTATGGAGCATCTGGAAGTTCTCCAAATTCATCAGGGGGGGCGATGCAGATAGGGCAGCGGTTGGAGGTTATGCCGTGGATCATAACATTCTCCATGTGGTCTGCTAACCATGCGGAGAACTTAGGGATGCATTTCCGTACCTTTTCATCGCAACAAACCAGCTCGATACCTTCCTGACTCTTGGCGTCGGATAACGGACTCAAAATGGAACTCAGGATCTCATGTGTAATCTGTAAGGCATCCAAATCTTGAGCCTCTGCTGGGTAAGTGGGGATTTTGTCAAGTCGTTTTGGGGGAATTGGAAGCAGAGCGATAGGTATCCAGGCATTCATTATGGGTTTGTTGAGCACAGTTGCCTGTATATTACGGATACTCATGTACACAGGCCACAATTTCTTGTCTCCAGAGAAATTGGTCAGGTGTGTTTGATCCGACGCCAACAAGACGGGGACAAGCGTGGATCCGACTGGAATCTGTGTCTGTCCGACGTGAGCAAACGGATATGAAAAAAATGCGTTGTGGGAGCATACTTGGTGATACCACCACCATGTTCCTGCATTCATTTCGGCATAAATTCTCTCATTATCCTTGTTAAATATCTTCACGGGTTCCCATAACATATGGCAAACAAAGGCTCGCTGCCACAGTAGGTATTGTATACATTCCAAGAGATTGCGGTATCTGAACTCCGATTTGGGACGCAAGGCATATTGGACTTCCCCGGTATGCCATGGAGGATCATCAATCATTTTGTCCGTTTGTTTTTAGAATGTATAACCCGATTTGAATGAGACGTCAGACGTCGGACGGTCATCTTGGGAGGGAGGCAATATGTTGTCCTGAAAGAAATCGTCAATACGAGTTTTTGGCACCTTGCTCAAGGTGAAAAATCGTGCGAGCTTGTAATCTCGGGCATTGCGGAAGGGATAAAGATAATTGTATTCCGGAGATCGTTGGTTCGAGAATGAATAATCTCGAAGAGGCTGTCCCGCTCGATATCTAGCAGGAAGTCGCCGTGTGTCGTTGGGAGTGTAGGGCTTTGAGTCATATTCATGGTTTATGGAAGCTGAGATTTCTGCTATAGGTTCTATGTCGGAATCACATTCCGCTTCTGCATCGTTGTTTGTGGGAAGCTAGTCGAGGTAGAGTACTTGGATTCCAGCAAGCTTTGCTGGGTCAATATCGGCTTCGCTGGGTTCTGAATATTCGGGTTCTAGGTCTTGAATTGGGGTACTTGTGGATTCGTTTGCTGCACTTTGTTCCTTGGGTTCAGGTGGAATGCCTGTTGCATCGGGTTGCCGACGTACAAGAGGAGAAAACGTCTGCTGAGCATGTTCCGGATGCTTTTTCTCGATATGATTTGAATAGGCTCCCCCTGAAGCACATATGTTGTTGCACCAACCACAGCATGTTTTGTGGGAGTTCATTGTAGTCTTTGATAGATGCTGCAAGTTGTTTGATGTACGAAAGTGCTAAACATATCATAAGTTAGAACTTTGTCTTAAGCCAACTAGTCACGTTGGGATTTCAAACCACCTGGTCCTAACCCGACTGGAGTCAGTCTGGTATACACAATGGAATTTTTGAGGGACTAACTTGAAATATGGCTCTTATAGTGTAGAACATTATGGGCTTGGAACCTCATGGCCTTCGATACCGTGTCGAGACAACTGGAGATATATAATTTCCTCCAAGCAATCTTTCGAAATAATGTTATTCTGGAACTAGAAACAAAATTCCCAACTGGGAATATCTTTCGTGAATACATATGCCACCTATCTGCGTCGGGCTTTAGAGCAAACTAGACTTAACCCAGTTGGCTTCGTCTGGTGTTCCCCAAAACCAGACTAGTACCCCAACCAGACTATGTGCCGCTTGTTCAGAATTAAGTCTTGGAGCGTCTAATACGGCATAGTGTGGAATGTAATACGCCTCGAAACAATGGAATGCAATGGTACCATATCGAGTCATCTTGAAATATATAATGGCCTCGAAATCAATGTTTCGAGACGTATTTGATCTGGAACTAGAAACAAAATTCACGACTGTGATATCTTGCGTGAATTATTTGTTCCTACTGGCTACGTTGGGTTACCAGTGTTTTCTATTGGACAGGAAACACTTGTCTTTCGTCTATAATGTTCGAGGCCTTCGAAACAATGGAATAATGTTGTACCCTATCGAGTCATCTTGAAACATATAAAGGCCTTGAAATCAATGTTTCGAGATGTATTTGTTCTGGAACTAGAAATAAAATTCACGACTGTGATATCTTCCGTGCAGTATTTGTTCCTACTGGCCACGTCGGGTTACCAGTGTTTTCTGTTAGACAGGAAACACTTGTCTTTCGTCTATAATGTTCGAGGCCTTGTAAACAATGGAATAATGTTGTACCCTATCGAGTCATCTTGAAACATATAATGTCCTCGAAATCAATGTTTCGAGATGTATTTGTTCTGGAACTAGAAACAAAATTCACAACTGTTATATCTTCCGTGAAGTATTTGTTCCTACTGGCCACGTCGGGTTACCAGTGTTTTCTATCGGACAGGAAACACTTCTTGCCCTCATCTATAATGTTCGAGGTCAAGCGGTACATGACACAAGTACAAGATGTATAAAAAGGTATCTATCCCCACGTAAGAGCCCGGTTTCTAATTTACATTCAGTGTTCACATCTCACTCTACACCTTCACATATCTTCGCGTGGACCGCAACTACGTGGTATTTCCTCTTTGAGTAATTCGGTGAACGGTAAGGTTCCCGACAGAGATCCGTCATCCGACGCCCGGTGTCTAATACTATCCGGATCTAGATACAATGGTGACCCTAAAGAATTTGGTCAAGAATTCGAAGGCCGATTTGGGGTGGGATACCCGAGATGCCGATTATACGACGTGGCGTAATGCAGTCAAAGACTACTGCGCCCGGCACGAAATCAAGAGCTGGAGTGGGGCAAGTAATGGCGAGAAGGTGGCACTTGTGGAGGCGGCTCGCGGCTTCACCGGGTTTAAGCCAGCCATCAGGGCATGTCTGGCGTCGGGGTCCGAATTCCATTAGAAAGCTTTAGAGGCCTTGTTGCAAGACTGCATGAAAAAGCGATTCGAAACTGCTAAAAATTTAGCAGTGAAGAGAGCATTGAAGAGGCCTCGCCCTGATGAGGACGAGGCCGACGAGGATGGGAGGAACCTGACGTCGGGGAGCAGAATACAGCTGTAGTTTTCTGGGTATGTGACCAGCATGACCCAGCTCATGAAGATAACAACGACGGATGGGTATGGGATGTAAGAGATCGAAGAAAATTGGGCATAATTGTCCACAACACACTAGACGGAATCTGGGACATGGTGAAGGCCTATGTCCCGCTTGGAGAAAAGTGCGGGAATTTTGGGGTGCTCTAGCGGACCCTAACCCCGCCAACCCGACGTTTCCAGCCGACGCCACCAGTTGGGGTGCCGACGGAGAAGTGTCGGCGTTCCTGCGGCTAACAACCACTAAGCCAATTCGGCTGTTGATCATGCTGCATGAAGGGGGGCAACCCAATATAGCCCCCCAGTGTTTTAGCCTGGACAGATTTGATCCGCCAGTCAGATATGATGAACTCGATGAAGATTTCGACGCCGTAGTGCGGAATGCCGCTGGCGTGCGTCAGCGACGACTGCCGAATGCAGACCATACGTTCGAGCAGCGGATCTACGAGCTGCGCTATAGGGAGAAGCGGCAGTCAGATATGAAGAAGTATGTCAAGTGTCAGCATAAACAACAGTACCCCGACGCAATACACTCGTAGGATGAGAACTTCGTGTATATTGAGCGTTTAAGTCAGCCAGAAGTGAATTCTGGTTGAGCTATGCTCCTGGCGCGTCAGGTCGTACCTTTCGCACATCGGGTGTTAGCACTCACTCGTGGAATGAGCATGGGGGAGATTCGGTCGCGGGCCAGAGCGCTCAGAGCAGCACAATTCAGGTGGAAGGATCTGCAACCAGGGGCGCCCGGACATCCGGAACCAGCGCCACCAGCCCCACCGGCTAATGTCCCACCAGCACCACAGGTTAATGTTGTACCACCAGCACCACGCAATGTCCCACCACCACATGCGAATAGAGGTAAGCGGCCTCGCAAGCGCGGATGAGCGAGCGATGCTAACCAATAGCAGCTTGAATGCGGTGGTCGCCCGACGAATCTCGTCGGTTTTCCATTTGTAGTAGGCAGCAGGCGAGGTGGTTTCCTTTTTTTTTTTGACAAACGTTTCTATAGTCGTTTTTTCCGTAGTTTTTTTGCTTGCCTTTTGCTAGTTGTTTCCTTAGTTATTGTTTCCTTAATTATTTCGTTGTGATTCCGAATATGGAATATTATAGAAATAAAATGTTCTCCGACTCCTCACGTCGGATAACCGTTTTCCGCAATCAAAATTCCTCTGCAAACATAATTCCTCTACCAACATAATTCCTCTGCAAACCAAATTTCTTGATATCTAAGTGACACCCGCGCACTCAAGTTCTGGGCTCTCAGGAAGAACCACAATTCCAAATTCTATTCCCAGTCTTCCAAGACGACAACCTGTGCATGCTGCACCTGCATCGTCGCAGGATGACGAAGACCAGGATGACAATTTTCCCCTCCCACCCCACCTGGCAGAGTCTTCCAAGAGACGTGCGGCGTCGGATGGGAGACGTCCGGCGAGGAAAGTTCATGTTCAGTATGACCGCGATAATAGTATCGGCAGCTCAAGGCTTCAGGTAGGTATCGTCGAACTAAATTTCTGATTTACCTGCCTAACAAGTATCTGAAAGTCCTCTCCACCTCCCAGTCTATCGAACGCGCAGCATGACCCTTCACGCCTGGACTCTGACCTTGGCAGTATAGACGAAGGGCATCAGGAGACTGACGCCGTCGTGGAGAGGCCATCTCGCGTCGGACCCAGGTCTAGATCTTTTTTCCAGGTTCCAGACAAGTATAAAGACTTGACAACTCGCGCCGCCGCACATGTCGGGCACTACACTTTCTTTGAAAATCCCATGGGGAACGCCGATGAGATCGCTCAACTTTTGACCGAATCCTGGGCTGATGCCCAAAAAGAACGAGGGCAGACCCTCAAACGTATCAAGGTCGTAGATGCCCATGTGAGTGATATTTCCTACACTACGCGTCGGATAATGTGGGCTGAGAGAAATTAGCTGCGAAGTATTCATTCCAGAACCCGAGCACATCTGGTTTACGAGTGCAAACACAGCATCATGGAATTTTTCGGTCTTAACAAGCTGGCAAAAGCGGATATAGCAGACAAGGTGGAATACTTGTTGCGTGACGACAGATTTATCTGTCGTGCAGATGGACGAGAGGTTGTATAGTACTTCCTGCGTCGGCTTGAATACACTATAAGTCTAATATGAGCTTAGAAAAACGAATGACACTTCCGTGCAACAGAAATTACGGAAATCATATTCCGTAAATATTTCGCTGGGGTCAAGAGGAGGGGTCATTTTGACGATACCTATTTCGATTACATAAATGAAGTATTCATTTGTCTAGTCATCTCCGCCATGCGTCATTGTCTCAAGGCATGGACAACTGGGGTCTATGTTGAACCTGGGAGAAAGGCAGACTTCAAGTATGAGACGACTGCTAGTAAGTATCATACATCCGACACAAGAGAGCCAAAGTCTGACGAATTCAGGAACATACAAAAGATTCCTCGCAACCTGGGATGCACATGTACCCTGAATTCGAAAGGTATTGCTGCCCACGTTTAAAGCTGATATACGTGCGCGTATTGCAGAAACCCAACCAAAAGCAGACCTCGAATCCGACCAGCCTCTCCAGGTGGGGTATACTGCTCGTTATGAGGCAGAACGGATGCAAGAGCTCCAAGGAGCGACATCGGCTTCTAAGTTGAGTCGTGGTCGTCTCCCCGACGCACAGAGGAGGGAAGCTGACAGTGCAGATGAACGGGAGGACGCAGATGGAGAGCCCACCATTTTGAGTAAGGAAGATGAAGACGCGGACACGTCAAAGAGGGAAGCAGCAGAAGAAGAGGAGGAAAATACCTCCTACGGGTGAAGCACCCATACAGACGCAAAGTAGAGGATTAACCATTGGAACGAGGGGCATCGGTAGCATTATGTAGTAAAAGTGAGATAGCGATTAGATTAGATTAGGAAAAATTTGAACGATATGAACACTTGAAATTAAAGAATCACGTTGCCCTGCATGTGTGATGAGAGACTGTGTACCTGGAGAATGTCGCGTGGGAAGGGGAATTCAGGACGAGGTACGTCAGTTGTCGACTCCAGGGATAACCACCAACAAAGTTATGGAGTTGCAGAGGAGCCACTTCTCCTGTAGTACGACAGGACCAAGTGTGTCAGCGTCGCAACGTGAGAAATCACGACTTGAATTCATTGTGAAATGCGGACGAGGGGCCCTATGCTACGGCAATGCGGACGCAGGCAAGTCAAAATAGATAGACTATGACGGAGAAGCCAAGCAGGTTAAGTAGGGGAGGAAGCGAGGAATCGGATCACCAGCGAGGATGGAAGCAAGAAGAGGGGAGACATTCATGAGTTGCTACAAGGGCGGGAGAGGCTCAAGGACGTCGGTCGCGGATACAACGGCGTCGGGAGGGTGTATGACATGTACGCTAGACACGGACGAAGCAGCCACAGTGGTAGCGTCCGGATGCTAGCCCGTGTCAGGATGGCATCCAGTTCGGGGGTTTTGCTCCTGTGCATCCTGTGCGTCTGATGCATGGGACGCAACCCAGTTTTCTCGCTGATGCAGATTTTCCAAGCGGGAAGAGAATTTACAGGTGTAATCTCCCTGTATTGAAGCTATCTAAGGCTTGTCAGAACTCTGTCTGAAGTGATATGATCTGTGAATCCTCCTCTAGAAGGGCGGATCGGCTCAGTACTTATACTAGCCGCCAAGCCTTCTGGAGTGTGCAAAACCTGTTTTGTGGCCTTTCCAGAAAACCTACTTTCTGGCTGTATCAGAAAGCACTCCTCTATGACCATAAATACAGGTGTGGGAGTTCAGACCTCCTGTACTCAGAAATACAGTTGTGGATGCATAATGCATCATGATAAAGAAAAGTACATAAAGACTGGATACGCTCAAGGTAATAGTACGGAAGGTACTATGCGCAAGCTATCTGGTATACATGATAGGTGATAGGAAATGCATACTAAGACAATTTTAAGAAACGGTCTTCCGCTACAGGTATGTATGTACCATTTGAAAACCCTATATCAGGCGCTGAGAAGCTGATGGTTGTCAGGCATCGGGATTTCGATTTCGGGGTCCAGAGGCAGTAGAATTTATCTACCATGAGTTCTATAGTAGCACCAAGAAGATTGCGGTGCAGGATAAGGGTTTCATGGCTCGCATTCAGTGGTCCTTTCATGTGTTTGATATTTAGCATCCTGTACTACAACATGCATTGCTATGAAATTGGCGAAGATGTGGGGCCAGTGGACTTCAACTTCAATAGTGCGAACGGTAAGCACAGGTTCCTAGTGAGGCACGCTGTGATACTGACGGCCTAAGCAGGGACATACACGATGTTGCTAGGATAAGGGAGAAAGTTTCCAACAATCATTCAGGAGGACTTATTGAACAGGATCCGGGGGCAGATTGTGAAGAAGAGCCAGAAGGTTGGTAGACGTGTGCGCTAGGAGCAGGAGAATGTGTATGATGTCGATGAGGAGGAACTAAGGACGTATGGAGCGCAAGTTCGGGTGGACCTTCAGAGGGCAGAAGAGGATAACCTGATTACTGATATGGTTGATCAGGATGATTATGCCACCAAAAAGGAGTTGAATGATGAAGAGAGTGTGCAACCAACAAGAATCCACGCCATTGGTGATGATAATTGAGATGAGCAGTCAGGGTGAGAAGAGACT